>ERZ1026892.513-NODE-513-length-18085-cov-12.375652_pt1 | contig 18085 bp, 14 predicted proteins | sample MGYA00380176_ERZ1026892 | MGnify/ENA primary metagenome ERZ1026892 (study PRJEB33269, sample SAMEA4719812) | human gut metagenome | biome: human-associated habitat; feature: organic feature; material: feces | place: Cameroon | collected 2013-10 ... | reverse complement strand
GATAGATGAATTGAATGTAGAGGAGAACATCGAGCTTCCTCTTACTTACCTCAATATTCCGAAGGCGGAGCGCAAGGCAAAGGTGCAGGCCATCATGAAGCGAATGGCCATCAGTCATCGTGCCAAGCATTTCCCTCATCAGCTTTCGGGCGGTCAGCAGCAGCGAGTAGCCATTGCCCGTGCCGTGGTATTCGGTCCGAAGCTCATCCTTGCCGATGAGCCTACGGGTAATCTCGATTCGAAGAATGGTGCCGAGGTGATGCGTCTGCTCACAGAGCTTAACCATGAAGGCACCACCATTGTCATGGTTACGCATAACGAGCACGATGCCAAGATAGCCCATCGAATCGTCCGATTGTTTGATGGTAGCATTATGGAATGATTACACGGAAGGTGGTGATGCCTTGCTCTTTATCTTGATGAAGAGTAAGGCTGCCTCCGCTTACTCGCATGATTTGGCGGGAGAGGGAGAGACCGATGCCACTTCCTTCCGGCTTTGTGGTGAAGAACGGGATGAAGATGTGGGAGGCTACGTCATCGGAGATGAGCCCTGCGTTGTTGCTCACGTCGATGACGACGGCTTCCTGCTCATTGGTGTAAGCGTGTAGGCGGATGAATGCGTTTGTTGTAGGCTTGTTTCTTAAATCATTAAAAGCCTCTACGGCATTCTTCAAGAGATTAGTCACTACATGAGAGATAAGGCTCTCGTCGGCATAAGCCAACAAGTCCTTCGGGGCTACTTCTACTTCCACTTTATGATTGCAAAGCATAGCCATCCGTTCGAGGAACGGCTCCACATAGAAGAGGGCGGATTGAGGCTTAGGCACATGAGTGAAGCGGCGATAGTTGTTGACGAATGCCAAGAGTTCGGTTCCAGTCTTGTGTATGGTTTCCAAGCCTTGCTTCAGCTTAGCTTGCCCTGCTGGTTGTGGTTCTGCTGCGTTCTGCTTTTCGTAATTGAGTTCTTTCAGCAAGGTCTCGCTAAGCGAAGTTACGGGTGTAATAGTATTCATGATTTCGTGAGTCAGCACACGAATCAGCTTAATCCATGAATCCACCTCTTGATTGCTAAGCTCATGGCTCACGTCGCTCAAAGCAATGATGCGCACATATTTGCTCTTCAGTATAGCTTGCGTTTCGTGCTTTGCCAGATGCTCATCCTTCAGTTTTCCTTTTATCTGGTTCAGATGCGTCAACACATCCGTGTCGAGCAATCGTAGGGCAGCTTGGTTGTGCTGCAAGATATTGTCGTGGCTGTCCACCACCATTATGCCAGTGTCCACAGCATTCAATATCTGCTCGTAATATTTCTCCCGCTCCATCTGCTCTTCCCGTGTATGCTGCAGGAAGAACTTGATGCGGTTGAGAGATTGGTGCAGAATATTGTCCTCCTTATTCCTCTTTTCTGTGGGGAAGTTGAAGGAGAAGTCGCCATTGTCAATGGCATCAAAAAGGAAGCGCACCTTCTTGATGTTGCGGCGATAGTGGCGGTAGAGGCGAACATAGCCCACCACTGCCACGAGCAAAAGCACAATTATTATAACCTTATTAATATCCATACCCTAAAAAGCTATAGGATTCTTCACTTTTCACTCTTCACTTTTCCCTTTTCACTCTTCACTTTTCACTTTTCACTTTAAATCCCGTATCGCTTGATCTTATTATAAAGCGTCTGTCGGGAAATGCCCAGTCTTGCTGCCACCACCGACAGATTGCCCTCGCATTCCTTGATGGTTTTCTCTATCATGCGACTCTCCATCTCGTCGAGCGTCTGCACCTCTTCCAATGGTTTCTCCCTTCTCGTCTGGTTGCCGCCGTCGATATCTTCGGCATTAATCATTCCACCATCCGACAATATCACGGCTTTCTCTATGGCGTGCTGCAGTTCGCGGATATTGCCATACCAAGGCAGACAGGTGAGCTTCCTCTCTGCCTCCTCCGAAAAGCGTAAGTTTGTCTTATTATACATGTCGCCATACTGACGAAGGAAACGGTTGGCGAGCGGCACGATGTCTGCCTTTCGCTGTCTGAGGGCTGGCAGTTCCAGGTGGATGGTGTTGATGCGATAGAGCAAATCCTCTCTGAATTCGCCGTCGTTCACCATCTGCTGCAGATTGCGATTGGTGGCACATACCAGTCGGACATTTATAGGAATCTGCGTCGATCCACCCACTCTTACGATGCTTCTACGTTGCAGGGCTGTAAGGAGTTTTGCCTGAAGACTATACGAAAGGTTGCCTATCTCGTCAAGAAATATGGTGCTGCCATCGGCAAGTTCAAACTTACCTGGTTTGTCCACCTTGGCATCGGTAAAAGCACCCTTCACATGACCGAAGAGTTCGCTTTCGAAAAGAGTTTCGGTGATGGCTCCCATATCCACAGGCAGCATCTTCTTTCCACTACGTGCTGATAGGCGGTGTATCTCGTTTGCCAATACCTCCTTGCCCGTTCCGTTTTCGCCCGTAATCAGGATATTGGCATCGGTTGCAGCAACCTTCTCCACAATGTTTCTTAAATTGGTCATCGCTTCGCTATCTCCCCAATACATCACGCTTTGTGCGGCTTTTCCGCCATGCTTGCCCACGGCTTTGTCCGCTGTCTTGTTCTTGTCCCTTGCCTCCGTCAATGTACAGATCATCTTTTCGTTGTCGAAAGGTTTGACGATGAAGTCGGCAGCTCCTTCCTTGATGCCCGTTACGGCAAGCTGTATGTCGGCGTATGCGGTGAAGAGCACTACCTCGGTCTTCGGACTAAGGCTCTTGATTTCTCTGAGCCAAAAGAGTCCTTCATTTCCCGAATTGATGCCACTCGAAAAGTTCATGTCGAGCAATACCACGTCAGGGTGTTCCTCTCTCAATTTGGCTGGTATGGAGTTAGGGTTGGCTATGGTGATGATATTATGGAATACGGGGTCGAGCAGCATCCTCACCGTAGTGAGTATGTTGCGGTTGTCATCAACAATAAGTATTGTTCCTTGTTTCTTTATCATCCTTAATTCCGCAACACTATAAATTTTAACTTTTATAAAATCCTGAGCAACAAAAAGCTCTTGCTTTGGCAAGCGGCAGAGCCGAGCGGCCCAGGACTTTGCCATATCAGAGGATTCACTTAATTTAGTGTTGCTGTAATAATCAAACAAAACCTCATCAGGCATGGCAAAGATAGTGCAAACCGAAAGCAGAGCACAAGTTTACTTGAATGCTCTGCAGAGGTGCAGCCTATCTTATGCAAAAATAGTGCAAACCGAAAGCAGAGCACAAGTTTACTTGAATGCTCTGCAGAAGTGCAGCCTATCTTATGCAAAAATACAAATAAAATCCGAGAAAATCACATCTTTTGGTGGTATATTTCCAATTATGGAGAAATTCGATAGGATGTTGTCTCATACAATAGACTCTACTTTAGGTTTGCGTAGCAAAGTGTATGAGCTATGGGTTAAAAAAACTAAAAAACGAAGGCGCGATTTTCATATTACCACCTATTAACCTTACCTTTGCAAGCCGTAAGCCAACGGTAAAGATAGCCGAGGGCTTCTTTTTTAAATCATTTTATACATTCAATTATTAATGTACAAATCAATTTTCAACAAGCACAACAGCCTGAAGTTCAATCGCTTCACTAACAAAGGCTATGCTCTTTTCTCCGTTTTAGGAAAAGAGGTGCTCGTAGGCGCACTCAGCGTTGCCACACTCAGCCATGCCAAGGCCGAAGGCATCAGCACCGAGGGCGTGAAGGTCGATTCTACCCTCTACAAGGGCGGAAAGGCTTACGAGCTTGATGCGGTGAATGTCACTGGCTCACGTGCTCCGATGACTGCACAGCAGTCTCCCAAGATTGTGTCTGTCATTACCCGCGACGACATTCATCGTGCAGCGGCGCAGACCATCAATGACGTTTTAAAATTAGCTACAGGCGTGGATGTCCGTCAGCGCGGTGGCTTTGGTGTTCAGACGGATATCTCCATCAACGGTGGAACCTTCGACCAGATTACCATTCTCCTGAATGGCATCAACATCTCCAATCCTCAGACGGGTCACAACGCTTCCGACTTCCCTATTGCTCTTGCCGACATCGACCACATCGAAGTGCTCGAAGGAGCAGCCTCACGCCTCTTCGGAACCTCAGCCTTCAATGGCGCCATCAACATCGTGACCAAGAAGGCAGAGCACGACGGGATAGCAGCGATGGTAGAGGGCGGCTCCTTTGGCAGCTTTGGCACACAGGGTCGCCTACAGAGCACTTTCACCACAGGTAAGTGGACTCAAGCCTATTCGGCAAGCGGAGGCTATAAGCGTTCGGATGGAGGCACCGAGAACAGCGACTTCGAGAAGGGTCAAGCCTTCGGTCAGATCAACCTGAACTACGATCGCTGTTTCGACATCCTGGCACAGGTAGGATTCGCCACACAGAGCTATGGCGCCAACACCTTTTATAGCGCCAAGTACAACGACCAGTATGAGAAGACCGACCACACCTTAGCATCGCTCAATCTGAGTCTTCACAATCCCAACCGCACATGGGAAATCGCACCACAGTTCTATTACAATAAGTTCAAAGACCACTATCAGTTGATACGTGGCAAGGCAGGAGCTGCAGCAGGCGAAAACTATCACAACCTCGATGTATATGGAGGCGGACTGAACGCCAACATCGCTTGGCTCTTAGGCAAGACAGCCGTGAGCTTCGATGTCAGCAAGGAGCGCATCTATTCCACAGCTCTCGGCGAAGTTTTGCCCGAAGAAGACTATAAGAACATACATGGTTCCGACCGTCAATACACCCGTCGGGGCGAGCGAACCAACACCAACATCATGTTGGAGCACAACTTCATCTTCGGTGGATTCACGCTCTCGGCAGGTGTGCTTGCCAACAAGAACACGGGACTCGACAACGACTTCCGTTTCTATCCTGGCGTAGACATGAGCTATAGACCTAACGACAACTGGAAGTTCTTTGCTTCCTGGAACAAGGCTCTGCGTATGCCTACCTACACCGATCTATATATCAGTAATGTGGTGCAACAAGGCGACATCACACTAAGCCCTGAGAAAAACTCTACTTTCAAGATAGGGGCACAGTACCGACAGAAGGGGTTGGCTGCTACGATAAGCGGATTCTATGCACACGGCACCAACATGATAGACTGGGTACAGACTTCAGAAACCGAACTCGCCGACAGCAAATATCACGTGATGAATATCGGAAAACTCAACAACATGGGCTATAACCTCGATGCCACTATCTACATGAGAGAGCTCATACACAACTGCTTCATCACACGCATCAAGGTGGGATATGCCTATATCTACCAGGATCATAAAACCGATGCCGACATTCTCAAGTCGCTCTATGCTCTGGAATATCTCAAGCACAAAGCTGTCTTCGGCTTGGATCATCAGATATGGAAAAAACTTTCTGCTTCATGGGCGGTGCGCTGGCAGCAACGCATGAATGGTTACTCTCCCTATACCAAGGTGGACTGCAAGCTCATGTGGGATGAGAAGAAATATAGCATCTACGTGAAGGCCGACAACATCACTTGCCATCGCTACTACGACCTCGCTGCCATCAAACAGCCTGGGCTGTGGATCATGGCTGGTGCCAGTGTCAACCTCGGTTGGTAAAGCCCTTCTGCACGATACACACTTTGTGGAAACCAAAAAAAAGTCTTCAAGCCAGTTTGCACTGGTTTTGAAGACTTTTCTTTTTTCTTGGGGGCGGAGAGAGATGTTTATTCTGGCGCCTGATACCTACCATTAATCTTGATGGGTTCGAGATGAATGCCCACATGGGTATCGGCACCATACTTCTGCTTGAGTCGTTGTTCTATGGCTGTGGCACGCTCGTGAGCCACATAGAGCGAGAGTGAACCAGGCATACGGACATGCATCTCAATGGCTATCTTGTTGCCTATGCGACGAGTTTGCAGATTGTGAATCTCGCAAACTCCCTGCACCTCGGCAGCAGTCTTCACGATGTCGGCTTCTTCTGCATCTGAGAGACTGGCATCGGTAAGTTCCTTGACACTCTGCATCACCAACGACCAAGCTGCCTTGATAATGAAGATGCTCACCACAATAGCTGCCAAAGGGTCGAGCACAGCCCAGTGGCTGCCCAAGAGGATGGCACCGCCAATACCCATCATCGTGCCGATACTCGACAGAGCGTCACTGCGATGGTGCCAAGCATTGGCCACCACTGCCTCTGAATGATATTTGCGCCCTGTACGCACCGTGAACTGGTAAGCCCACTCCTTGAGTGCGACACTCGCCACTGCTGCCACAAGGGCGACGATGCCTGGCTGCTGTAGCTCTTCGCCTAAGAAGGCGTGATAGGTTTTGACAAGCCCCGACCAACATATCATCATGCCCACAGCAAAGAGTGAGATGCCGATGATGGCTGTGGCGAGGGTTTCGTACTTGCCGTGACCGTAGTCATGATCCCTGTCCATAGGTTTGTTGCCAAGTTTGACAAACACCAACACGATGACATCGGTGGCAAAGTCCGTGAGCGAATGGATGGCATCGGCTATCATGGCAGCAGAATGTCCCAAGATGCCTGCGGCAAACTTCAGCACGAGCAATAGCACATTGATGATGCTGCCTGCTATAGTCACCTTGTAAACTTCTCTCAATCTCTGTTTTTCATCCATCATAACATTCATGTTTTTGTATAATTGGGCGGCAAAGATAGCTTATTTTTGTGAAAACGGAAAAGATAAGAGATTAAAAAAGATAAAATAACACATGTATTGGCAGAGCAACCTACTCGTTCAGATCTCTCGGTTTTCCTGCCAAGCCCTGGTCGGCAATCTGTTTTTGGTCCTTGGCAAGATAATGCTTGCTGCTGTCGATGGCAATAAACACGCCGTCGCTGATGCCTCGAACTCCCTTCTGTGGCGCAAAGGTCACTACACGGCTGTCAAACTCGCCTATATATTCGAGGCTTCCTGTGGCTGCATCCATCCACCACACATTCTTCTTGTCTCCCGACACCTTGCGAAGGTCTATCTTCATGGGCACACAGTTGTAGTTGTACACCATCAAGTAGTCGTTGCCCCGAGTGGCGAGCAATCGGTTGTAACGTTCGCCATTCTTGCCTACAATAATGCTTTGGTCGGGCACACGTTCGAGATAAGGCATGGTGAGCATCAGATTCTTGATATGCTTCATCTGGTTGTAACCAGGGTCATCAAGAGCCTGATACCAAGTTTTCTCCGAGCCGCTGATACCATAACTCGTGGGATAACCAGGCTTCAGCATCTGCATGATGGCGTTATGACCATAGGTGTGACCACAAGAGCCGGCAAAAACACTCCAGTAAGCATAGCGGCGCACATCATAGTCTTGCCAGCGTCCCTCACGCGGGTCGTGTAGTCCTTTGGGGATATCCTCATAACTGGGCTCTGCATCGAGCACGGGCTTCATAGGCTTATAGGCCCAGGTTGAGTCCACGTACATCCAGTTGTCTTCCTCAGTATTGTCGGGAATGGGATAGTCTTTATTGCCCATACGTTGCCCATACTTGCGATGTCCACTCTGAAAAGCATGGAAGTCTATCCACCCCGCCTTGCTCCACCATTTGGCAGACGTATAGCGTCCACGGGGATGATACGTCATCAGGTGGTTGTGGTCGATGCTCTTGATGGAACTTGCCAACGATTCCCACACCTCGGGATGAATATCACCCTGTATGTCGCCACCCATCACCCAGATGATGTTGGGCGAGTCCTTGTATCGGTTGGCAAGAAAACTGCCATAAGCCTTGGCTTGGCGTGCATTGATATTACCTGCCTTCACCTGCGAGCCCCAGATGGCCACCATACCGATATAGATACCATTCTGTTCGGCCTGGCTGACGATGTAGTCCATGTGGTCCCAATAGCTGTACACGCCATCGGGATCAGCCTTCGTCAAGTCCCAGCCAGCTGGCAACGAGGGCTGTCCGTAGATGTTGTAGGCAGGAGTTCCGTTCATCACCTGTACCAAGACTGTGTTGAAGCCTGCTGCACGACATTTCTGAAGGTAATACTGTACTTCGGAACGATCGAGACGCTCAGGGAGAAGCCAGCCTGTATCTCCCAGAAGGAAGAAGGGGTTACCATCTTCCAACTGAAGGTAGCGATGGTTGGCAGACACCATCAGTCTACCATGACTCCAGGGCTTTACATGGGTTGCGGCATGGACTGTGGCAGTGAATAGGCAGACCACAGTCATGATGGTCAAGGTCTTGAATGTTTTCTTCATTGTTTTTGTAGCTTTAAGTCTTCTTAGACTTATAACGCAAAAAAAGGCTGGTTATTGTGATTCTGCGTGCGTAGATTTCTTGCGGACTGCCATCATGATGTAGACGAGCAAGACGAGGAAGGCAACAAGAATGCTCAACATCTGGGTGACATTCTTCTCGGGCTCTACCCAAAACTCATGGAAGAAGACGGGACAGCCAAGCACCTCTACAGGCACCCAGAATACCATCACCGATGGCATCACCTTTCAGGTGGGGATGTCGATAGATATAGACCAATTATTATAATTCATTTTAATCACTTTATTACAAGAACAAAAACATAAATATTATGAAGAAATCAAACTGGTGGAAATCCATAGCATCGTTCCTCATCGTACTCTTTACCATGCCCTTGGGACATGCACTGATGATGATCATGGAGAAGACGATGACCCCCGCAGCAGTACACTATTCTGCCTTCTTGCCCAGTGTGGCTGCGGTGTGTCCTGCTTCTGTCACATCCTTGTCGCCCTGGGCGGTAGTAGGGATGGGGTAAGCATCAAACTCGGTCTACGCCTTCAGGAGAAAGTACGAAGACTTTCAAAACCTCGCTATACCTAAAAAAGAGTATAATTCGTAAAGAAAAAGCCTCAAGAATTCTGAAAAAAGAAATTTAGGAACTGCAAAAACAAAACACACAAAAAGAGCCCATCCCGATGATGAACACAGAGAATATTCATCATTAGGATGGACTCTTAATATCGAGATAAAATCACAAAAGGAAACTCTTATCTTTTGAAGATGCTACGAATCACAAACCAGGCATGAACAAAGAGCGTAGTGAGCAGCCCGTAATGGGTGCGCATCACCTCGAAGCGCTCGCGAAGAGAAGCACGATGGTTCTGCACCGACATACCTCCATCGAGATAATGAGTGATGACAGCACCCACATTGCGCAATGGCAGGTGAAGCCTTGCAGACTCTTTCATCACACGTATGCACCAGTCTACATCGGCAGAGAAACGGTAATCGAGATTATAATGGATGCCTTTTGCCAAGTCGGTACGGGCATAGAATGACTGATGGCAAACCAACATACCCCAACGAAACGAACGCCAAGACAGGTGAGCAGGTGGCTGCAAACGTCGATGATGCAGAAAGCGCCCTGTTGCATCTACAATGTCGGTATCGCCATAGAGCACACCAGGAAGCACTTCGCCTTCACCCACACAACCTGCTACATACTCCAATGTTTCGGCAGATGGAAACACATCGCCAGCATTAAGAAACACTAAATAGTCGCCCGTAGCTCGGTCGATCGACTTGTTCATCGCATCATAAAGCCCGCGGTCGGGTTCCGACACTACCACGATGTCGTGTGCATTCTCCCCACGGCTTATCTTGTGCTGATAAGCTCTTATCATGGACAAGGTCTTGTCTGTGGAACCGCCATCCATGATGATGTGCTCTATGTTGCAGTAAGACTGCTTCTTCACACTATCGAGTGTGCGCTGCAACACTCGCTCGGCTTGATAGGTGCAGGTGATGATGGTGAACTTAATCATATACGGTAGTTTTTATAGGCCATCGCCTGATTGTAAACTTCAATATACTTGAGGGCTACTACATGCTGCGAATAACTGAGCGACACCTTGTGCAGACAGTTGTTGCGCACCTCGGCAGAATCGGCTTCGAAGAGCACCCAGTGGATGCCAGCAGCCAGGTCGGCAGCATCACGATAGTTGGCTACATAGCCATTCTTGCAGTGATCTATCATCTCGGGAATACCGCCCACCTTAAAGCCCACACTGGGCACACCGCATGCCATCGCTTCCATGATGGTGTTGGGGAGATTCTCAGAGAGTGAAGGCAACACAAAGACGTCGGCCGAACGATAGATGTCGGCAATGCGCCTGTCATCACTCACATATCCTAAAGAAATCGATGAGAAGGGAAGCTTACCTTCCAACTCCTCGCTATGTCCGCCCAAAATGGCAACACAGGTATTGTCACGCATCGTAGGATATTGATCGGCCAACTGCTGACAGGCTTCAATGAGATAATTCATGCCCTTATAGGGATTGGTGGCACGCTGCGCTATAAACAGGATGATGCGCTTATCGGCAGGCAAGATGGCGCGAGTGCGAGCCTCCAAACGATCGGCAGGACAATAGATGCGAGAATCTATGGGATTGGGGATGCTCACTACCTTCTGACCAGAAAGGAGCAGGCTCGACTGAGCCTCAGAAGCCAACCACTTGCTACAGGCAACAAAGAGAATGTTGTTCTGCTTGTAGAGTTGCTGCTTGCGACGCCACACTTTGGCCGCCAAGTCGCCCATCCACCCTGCTGGCAGATACTTGCACTTGGAGCAACCGCCATGAAACTTATTGCACCCCATCGTGAGATGGCACACCGAGGTAGCAGGCCACATATCGTGCATGGTCCATACCAAAGGCTTACCGCTCTTGAGAATCTTGCGGATGGAGCCTAATGAGAGCATTCCTTGATTGATCCAGTGCAGATGAATGACGTCTGCTTCCTTGAACTCAGGCAACTGCGTGATATCGTAACCCGAATTAGCAATATCGACGTCGAAGAGATGCAACTTGGAAAAGTGCATGTGCCAGAAGATACACCAACGCTCCCACAGGAAATGCCACTGTCCAAAAATAGAACGAGGCATGTGGGCTACGGTTATTGACTCCGTTTCCTTGTCACGCACCAACATCTTGGCCTTAACACCATTGTTGTTGAGGGCATCCATCAGACGGTTGGCTGCTACTGCTGCTCCACCAGTCTTCTCGCTTGTATTGACTATGAGTATTCGCATCGCTTGCTTGTTATGATGACGACTACTTGTCGGTGCCGTCCTGAATACGGCTACAAGTAATCTTTACTCGTGCAAAGGTAATGTAATTTAGGGAAAACACAAAACAATTAACGCAACAAATCATTAAAGAGATGATAAAAAAACACGCTGCAACTCTCAACGAGCTGCAGCGTATCATTATGTTTAACTTAAATTTTTTCGAATCCAAAGGTAATCTCACGATCCCCTTTGTTATCTGTTAAACAATCTACCTTAAAACCTAATAACTAAAAACCTAAATCTATTACTACTAACCTAAACAATCTATTAACCTTTTGACGATGCAAAGATACAACATTTTCTACTTATCTTCCAAACATTTTGAAAGGAAAATGATGCTTTTTAGTGTTTATTTGATGTATATCAATCAAATGTGTCCGAACACAACACATTTTAAGTGTGAGTTAACACTCATTAAACTTTTATTATGAGAACCGTGGCATAAGCAGAGATTCCTTCCATACGTCCTGTGAAGCCCAACTTCTCAGTAGTAGTGGCTTTGATGGATATATTGTCCTCATCCGTATTCATCACCTCTGCTAAACAGGCTTTCATAGCTGGCACATGCGGATTGAGCTTGGGGCGCTCAGCGCACACCGTAGCATCGATATTGCCCACTTCATAACCTTTGGTGCCTATCAGCTCGATGGTTTTACGAAGCAATATCTTGGAATCTACATTCAGCGTCTCTTCCGAAGTATCAGGGAAATGAAAACCGATATCACGCATATTGGCAGCACCTAATAGTGCATCACAGATGGCATGTATCAAGACGTCAGCATCGCTGTGGCCCAAGAGTCCTAACTCATAGGGAAGCTGGATGCCGCCAAGCCAGAGTTCACGACCTGCCACCAACTTGTGTACATCATAACCGAATCCTACACGAATATTCATGATTCTATTTTTGCTATTGAAGGTTGTATATATCTCTTATCTCCTCTTAAACAAGTCTTTGATGCCATCCATATCAAAGGTGAGTGAGAAACGCAATGTCTGGTCGAGCGGATTGCTTTTGGCAGTGGCAACGACATAACCAGCATCGAGTTGGAAAACACTCATTCTGAAACCAGCTCCCACAGTAAAGTACTTACGGTTTCCCTTGTTCTCTGCCTCATGATGATAACCAGCACGAAGGGTGAACTTATCATTATAGGTGTATTCTGCACCTACACCATAGTAAATCTCCTGAAGCTCTTCCTTAAAACCGCCAGGTGCATCACCAAAGCTCTTGAAGATACCACGGATGGCAGAAATATCATTATACTCGCGATGCACGCGGTCTTCGTACTCTGAATTATCCTCGCCCTCCTCCTGCTTTGGTACGGTGGGAACCAACAGTTTGTTAGCATCGGCAGCAATAGTAAGACGATTGTACTCGTCGATAGGAATCATCAGCGAAGCACCCAAACGAAGATTGGCTGGCAAGAACTCGCTGTATTCATTGCCGCTAAACTTGATTTTGCTACCGATGTTGGAAATATTAAGTCCAATACCCAACTGACACTCACGCTGACCGATAACCACATAGTTCTGATAATAAGCAGCAATGTCGGCAGCAAAGGCAGAAGCAGGCGAATTGTCCTCACGCTCAACGAAACGCATATCAGAATAAATCCAACGCAGACCTGCAGAAAGAGAGAATTTCTCGCTCAGCATCAGCGAGTAAGCCACATCGAGCGACATCTCGTAGGGATTGATGGTAGTGCCTTCACCACTCTCTGCTCCCTCGTAGGAGGTATAAACTTTTCCTAAGTTGAAATATCTCAACGAACTTGACACTGCACTATGCTCACCGATACGATAATAACCTGCCAAATAGGCTAAGTTCATATCGTTGACCAAAGAACGAAGCCAAGGAGTGAAGTTGAGTGCCACTCCTGCTCGTGAGATACAGAATGGATACTTAGCTGGATTCCAGTACTGAGAGTTGACATCAGGGTCGGTGGCAGCACCTACATCTCCCATACCGCCACCACGTGCGTCAGGAGCTATCGTCTGCGAAACAACTGCATAGTTGACTGGATTGAAAAGATCCTTCTTCTCCTGTGCTTCTGCCAGAAGGGAGAGCTGAGCCAGGAGTACAGCCAGTAATATTCTGAATGCTTTATTCATATCTCTTTGTTGTTTATAAATCTGTTGCTCTTAATATAGTTACTCGATTGTTCGAAACATTTTACTCGATTGCTTGAAACAAAAAATGCTTTACCGCTTAAAAATAAACGGAGAGGCAGCGTTTTTATTTTGCCACATAGCACATTTGTTGTTAATAAGGGCTTCTTTTTTATCGGTTGCTCTTATCTGTAGCTCTTATCTATTGCTGATAACGATGAGTTTCTTCGTTTTAGAAACATAGCTACTACCTTCCGACGCCACTTTCACACGATAAAGATAAACTCCCGTCTGCAAAGGACGACCGCCATCTACCGATAAGTCCCAGTCCACCGTGTAGTTACCTGTAGCCGACACGCCACTCTCTGCATGGCGCCACATCATTCTACCTGCAGCATCGAAGAGTTCGATGACAACATCCATATTGCTCTCCGTGCGATCGTGGCTGATGACGAAGGTGGTATGAGTACGAGCAGGATTATTAGTAACACCAATATTGAAAAGCTGTGGGCTCAGTCCTTTCACCACCTGAAAATGGAGTACAGCGGTAGAACTATTGTTCTGAATATCCCAAGCTCGGAACTGCAACTTGTGTGGTCCTTCCTCCAACTCTGGTATACTATAATAGGTGGAACCGCTGGTATAAGTTCCGAAGTCGTAGCTGAAATTGTTGTTGAGCGTGTAAGTCTTAGCCAAGTCGCCATCGATAACGAGTTGCAAGTCATGTCCTATGCCACTTCCTGCTGCATTAATACCGTCCTTGTCCTTGATTTCTGCTACAAAAAATGGGGTACTATTCACACATCCACCATCAACAAACGATGGCGAGTTGAGATAACAATAGATAGAAGGCCCCACAGAGTCGTTTTGCGCCTCGATGCTTCCACCCACGATAAACTGGTCACAGCTACCATGGGCTCTTAGTGTTTTGTCTACATTCAGTGCATAGAGATTAATCATGCCTTGAGCATCCGCATAATTAATATCCTTTGGCACAGCAAACGTCAACTCGAACTGACCATTGCGAATACTGTCCGAACCATGATAGAGAGTCTTTGTACGGTCTACGAAGACGAACGGCGTTTCCGCTCCATCCTTGCTTGTATCGTTCAACTTACAAGTTATTTCTTCCTGGGTGTCGCGCACAGTAGCTGTCACCACGCCATTAAAAGTATCAACGCCCTCTACATGACCTTTCACTTTTACCACTGCGCCAGCCTTCATCGTGGCCATTGTGCCTGAGCCTATAGCCACGCCATCTATCTCGTCAACAACAACTTGCGCTGTGGGTAGGTTGAGAGACAAAGCAGGATCGCCCAACAAAGCATACTGCAAGTGATTTTCGGTATTATCCTTCTCAGCAGTCGTCTTGTTAGGATCGGATGGTGTGGGAGTGGGATATCTATTTGTACCCAACATCACGTCGTTCTGCGCCAGTCGATGCGCCTCGCCTAAGGTGATCGGTTTGCCATCCTGAAGAGAGAGTACACGCTTCATAAAGGCATGGTTGATATACTTATTGGCAGAGGTAAAGACAGTTCGTGTGGTGCCATAGAAAGCTACCGCTCCACCTTTCTCATTGAGCACAGCAGCCTCACCAATGGTCGATGTCACACCATCAAAAGCCATGATGTCGCAAGCAGCCGTCACCCATAAAGGAAGATTAGAAGTACGCGATTCACCAAAATCGCTTAACGAAAGTACTGACTCATGCGAGATGAGTGTGGCATTACCATGCCCGCCATAGTCCATCACCAACGCACCATTGGCTTGTTGCTGACGGATGATGCGACTCACCTCAGGATAAGTGTTTCCTGTGGCAGAACTTTCGCGAGTATAAGCATCCCACATCACCTTCTTGATGAGGAAGTCGGGATAAGTACTACTCACACTGTTGGCCACATAATCCACATCCTTCATGTGTATATTGTCGTTACCATCATCGCCCATAAACATCAGAGTGTTTTGCCATGCTCCACCATTCTGATTCTTTGCATAGTTGATGGTCTTGTCGACCATAATCTTAGCTTCTTCCTGTGTGGTAACAGGGAAACGGCCCACACCCACATCTTGCAACTGTCGACGGGGGTCTGATCCTGTACCTTCAGAGAGGATACCCATCCAGCTGTCGCTGACATAGCAGATTGTTTCGCTGAAGGAGTTCTCACTCTCATAAGCCAAGAGATAGTCATCGGGGTTGAGACGCTTACAGTCTGATGTGAGCATACGATTATCCCACACACAATCACCGAAGAGCAACAGATACTTAGGCATATCAGCCTCTGTCTCTGCTCTATCTTGCAACATACGCAGATAGCGTCGATAAGCATTTGCATCGGGCGTGCCGCTTGCAAACTCATTGTACAATTGGTCGGCAGCCACGATGTTGACACGCATACCATCATGACTCTCATGAAATTCTTTAAGGCGCTGTGCCTGCTTGAGTAGTGTTCTTGAGGCGGGAATGATAATAACCAAATCGGCCTGTCCATCGGCATGGAGGTCCTGGTTAGCTATATTTTTCACATAGGTTGCTGCAGGATGGCTACCCGACAACTTGGGCAACGGAATCGGATTTTCCCAAGCCATCGACACATAATCGAGACGGGCTATCTCTCCACTCACATTCTGAATGGTGATCGTATCTTTGCCACCATCGACTTTCAGATTGTCGAGCAGATAAGTGCCTGAGACCTGCCCTGCCTTGCAATAATCCAGAATAGGAACATTCAAGGTACCTATGTCCTTGCCGTTGAGTTGAATACGAATTTGATTTGTTCCACCAGCTGAGACATTGACTGTCAGGCGTCCTTTCTGACTGCCCGTGGTATTAGTTATCAGCACTTGCTGACTGCCTCCTACACTGATGGGCGTAGGGTCGAAGAGATTTCTACCACCATTATACCAACTGAATCCATCTACCTCATAAAGCGAATGATAAAAGTCGGGCGATGGATAAAAGGATGAAACAAAAGTGGCTGAATCGAGCGAGGCTGGTTCTTCATCGCTCTGTGTGATGAAGTAATAGCCGTAATCAGAATAAGGATTGCGCGTGCGCGTGGTAGCTGTCTTCGACGACCAGCTGACGGGTCCCTTGGCGTAGAAGAGATGCTTGCCTCCTACAATGCACTGCGGTACCTCTACGAGATCGTCGGTTTTGGCCAGTTCGCTGGCATAGAGAGCCTCGTTCTGCAAGTTGCCTCCATAGCCATAGATTTTCACCTTATTAATATTAGAAAAGCCTGCCTGTCGGACGGTAGACTCGGTAAGTTGATAAATGCCCGAAGAGCTAACCCTTATCTTGGCCCATCTGCCAGAAGCCAAGAGAGAGTGTTCGGCATAGACATCGGCAGCCGGAGCATAAGCCTTATTGTTCTTGCATTGACGCATCACACTGCCTTTCACGGCTTGCGCCTTGATGTCGAGCATAAAACTTACCAGCATCTGATAACGATGGTTGCGATAAACTAAAGGACAGAACGAAACCACCAGATGACCTTTTCTTCTGCTCACTGCAATGGATTGATCTACAAGCACCTGCGAGGGCAAAGCGGCTCCTGAGATACGATTGTAGTTGGCCACATCGGTCATCGTCATATCCAGGTATTCTGGATATTTCAATGTGACGGTATAGACAGAGTCTTGATAGTTTTCGGGCAGGGGGATGGAATAGAGGAAATGAGGTAACATGGTGTCAACCTTGACTTCCTCGGCAGTCAAGTTAAAGAAACGCTGCTGCGCTTTTGCAGGTATGCAAACAACCAGCAGTGCTATCCACGCAAATAATATCCAAACTCTTTTCTTTATCATAGTGGGAAAACAAACTTAGTGAAGGGGCAGCCAGTGAGCACCAAAGCCGCCCGCCTTGTCTTGTCTACTTACAATTAAAATCAAGCACCTTCCAGTCTTCAAGATAACCCTCTAAATGGTCATCAATATGCACTGGTCCACAGCCTGTAGGACAACCTGTATAGAGCAGATCGCCTGTCTTCAGCGTGAAGTACTGGCTGATGTAAGAGATGATTTCGTCCACCTTGTAGAACATGTCGCTGGAACAACCTTCCTGTACGGTGTTGCCGTTGATGTCGAGGTGGAAATGTATCGCCTGTATGTCGCGAAACTTCTGTACATCGATCCACGATCCAATGGCCGCCGAACCATCAAAGCCCTTAGCGAGTTCCCAAGGCTGACCTGCCTCACGCAACTGCTTCTGCATCTCGCGAGCCGTGAAGTCGATACCGACAGTCACAGCATCGTAATAACGATGAGCAAAGCGCTGTGGAATGGTCTTACCCAACCTGCTTATACGAACCACCAGTTCGGTTTCGTACTCGATACGTCCCAAATGGTCGGGAATAAAGAACGGCTTGCCGTCCTTGAGTAGAGCCGAGTCTGCCTTGGTGAAAATAACAGGTCTCTCTGGTTTAGATAACGTATCATGTAGCGATTTATTGTGTTCGGCATAATTCATGCCAATGGCAAATATCTTCATATCATTGTTTTGGGTAAAAAAGAAATGGGAGTTAGAAGCAAAGCGTAAGCCTTGACTCCATAACTCCCTGATATTCTAATTTAACTATAAGTCAAATTAAACTTGCCATGCTGTGCATTGCATATCTGACGAGCAGATATTACTCAGCAGCAAGAGTGAAGCGCTTGTAAGCAACGATCTTCAGATCCTTGCTCTGAGAAGCGAGGTACTGAGCAACAGTCTGCTTGTCACCGTCACCGAACTGGAACTCCTGATCAACGAGGCAGTTCTCCTTGAAGAACTTAGCCAAACGACCATTAGCGATGTTCTGGATCATGGTTGGGTTCAATGTAGCAGCCTTCTCCTCACCTACAGTCTTCTTGATGTTGCGAGCCTCTTCAGCCTGC
>ERZ1026892.505-NODE-505-length-18270-cov-37.599561_pt1 | contig 18270 bp, 9 predicted proteins | sample MGYA00380176_ERZ1026892 | MGnify/ENA primary metagenome ERZ1026892 (study PRJEB33269, sample SAMEA4719812) | human gut metagenome | biome: human-associated habitat; feature: organic feature; material: feces | place: Cameroon | collected 2013-10 ... | reverse complement strand
TTTTGATAAAAGGATAGGTATATTATGTTAGGATGTACGATATTTGCACAAAAAAAGGACGCACATCAAAGAAAGATTCCCCGATATGCGTCCACACCTACTTTATATCAAACCTAAAGACTTAATATCTTATTTCTTATTACCATGGGTATTTGCCCTGGCTTGCACCCTTCATGATGGCATCGAAGATATACTGTTTCTTCACTACGCCATTGGTGCAATCTATCACGTCACCAGTCTCCCAGTAGCAAGGCACACAACCATTATCCTTGGCAACCTTGGTAACATACTCGTCGAAGTAAGCCACAGACTTATCGTGCAATTCCTGATTTTCACCTTCTCCTAATGTACGGAAGGTAGCGGCATACTCACCGAGAATAACAGGAATACCCTTGTCTACGAACTTAGCCTTCATCTTAGCCATCTGAGCGTCAACCCAAGCCTCAGCAGAAGCGTCAGGAGTATTACGGTTGCTGCCAGCAAGTTTATTATCCTTGCCCCAGTAATAGTACATATTACCCCAATTCTCATCCTTATCCATCAAACAGAACTGATATGGCTCATAGAAGTGAACCTCTACCATCAGACGGTCTGGCACCTTGTCGGTAGGGAATGTTGCCACATCTGTTTCATTTGCGTTATCCATATAGTTGCAGGTATTTGAGATATCAGCACCGAGTCCCTGAACGATGATAGTACGAGAAGCATTATTACCACCAGTAGCTCGAACAGCATCAATCATGGTCTGCTCATATCTAACCACACGCTCCACAGCATATTTATCATCCCACATTTCAGGCTTACCAGAAGTTTCGTTCATACCTGGCTCATTACAAGCAGCAAAGAGGAGGTGCTCATCAAAGTCCTTCATGTAAGAAGCCACTTGAGTCCAGATAGCCTTCTGTCTTGCAATGATAGATGGTTCCAACAGATCGTTGAAGATATTATCTTCAAGCCAACCACCATTGCTATCAGTATCACTATCCTTATCATAATGACAATTGAGGATAACATACATATCATTCTGAACACACCAGCTGATGACTTTCTTTACACGATGAAGCCAATTGGTATCAATGGTGTAAGCAGGATCTGTAGAACGGTGAGTAAAGTGGGCAGCCCAAGCGCAAGGAATACGGACGGTATTGAAACCAGCATTCTTCAAACTCTTGATATACTCCTCAGAAATTTTACCATCATTTCTCCAAGAGCCCTCACCTGATGGAGCCTCCAACAAGTTGCCGAGGTTGATGCCGGCATACATCATGCTTGCCAGTTCCTTGGCATTGTGAGCCATTTCTCCTTCAGGAACAACAAGAGGTTCACCAGCCTGGGTGATAGAAATCTCCTTCATGTTGGTACCCTGTGTCACCTTGATGAGAAGGCTGCGAGAATCATCTTTCTTGTTCGTAGAAACTGCGAAAGAATAGTTATATACATTTCCCTCTGTACTACCCTCTGTCAAGGTAAGCCAAGAGACATCCACTTTCTTACCGGCGTCATCCTTGTCTCTAACCACAACGAGCGGTTTACTGGATGCCGTCACCGAAAATGTTCCTGTAGTAGCTTCGTTGCTGAGGGCAAACTCAGTGCCCTCAACATGGAAGATTTCAGTAACATCATTATCGTCATCACTACATGCCACCATCACGAAACAGAAACATAAGGCAAGCATGGTTGCAAATATCAATTTTACTTTCTTCATAATCGTATATTTTTACGTACTACGTTATTTTTACCACTGTGGTACTGAGAAGAGGCTATGAACAGTGAACTTAGTGCGCATAGACTTCTTAAAGCCCAGCTCTCGCATCAAATCACCATCCTTGACACCAAATGCACAATTATCCTTTGTAGCACCATAGCAATTAAATAATTCCAAACGATACTTAGGATTCTCATTAGAGTCAATCACCTTAGACTTATCGTAAGAAACAGCCTGACCGTCAAGATAGAACTCATCCAAAGTACTGTGTGTGCCTGGGAAGAAACCATAAAGGTCAGCAAACTCGATAAAGGTCATGATAGTACCACCGTCAAAGCCAGAACCTTCATAAGTCATATCGAACTGATTGTTCTCGAGAGAGTATTGACCCTTGTCACTCTTAACAACTTTCAAGGTAGAACCATCGTTATATCCCCACAACTGAGCCTCACCTTCACCCCAGCCACGAACGGCATTGAATGTAGGAGTGTAAACACCGGTACCATCGCTTGTTGTAGAAACTACAGTGAATGTTACCTCCAAGGTTTTATTGAAGGCAAGAGCAGGTTCACCAGCATCACCAGGACCGCCACTAGCACGGAATGGGGAATTCTGAGCAGTACCAGAACCCCAGATATTGAACAACTCTATACGATAGTTGCCGTTATTCTCGATATCACCATAGTGGAATTTGTTGGCATCAAACTTCAAATCCTGTCCATCAGCCTTGATAGCATCAATGCGAACCAAAGCCTTAGGGTATTTGGCAGCAAAGCCTTCCAAATCAAGGACGTAAACCTTACCATTGGTACGGGCTTCTGTTGTTTCAAGTTTAACTGTATATTGACCAACAGCCTTTGAGCCACCAGAAACGACAGTTGAAGCGCCATCCCAGTTGCCACCATCACCCCAAGCTGTTAACTTGGCAACATAACCATTCTTGACATCAGAGGTTACATAGTTATAAATCATCAGCTGACCATCACCAGAACGGATTACACCCAACTGAAGTGCCTCATCAGAAAGAGACATCACCTTGATCTTGGTTTCATCAGTACGGGTGATACCACCGATATACTCTACAGCATTTAGAGGGTCAATGGTCATTGTGATAGTCTTATTCTTCTCATCCACGGTAAATGTACCTTCAGAATCCTTATAAGAACCATCAGCCTGAACCTGATGAACCTTTACCTTATCATTGCCATCTTCATCCTTATAGAATGTCATTGTACCATTACAATGGCTAGGATCAGTGATAGCCCAAGACTTAATACTTGCATAGTCTGCATCCCAACCGGTAGTTTCACCTACAACAGGCTGGTTATTGGTATAAGAAGCCCAACATGCATCCTTGCCATAGAAGAATACAGGACCAACAAACTTATAATGAGATTTATCTGGTTTCAAGTCAAACTCCCAAGTATTATACAACTTCTCCTTAACAAACTTCACGTTCTTAGCCACAGATACAGGGCGGATAGCCAATGCCTGATAAACAGGAGTAGAAGTACGACGATCTGAATTACGGTCGAAACTGTAGCCCAAAGCAAACTGCTTGTCAGCAGGATTGATAGAACCAGAGAGATAGAGACCATTGATACCCTGACCAGAAACGGTCTGCTGAGTACGAGAACCTGCCGCTGGCAAGAAGATGGAATTACCATTAGGACCTGTAAGTTTGTAACCAGCCACACCAGCCTGTTCTACCCATTCTTTCTTACACTCATTAAACAACTCCTCAAACTCTTCCACTGTTGGCATAGTTACCCAAGAACCATAAGCCTTGTTAGCAACATCACGATCAGTCTTGTAGATATCAGCAGAAGCATAATCTTCCATTAATACGCTGGTCTTGAAACCAGTCATATCACCAAATCCGAAGAGACCACCTAACTCTGTTTCACTGGTAGCACCAACATTATACTTAGCCCACTTGGTAGAGAGACCAAGATCTACAAGATCATTATCTGGATCAAAGTTAGACTCAGGAGTTGTAAACTCTCTTTCCTCACCATAAACAACACCATTACCCAAGTCGAGGTAAGCTGTATAGTGATAAGTAGTATTAGGCAATAAGCCCTCAGTCTTTACTTCATAGTTGTCGTTGATACCATCAGCCTGAATACGTACACCCTTGCGGATTTTCTCTGTCTTTGTATCAGGTGACAGAATAATACCGCTTACGGCATCAGCTGGAGCTTTCTCCAAAGAAGCCTGGAACGTAACTGTGGTAGCTGTCAGATCTTTTACTTCACCAGTGATAGCCTTGGAATCGGTTAAGACAGCACTGGATACAGAACCCGTATAAGTAACGTGACCCTGCAAGGTAACGAAAGCCTGATAGTAAACCACCTGACCAGGAGTACCAGAGATAGACGCACTGAACTCAGAGGTACTTTCGCCGGTTACCTTCTCAGAAAGATTGTCCTCGGCATCACCATACATGAATCCTACAGTGTAAGATCCGGACGACTGACTTTCGAGTCCCTTCACCGTACCATGGAAGATAGCAGAAGAGGCTGTAACGTCAGCAGACCCCGTAACAACGGAATTTTCATCCAGCAATGGGGTTGTGCTAGGAGAATAGTCATCGTCAGAGCATCCTGCGAAGAAGATGCTCATGACAAATGCCATTATTCCAAATAATATTTTATTCTTCATAATTGAATTCTATTAAAGTTATTGAATCGTACAAGAAACAATCTCTATACCTAAGCTAGATACATCAGTATAGTCTGGCCAGGTTCCACCATAACCATTCAACTGTATAGAAAGGTCGAGGCAGGTATCTGTAAAGGTAACTGTAGAACCTGACGTATTAGTCAAAGAGACAGTTGTCTCACCATTAGTATTCAGTTCAACTACATCAGATTGTTCAAAGCGCTTTGGCTCCCAAATACCACCGATAGTTTTATTATCAGTAATCAGAGCACACTTTGGAGTTTTATCCCATGTTACGCCACTAACCTTGAAAACTACAGTTATCGTCTGGTTCTTCTTCAACTTAATCTTGCCAATCTCATCCTTGAAGATACCAGAACCAGAAGTTCCGTAGTGCCAGAAACCTAAACGCAAACAACCCTTTTCAACCCACATCTTAGAAGGAATCTTAGTTGCGTCAATACCGACAATGGTAGGACCAGTCTGTCCACCACCAATAGCCTTATGGTTAAGGCAAGCAACGAGATAAGTATTGACATTACCGTCAGCATCCTTTGCTTCAGGAACACCAATCATCAACTGACCAGCAGCATCCTCGCCCAAGACTGTAAACTCACGAGTTCTCAACTTGATAGTACGCTTATCGCTAGAAGCTGCTATGATATTGATATACTTATTGAATACCAACTTGTTACCATCCTTGATTTCCATTCTTCCTTCGAGTTCCTGACCATCGCAGTCTGTACAAGTGAACTTGTAGAAATCCTGACCCGTAATCTTCTCAATAGAAAGCTGGAAGTTATCCACTACAGCGTCTGCTGGCTTAGGAGCCCATGTATTGTTATACTTATCACCTATTACAGACTTCCAGCGAGCCGCATTCTGAACAGCCATCTCCTGCTTGCTAGGTACACCATTCGTATTCGATGTTTTGTATTTAAATGGAGAATTGTTCCACCACAAGATATCATAAGGCTTTTCTGAATCGAGAATGAATGTAGCCTTATTACCAACATAAGATACATCATTATGTTCGATAGTGAACAAATCTGTTGCCAAGTTAGGATACTCAGGAAGTTTAGGAGAAACAACATCCAAGAGCTTGTCGGCAGCAGGGATACACTTACCATTAGTAGTCTTAACTTCCTCAGAAACGAAGTTCCAGATGATATACCAGTTACCCTCTGAGTTTGTACGACGAGTAGCCAACTGAAGCATATAAGGAGTCAGTTCAACTATAGAGATATCCTGGGTATAGTTAGAGCAAACTGCATCAAAGCCTACGTTGTGCATGGCATAACAATCAGAGAACGAAATCTTAGGCATGGTCTTCTCTTCCAAGTTCATGTTGAACTTACCAATGAGATTAGAGCCAGTACTAGCTCCCTTAGTTCCAGCCTCACCACGATACATCGTAGCCACACAACCATTCTTGGCATCCATACTGAACTCCATATATGAATCCATATAAGGGTCAGTCTCAGGAATCAACCAGCTCTGGAATCCAGGATCCCAGTTTGGCTTAAAGTTCTCAAAGAGAATATCCTTGTAAACATTGCCGAGCTTATCATCCTCAGTAAATCCCTTGCCATCACCATCAGGGTCATAAGGGTATGCATACATCACAGGACCAGAACACTGACCGATGCCAAAACTTGCATAGCAAGGAATCCATCTTTTCTTGACACCAGCAGCCAAAGTCTCAGCATCAGGGAACTGACCGCCCTTATAATTCTGATCAGCCAGGTAGAACCACTTGTTATCGTTCAAGAGCGAGAAGTCGTTCTGAGGAAGATTAAACTTGTATGGTTCACCATAAACCACACCACCATTGGTCTCAACACCAAAAGTAACCTCGTAGTCACCAGCAAATGGCAACTCCAATTTCTGAACCGGTTTCTGAGAACGACCTGAAGGAGTAACCCAAAGAGCCGTACAATCAGGAATATTGGATGTCAAGGTCACAACATTGCCATTAATGGTCACGGTATAAGCCTTGCCCTCCACCAATTCCTCAGGAGAGTAAGACTTGCCGCCCATGCTCAAGTCGTCAGGCGAACAAGCCGCCATCAAGAATGTAGCAAATATGGCAAGTACCATATATATATGATTGAATATTTTCATATTTTCCGATTTTTAAATGATTAAAATCAACTATACTTATTACCATCCTGGGTTCTGTGTCAAGACATTACCAGAAAGTGTAATCTGAGTATTAGGAATCTGCATCAAGCCCTTCTTGGTCGTAAAGTTTGACTCCACGAACTTAGTCTTTGCAGCAGCACCACCATTCTGGACAGAAGCACCATTCTGAGCCTCTGCAATTGTCTTTGCAGCAAAAGCTCCATCCTTTTCGTAGCGCATCAGATCCCAATAGCGAAGGCCTTCGAAAGCAAACTCAATAGCACGCTCCTTGCGGATATTGTCAATGCTATACTCCTCTGGAAGTTCACCGGCACGGGCACGAACCTGGTTCAAACCAGAGTTAGAACCTGTCAACTCAGACTGCATCAAGAGAACATCAGCATAACGCATGATGGTATAATCCTGATAGTAGGTGATATTCTGGTGCTGTTCACCGAGTTTGAAACCTACCTCCTGACGGGTACCATCTGCAAAACACATAGGTGCATACTTGCGGGTATAGTAACCTGTGTATTCGTAGGTATCACTCAAGTCAGGAGTGAATCCTGCTTCCTTGCAGCTCCATGCACAGGCAGAGAAACGAGTATCGTTCTTAAACTGCTCTACGAAAGAAGGAGTAACTGAGCAAGCTCCCCATCCACTAGCGATGCAAATATCAGCAGCACTGCGGTTACGAGGACCTAGATAAACAGAGAAGGTGTTACCATCACCATTTCCGTTATAGTCGTGGGTAGAATTGAACTTCATGTTGAGTACAATCTCCTTAGAGAGACTACCCTGACCAGCCTTCCAGGTCTTACCATCATACCACTTACCTGCATAAGTTGTACTCCATGCATACTCTCCGTTAGAAGAAGCATCCTTGGTACAAGCAGGCATCCAGAGATTCTTGTAGTTGGCCTCCAACTCATATCCACCATTTACAACCACATCATTGATTGCTACAACAGCATCAGACTTAGAGCAAGCAGGATGCTCCTCACCATAGTAACCTGTATAATAGAGGTACGCGCGAGCCATCATAGCCTCGGCAGCATACTTGGTAATACGACCATCATTGCTATCACGATTGTCGAGCGGATAAGCATCGGCAGGAATATTGGCGATAGCATACTTGAAGTCATCAAAGATAGCCTGGTAAACATCCTTAACCGGTGTACGAGGAATGTTTTCCTCAGATGGTGTCAACAACAAAGGTACATCACCGAACAGGCGAGCCATATCAAAATACAGGATAGCACGGATGGCGCGAGCCTCACCGAGAATACGACCCTTCACCTTGTCATTACCACCCCAATTGATGGTATTCTCTGCAGCAATCAACTGATTACAGCGAAAGATAGCTGCATAATAGTTCTTCCAATCTGTATTGAACAAGTCGTTATACGAAGGAGCAATACTAATATCAAACTGGTCAATCACATTGTTATTCTTGGCATCGGAAAGTCCCAGACCAGCAAAAGCCTGATCTGAAGCAAATTCTGCCATCAGATACATGCCGACACCCGCATCAGTATAGGTGCGTTGCCATCCATCATAACAGCCCACGAGATCAATCTCTGCTGTCTCTGCGTTACTGTAAGCAGTTTCAGAGTTGAGGTCGGTCTTGGACTCTGTATCTAAGAAATCATCGCACGAAGTAAGTGTCAAAGCTGACAAAATCAACGCACTCATGAATATATGTTTTCTTTTCATATCACTTTCAATTTTAGAGTTAGAATGCAACATTTACACCTACAATGAAAGTACGTGGGTGTGGATAGTAACCCATATCAACTCCTGATACCCAAGAGTCGCTGCTGTTACCATCTGTACCATTGTATGAACCGATTTCCGGATCCATACCATCATACTTGGTCAAAGTAAAGAGATTCTGCACCTGGAAATAGAGGCGCAACTTAGAGAGACCCTTCCAAGAGATAAGTTTCTTGAAATCATAACCCAAGGTAAGGTTCTGCAAACGGATGTAGTCACCATCCTGCAAATAGAGATCTGAGAACAACCAGTTACCTACATCTCCGTATGTAACTCGAGGCATCTCATTACTTGTACCCTCACCTGTCCATCTGCCTAAAATGCGATGGCTGTAATTGCCCTGTGAGCCACTAGGGTCACGGTAAGACTGTGCAATCTGGAAACCAGCAGCGCCAGTGAAGTTTGCACTCAAATCAAAGCCCTTATAACCAAGGGTAAAATTGAAACCGAAAGTATACTTAGGAAGACCATTACCCAGGTCTACCTTATCGTTAGCATTGATAGTACCATCATGGTTGACATCAACATACTTCACATCACCAGGCTGTACATTTGACTGGAGCACACCATTACCGGCAGCAATCCAATTATTGATATCCTGCTGGTTCTGGAAGATACCTGCAGTCTTGTAACCCCAGAAGTAACCGATAGCATGACCATTCTCTGCACGATAGAACTCTTCTGCATTCTGATAAATCTGGTTGGTAGCACCATGGATGATACCATCCAATGTTGGGATATTACCTACCTCATTGTGGTTGTATGCGAAGTTGGCACCTACACTATAAACAAAGTCCTTACCAATCTGGTCATTCCATGAAAGACCAAGTTCGACACCCTTATTCTTTACATCACCACCATTGATAACAGGACCTTGGGTACCTGCTGTTGCAAGAACAGGAGCCTGTACCAACCAATCCTTGGTATTTTTGATATAAGTATCGAATGTAAGAGAAAGACGCTGACGGAGGAAACGGGCATCGATACCGAGGTTGTACTGTTCAGAAGTCTCCCACTTCACTTTCTCATTTGCCAAGCGGCTGGTATATGCACCCATTACCCAGGCATCTGTACCACCAGTAGCACCAAAGTTATAGTTAGTCTTTGAAGTTGTAACAGGAGCTAAATACTGGAAGCAGTTAACATTGGCATTACCAACCTGACCCCAAGAGAGACGGAGTTTCAAGAAATCCAACCAAGAAGCTGTAGACTTCATGAACTTTTCCTCTGTCAGTGTCCAACCTGCAGAAACAGATGGGAAGTAACCCCAACGGTTGCCTCTTGCAAACTTAGAAGAACCGTCGGCACGCATGGTTGCGTTAATCATATAACGGTCTTTCCAAGACCAGCCCAAACGAGCGAAGAAAGACTGTCCACGAGTAGGGTTATATGGAGCACCGCTGATGGTACGGTCGCTTGAACTCTGGTCGGTATTCTTGACATAAGCATGATCCCAATCATTGAAACCAGCAGTCAAGCCATAACCGGTACTACCAGAAGAGCTACCATCATACTTAGAAGTCTCGCTACCAATCAAGGCATTGATATGATGTTCCTTGATATTGAAATCATAAGTCAGGGTATTAGTCCAAACCAGTGAGATACCGCTACCATCACTCTGGCTAACCTTAGTGATACCATTACCACTCTGTGGAGTAAACTTATAAACAGGAGAATAAGAACGATAGTCTGAACCACCGTAATTAACAGCAAAGACTGTCTTGAACTTCAAGTTCTTAATAGGTTCAATCTGAACATATACATTTGCATCAACAGAAGTAGACTTGCTCTGATTGTAACGGTTCATCATCATGGTACCATAAGGGTTACCATCATTCACATTCCAGTCAGAACTCTCTGTAGAATTAAAGTTTCCATTGGCATCATAAACAGGAACCAAAGGAGAAGTTGTAAAAGCACCACGAAGGTTATTGTTATAGATATTACCTGTGTTCATGCCACGGCTATCCTTATATACGAAGCCTACATGCTCACCTACAGTAACCAAACCATTGAACATCTTGTGCTCTGAATTGGCACGAAGGTTATACCTCTTATAATAAGAAACGTCAGAACCGCCAATGAGACCGTCCTGTCCTGTATAACCACCAGAAATAGAATAAGTAGAAGTCTTGCTACCACCAGTGAATGCCAAACTATGGCTGGTAGTCAAGGCACCATTATCTACAGCCTGGTCAATCCAGTCTGTATTATTGATAACACCCTCTGCATTACGAATACCTCTCAAAGACATCCAATCAACAGGAGACATACCTGAGTTGAGGCGAGCCTCATCCATAATTGTCATATACTCAGAGGCATCGAGCATACTTATCTGGCGTCCCAGCGTCTGCCAACCTACATAACCATCGTATGTAATCTTGGAAGAACCTTCCTTACCGCTCTTGGTTGTAACGAGGACTACACCATTGGCTGCCTGCGCACCATAGATAGCAGCAGAAGCTGCATCCTTCAATACGTCGATGCTCTCGATGTCGGCAGGATTCAAGGTGGTGATATCACCACCCACACCATCAATCAAGTAAAGAGGCTGAGAGTTTCCTACGGTACCCAAACCACGAATGGTAACACTCATGGCTGCACCTGGCTGACCAGAAGTAGAAACGATGTTAACACCAGGTGTCTGTCCCTGCATAGCAGAAAGAGGGTTGGTGGTGTTAAGCTTGGCGATGTCGTCACCTTTCAACTGAACGGTAGCACCCGTCACCAGCTTTTTCTTCTGAACACCGTAACCTACTACGACAACTTCATCAAGTGACTGCTTGTCTTCATTTAAGGTTACGTTGATTGTCGAACCTGTAACTTTAATCTTTTGGGTGACAAAGCCCAGATACGAAACTTCGAGTGTTTGTCCATTCTTTGCTTCAATGGTAAAGTTACCATCCAGGTCAGTAACGGCACCCGTCTTTGTACCCTGCACCATGACACTTGCACCAATCAATGGTTCATTGTCACTGCCAGAGATGACAGTACCCTTAACCGTCTGAGCATTGAGGACACCCGCTCCGATTCCTAACATTGCCTGGAACGCCAACATGATGGCTACCAGAGCAACTTTGCAGAGCATGTGGCTCTGCGAGAATTTCTGAGATGTTTTTCTCATAATTACTTTAGGTTTAAATTAATAATTGTTGCTTCTAGGTGTAATATAGGTCCTATGTAACATAGGTCGAATATTGCCTTTATATAAATAAGGTATAAGCCTCGGTTATGAGGATTGCCTCGATTTATCGTTGTTTACATTTACTTTTCGTTGGCAAAGATAGATAAAAAACAGACATACAGGTGTACGTTTTAGTTAATCTATTATGTATAAAATGTTGCGCAACCTACATTTTTTAACGAAAAAGCACTAAAATGTAGCATAAAATACATTTTAGTGCAAAAATAGTTTAATTAATATGATATTTTATCAACCCCGGCATCGGGGCTTTCAATATCTGGGAAATCTTGAGATGAAACTCATCCTCCATCACATTTCTCAAAGGAGACTCAAAGTAATGGGCAATGCTTCCTACAAAACCAAGCATCGGGATTTCTTCTTCCAAAGATGAATGCCATGCCTTCATGCCTGGCTCCAACTGGCTTATATCCTCGGTGCTCGCCTTTACATATTTAATATAAGGTGTGAGATTCTTTGCGTAGAACTGATTGAAACTCTCCAATATCATACGATAGAGAGCCATCGCTTCGTTCAGTTCGTCAGTCCCGTTCTCGTGTTTCTCACCTTCTGCTATCTGTTCTGAGATAAAAGGACAGATGGAAGCCAAGAAGCGATTGGCAAGCGGCTGTCTGTACACCTTATTAATAATAGTAGGATAATCCAAGCCCGACCAGGCAAGATATTTATTCTTTAGCGATACAGGCAATGTGCCCTTGAAGATACCATTGAGGAAAAGTTTGCCGATTACTGCCCCACTACCCTCATCGCCCAGGATATATCCCAACGGAGGCGTGTTCATCACAATCTTCTCTCCATCGTAAAGACAACTGTTGGCACCGGTTCCCAAAATACAGGCGATACCCGGTTTCTTACCAAAGAGGGCACGGGCTGCTCCCAGCATATCACCTTCTGCCTCAACCCGGGCCTCGGGGAAAGACTGCTGCAAGAGTGATTTCATGCGAGACTTCATCGCCTCGGTTACTCCACTGCCATAAAAGAAAACCTCCTGAGGCTGCTCTGACAGAACAAGTTCCTTACACAATACATCCAAAATCTCGGCATCACTCTGATGAATCGGACTGATGCCCTGCGTCTTACAGGTAACCATCACGTTACCCTGTTCATCAACCAGAGCCCAATCGGTCTTGGTGCTGCCACTATCTGCTATGAGTATCTTCATATTCTTATCTGATTAATTAACGTATCCTTTGACGTTGCAAATGTAATCAATTTATACGAAAAAAACAAAAGATAACCCTAAAAATCATACGTAAAGGTGCTAATATATCAAAAAAGGGGAATTTCTCTTTGCTTTTTCATGAATTATTAATAACTTTGCAGTCAAATTTACTAAATATGAAGAAGAAACTATACATCATAATTCTGCTGATGGTGGCTTTCGTGCTGCCAAGCAACGCTGTGCTCAAGGAGGCCAACCTGGACACAACGCTCTATATGCTGCGTACTGAATTGACCAACTATCACATAGACTTGGAGAAACAGAACCAAGCTGCCAAGGCTCAACAGTTGGCGGTGATTCAGGAACTCATCAGTATTGTGAAACAGGCTGACCAGAATTCCATCATGCTCTATTCGCAGCGCAATGGGTATATTTTCGATATGACGTATGCCTGTCATGAGGCTACGGAACAGTTTAAGAAGTTTAAGTCGAAGGCTGTTCCTTTCCGTCAGATGATCAAGAAGAACAATGTTGAGGTAGCGCGTTTCGATTCGCTCATCAACTATCTCTACGGCATGAACACCATGTTTCTCAGCGAAGAAGCACAGGTGAACCGAAACGTTGACCTGACCCTGGCTGTCAATATCCGCCGCCAGTTGGTAGAGAAACAGAAACAGCTGCAAGCCTATGTGCAGGCATACGACAGAACCGACCGTAAGCTGCAGGCGCTCAACAACTATGCCAACCGCAGATATGCAGATATCCAGAACAGCATCTTCAATAATGGAGGCGACAACTATCTGCGCATACTCCGTAACTTCAGCATGAATTATAAGGAGGCGAAGACTTCTGTAGCAGAGAAATACAAGCCCGTACCGGGCATGATGTCGCAATGGGATGTTCGTATCATCTTCATCCTCTTCGGTATCATCATCTTCTGGGGTCTCATCTCCATCTTCCTCAATCTCTTTACCATCCGCATCGTGATTACCCAACTCATGAAGCATGGTATGTTCGAGAACAGAAAGGAAAGCTTTATGGCTAAGCGTCCATGCCTTATCATGGCTATGACGGTAGTAACCTTCGCAGTCATTCTGGGAATTGTAAGAATGGCAGTTACCCAGAACTTCGTGATTATGGCGAGCCAGTTGCTGGTAGAATATTCCTGGCTGGTTGGCGTCATTCTGGTATCCATCCTGCTACGTGTAGACAACGACAAGATCAAGAATACCTTCCGTATTTATTCACCATTGATGCTGGTAGGTTTCATCGTTATTGTGTTCCGTATCATCCTGATACCAAACGATTTGGTAAATCTTATCTTTCCTCCGGTCCTTCTGCTCTGCGCTCTCTGGCAGTGGAACGTGATAGGCAGAAAGCACAACCAGGTATTGCGCACCGATAAGACATACGCATTCATATCGCTTGCCGTATTCGGAGTGAGCACCATTTTTGCCTGGACAGGTTTCACTCTGCTTGCCGTACAGCTTATCATCTGGTGGACCATGCAGCTTACCTGCGTGCTTACCATCACATGCTGCGAGGGATGGCTCAGCGTATATGCCAAACGTAAAAAACTGGCAGACAAGGCGATTACCGACAAATGGCTGTACCGCTTTATCTACAAGGTATTACTCCCTATTTCAGGCGTACTCTCGTTCATCATCTCTATCTACTGGGCAGCAGATGTATTCAACATGAGCGATACGACTTGGGAGATATTCAACAAGGATTACATCAAGACCAGCAACTTCACAGCATCGCTCTTCAGCATTTCAGAGGTAGCTTGTCTGTACTTCCTGTTCAACTACATCAACATTACTTCTGTAGATTTCATGCGTCATCACTTCGAGAAAGCAGACCCGGCGTCGGCTGCTTCAAAGATTGTGATGTTCAAGAACGTGATGCAGGTGATTATCTGGGGTATCTGGCTGATGATAGCCCTGAACGTATTCCAGGTTGGTAAATCATGGCTGCTAGCTATCTTTGCCGGCTTATCAACCGGTCTGGGTTTTGCATCAAAGGATATTCTCGAAAACATCTACTACGGCATCTCTCTGATGATGGGCCGTGTGAAGGTGGGTGACTATATCATCTGTGACGGCACCCGTGGTAAGGTAAGCAGTATCAGTTATACCTCTACGATGCTGGAGGCTACCGACGGTTCGGTCATAGCCTTCCAGAACTCGCAACTCTTCTCGAAGAACTACAAGAACATGACCAAGAATCATGGTTATGAGCTGGATATTCTGGAGGTAGGTATTGCTTATGGCAGTAATGTGAAGGAAGTGAAACAGATTCTGATTGATGCCCTCATGAAACTGGACTGTATCTATCAGGACAAAGGGGTGAAGGTATTATTGAAGAGTTTCGATGACAGTTGCATCACACTCAGAATTGTGGTATGGGTGAACGTGCTTACCCAAGCCATCGACGATGCCACCATTATGGAGTGCATCTACGATACGCTCAACGATCACAACATCGAGATTCCGTTCCCACAACGTGAGATTACAATTAAACAAGTTAATAATTAACAGGTTATAGTTTACAGTTAATAGCAGGTTAGCCCCCTATTAACTGTAAACTATAAACTATAAACTATAAAAAATATGGCAACATTCATAGCAGGTCCTTGCGTCATCGAGTCAATGGAACTATTGGAAACAGTAGCTCAGGAACTCGTCCGCATCAACGAAAAGTTAGGAACTAAAATCATATTCAAGGCTTCATTCGACAAAGCCAACCGTACCAGCATCCACTCTTTCCGTGGTCCAGGACTGGAGAAAGGACTCCAAATGCTGGGAGATATCAGGGAGAAGTACAACCTTCAGGTTACAACAGATATTCATGAGAGTTATCAGGCTTCAGCAGCAGGCGAAGTTTGTGATATTCTCCAGATTCCAGCCTTCCTCTGCCGACAGACCGACCTTCTGGTTTCTGCAGCCAAGACTAGTAAAATCGTCAACATCAAGAAGGCACAGTTCCTGAGCGGTAGAGATATGAAATATCCTGTAGAAAAAGCATTGGAGAGCGGTGCCAAGGAAGTTTGGCTCACAGAACGCGGCAACTGTTTCGGCTATAACAATCTCGTGGTAGATTTCAGAAACATCCCTGACATGAAGGAGATTGTGCCAAATGTCATCATGGACTGTACCCATAGCGTTCAGCGCCCGAGTGCAGGTGACGGCAAGACCGTAGGCGACCGCAAGTTCGTTCCAGCAATGGCAAAGGCAGCTAAAGCTTTCGGAGCTACCGGCTACTTCTTTGAAGTACATCCTGACCCAGACCAGGGCAAGAGCGATGCAGCCAATATGCTGGAATTAAACAAGTTGGAATCACTTATCCAGGAACTCCTTTAAGTGAAAAGTGAAGAACGAAGAATGAAGAAACAACGTTCGGCGTACGAATGGAAAGCCAATTCAAATGATTTAGAAATGACCGATAAAAATAACAATATAGATGATAAGATTGTTCGCGGTTATGGCGAACAGGCTCTTAGAGACGAGGCGCAGGCCATCCTCGACCAGATACCTTATCTGGACGACAACTTTGAGAAAGCAGTAGACATGATGTATCATTGCCAAGGCAAGATTATCGTTACAGGTGTGGGCAAGAGTGGACACGTAGGTGCCAAGATTGCCGCTACACTTGCCTCTACAGGCACACCAGCCTTCTACATCAATCCACTGGATGTCTATCACGGCGACTTAGGTGTGATGACCGACAAGGATGTGGTTCTGGCACTGAGTAACAGCGGTCAGACCGATGAACTGCTTCGTTTCATCCCGATGGTACTCCACATGAATATTCCTATCATTTCCATCACCGGAAATCCAGATTCCCTGCTGGCAAAATACTCCAACCATCATATCACCGTAAAGGTAAAGAAGGAGGCTTGTCCGCTGAACCTCGCCCCTACCAGCAGTACTACTGCAGCATTGGCTATGGGTGATGCACTGGCTATCGCCCTGATGCAGGTACGCCACTTCAAGCCTCGTGACTTTGCACAATTCCATCCTGGTGGAGAATTAGGCAAACGACTGCTGACTACAGCAGAAGACGTGATGCGCAGCGATGATATGCCTATCATTCCTAAGGAAATGCACCTGGGCGAGGCTATCATCCACGTAAGCAAGGGCAAACTGGGATTGGGTATCTCATTGGATGAAGACAACCACGTTATCGGACTTATTACCGATGGTGATATCCGACGCGCCATGGAGAAATGGCAGGCAGAATTCTTTAACAAGACTGTAAGCGACATCATGACCACCACTCCGAAAATGGTGACTCCGAAGACGAAGATTTCGGAGATTCAGCGCATCATGCACAAGTATAAGGTGCATACGGTACTGGTTGTAGACAAGGATAATCATTTAAAGGGCATTGTAGATCACTATGCCTGCATGGTATAATTTTTTAGGCACGGATTACACGGATTTATAGATAACACGGTTATAGATAAGATGAGATATTTTTTATTAATAGCGACATTATGGCTGTCTTGTTCGCTGTGTAGCGCACAGACCAGCGATTCACTGATTGTAAATCAGCTTCGGGGGAAAGGTGTGAGTTTTTCTCACGATAATTCCGTGACCCTTCTAATGAATGGTCAGGAAAAGTTTGATGACATGTTCCAGGCAATCCGACAGGCTAAACATAGTGTACATCTGGAATACTTCAACTTTCGCAACGACAGCATCGCCTCCCTCCTCTTCGACCTGCTAGCTCAGAAAGTCAAGGAGGGTGTGAAGGTGAGAGCCTTATATGATGGTTTCGGAAACTCTTCCAACAATAAGCCTCTGCGAAAGAGACATCTCAAGAAAATCCGTGCCAATGGTATAGAGATTTATGAATATAAACCTCTGAAGTTCCCATGGGTACATGCAGTTTTCAACCGTGATCACCGCAAAATCGTAGTCATTGACGGACAGGTAGCTTACACAGGCGGTATGAACGTAGCTGACTATTATATAAAAGGTACTAAGGAAGTAGGCGAATGGCACGATATGCACTGCCGCATCGACGGAAGTGAAGTGAATACCCTGCAGAAGATATTCCTCAAGATGTGGAACAAGGTGAGCGGACAGAATGTGCACGGCACTGAGTTCTGGAGATACAAGAAGAAGGATTATCTGGTAGAGAATCTCAAGCCAGATACAACAGCAACTGCCTACAAAAAGATGGTAGGCATCATCAACCGCGAACCTCATGTAACAAAGGATATCATCCGATATTTCTATGTGAATGCCATCAATGATGCACAGGACAGTATCAAAATCATCAGCCCCTACTTCACCTTGAGTCATAAACTCAAAAAAGCATTGAAGAATGCAGTGAAAAGAGGAGTGAAAGTAGAAATCATGCTATCTACCAAGAGCGATATTCCACTGACTCCTGACTGCGGTTTCTATAATGCCCACAAACTGATGAAGGCAGGATGCAATGTTTGGATGTATACACCGGGCTTCCACCATACCAAGATTATCATGGTAGACGGCAAGTTCTGTACCGTGGGTAGTGCCAATCTCAATGCCCGAAGCCTACGCTGGGACTATGAGGAGAATGCTGTGATTGTAGATTCTTGTACCACCCAACAACTGGTACAGCTCTTTGATGGGGAAAAGAAAGACA
>ERZ1026892.503-NODE-503-length-18320-cov-5.956529_pt1 | contig 18320 bp, 13 predicted proteins | sample MGYA00380176_ERZ1026892 | MGnify/ENA primary metagenome ERZ1026892 (study PRJEB33269, sample SAMEA4719812) | human gut metagenome | biome: human-associated habitat; feature: organic feature; material: feces | place: Cameroon | collected 2013-10 ... | reverse complement strand
AGAGCTGCGGATGAGCGAAGTAGCCGAAGATGCCCTCACGATAGTTGGCTGTTATGGAGATAATGCCCTTACGAGCCATGGCGTCACCGGCATAGCGAGGTTCGCTGCCACTGCCAGCCATCAGTCCGCCACCATTAAAATAGATAAGAACCGGCAGGTGCTCGTCCATTGTCTTTGCAGGAGTCCAGATATTAAGATACAGACAGTCTTCGCTCATCTTCTTCGTACCGAAGTTCATGTCGCCGAAGATATTCTCCTGCATAGGGTTGGGACCGAACTCTTTGGCTTGGCGCACGCCCTGCCATTTCTCCACTGGCTGAGGCGCCTTCCAGCGTAGGTCGCCTACAGGAGGTGCTGCAAAGGGTACGCCCTTGAATGTCTTGATGCCAGACTCGTTGATGCCTTCCAAAGTGCCCTCAGCAACAGCAACTCTTGCAGGTTGCTGTGCGAACAATACTCCAGCGAGTAATGTAAGCACAAAAGTCAAAAATGTTTTTCTCATACTTATTTAGTTTTAATCTACTATCACATTTATATTAAAAGCTGCTGAACGCATACTGACTATTTGATTAATGATCAAATATCCAGTATGTGTCCAGCAGCTTCACATTATATTAGTTATAACAAGATGCGAACCTTGCTTACTCGTCCCAAACCAGATATGCCGACACGAGCCAATGGTTCATCTCGTTGCCGTTTATGGGCTGGGCTTTCGGGATGTCAACGGTGAAGGTATGGCGGCCTGCCTTGAGGTCGCCGAGCTCCACCTCTTCAGGAACGACGTCAGTGCCGGGACACCAGTTGGAGCGTGAGAAGTCGGAAGAAGCGACCGGCTCTTCAACCTCTTTCTCCGTATAGCCATTCTCACCGATGTATGACGCTACGCGCTTCTCAAGCCAAACGCCCGTAGCAGGATTGAAACGGCGGAACGAGGCGCAGTCGTCACGCCAAGGGATGAAGCGCTTCACTTCCTTGCCGTCTACAGAAAGGATGTTCTCCTTCTGCACAAACTCGTCGCCACCATCATGACCTCCATGACCAGTAACAATATACTTCAGGCGGACATTGCGTGCTCCCTTCGGAAGAACGAAGTCGGTGGTGATGGGCTTGCGTGCGAAGATGTCGGGATATTCCTGACTGATGTAGTAGACGGTGTTGAGGAGCGGCATTACCTGACGACGCTGCATGCGGTCGCAAGAAATGGTGCTCTCCTTAAACTGCAGCTCCACGCTTGCGAGATAGCCCTGCTCTGTCCATGTGTCAATAAAGACACCGACGTAAGCCTCATCCTCAAGAAGCGGATAGAGGTCGGTGATGTCCTGCTGCCACTGCACGCACTTCTCCCATTTCGGAATGTAAACGGGACGGCGCTTAGAGGAGAGCGTGTCATTATTGCTGCTGTAGAAGCCCACACCGAAAGGTGTCATAAATCGCATCAGCTCGACGGTGGGAAGATAGTCCTTGCCGGCAACCACGCCTACGAGCTTCTCAAGCTTCAGAGAGTCGACGGCAGGAAACTTGTTCTTGCCTTCAGCTATGGTCATGAGGTTGATGGCAGACTTGCGCGGAAGCACAAAGCATGAGCCTGTCTTGTCCCATCTGTCGCCGTTGGAAGCGATGGTGGTCTTTATGTATACCTTAACATTGCGCTCGTAATGGGGCACCTGAATCTTCTTAAGGATGATGCGTCCGTTGACAAGGCGGATTATGCCGTCAGCATCAGCCTCTTTAAATCCGGCAATCTTTGTAGGATCGTAATGCACATTGGTCTTGTCGAACACCTTTATTGTGGTGTTACCCTTAGCAGCAAACTCCTTATGATTGGACTTGGGAGCAGCCATAACGGAGAGCGAGACCATCAGGGAAATAAGAACAGAAAAGTATCTCATCTTTATTATTTACTGATTTTGAGTTTATCAGATTAGTTGCTCTCTATCACCTTTCCTGCGCCGCGATACAGCTTGATGGGGCCGTCAAGAAGCACAGCCACAACCGTTATCATCGGATCGAGCGAACGTTCGGGAACGTTGATATACAAGTTGCCCGGCACCTCGCTCCAGTAATTCTTGTTGAAAACCTTCGAGCTGATAATCTCGCCGTCGCCGACAACCCACACACGGTTTACCTTATTCATAAGGCCCTTCACTTCGATGGGACCGTTGGGCTTGTAGGGAAGGTAGAGATAAAGGATGTCACCAGCCTTGTTGAGTGTGGAGTAACCCTGGAAATGCTCGCCCGGAATGCCAGCACGTGTGTCGTAGATGGCTTCCTTATGCTTCTTTGTCCAGCGTCCGAACTCCTTCAGTATGGCTACCTGCTCCTCAGGAATGGTGCCGTCCTCCTTAGGACCGATGTCGAGAAGCATATTGCCACCCATAGACAGACAGTCAACGAAGGTACGCAGAAGAATGTAGGGCGACTTATAGTTGGTGTCGGCATGCTGATATCCCCATGAGTCGTTCATGGTCATGCAAAGCTCCCAATGCTTGTCTTCGGGACGTACCACGGGTACACCCTGCTCAGGAGTGGCATAATCGCCGTAGCCCTGTATGCGTGAGTTGATGATGACGTTCTTGTTAGCCTTGCGGAGGAATTCAGACATTCCCTTGGCATTCCACGTCTCAGCCGACTGCTCCCAATCGCCGTCAAACCAGTAGAGGTCTGGCTTGTATGCGTTAAGCTCGCCAAGCTGGTCGAAGTCGAACTTGAGGAACTTCTGCCAACGTGCAGGATCGTCCTTCACGTCGTAACGTGTCTCTGTACGAGTGAAGTTGGGATAGTCGGGATGCGACCAATCAATGAGCGAATAATAGAGTCCGAGCTTCAGATCGTGCTTGCGCACTTCCTTAACGAAGGGAGTAAGAAGGTCGCGCTTGGCAGCCGTAGCCTTCACGGTGTTAAGGTCGCTGTATTTCGTGTCCCACAACGCCACACCGTCATGATGCTTCGTAGTGATGACAGTATAACGTGCACCGCTCTCCTTGATAAGATCAAGCCAAGCCTTGGGGTCGTATTTGCTTGCGGTGAAGCCTGAGCACTGCGACATATACTGCTCATAGGGCAGATATTTGTTGTGGAACGACCAACTCTCTGATACGCCGTTAACGGCATAGATACCCCAATGTACGAAGATGCCCAACTTGGCATGATCGAACCATTCCATACGCTTGTCCTTCTGCTCTTCCGTCTCCGCCTGTACGGCGTCCTGTGCCACAGCACCTGAAGTAGCGGCGAGACAAAGCAGCGAACATAAGATTTGCTTTAGTTTCATACTATATATATATTATAATGTAAATTAGTTGCTTGAAGTAAGAAGTGGTATATTTGCAAAATTACGTCTTTTTACCTATATATCTTAAAAAAGTAACAAAAAAGCAAAAAAGGGAAAATACAGGCTATTTTGTGCAATAGAATGAGTAATTTTGTAGGCTTAATAGGCGGATGGCAAACGCATTCAGCTTGCCAACCTCAAGACATACACACAAGATATGAACAAAAGAAGTAGCACATCCATTCAAATGATTGCCGACTACGAAGGCGACGTGACAAACCTCTTTAATGTTAATATAGACGGGGAGCTTCCTATTCTTGCAACCCGTAACATTGCTATATTCCCTGGTGTTATCTCACCTGTCATCATAGGACGCAAGCAAAGCCTCAACTTGCTGGACAAGCTGCGCAAACATAACGATGCGGCATTTGCCGTATTCTGCCAGAAAGACCAGGAAGTGGAGAATCCGGAAGGCAAGGACCTTTTCGAATATGGCGTTTATGCCAAGCTCGTGAAGGTGCTGGAAATGCCTGGTCCAGGCAATAACCTTACAGCCATCATACAGGGCCTCGGCAGATGCCGTCTGAAGAGCATCACACGCACTATGCCTTTTATGCTCGGCGAAGTGTGCCCGGCGATGGAGGACGTGCCGAAGGAAAACGACAAGGAGTTTGCCACAGCCATGGAGGATATGCGCTCCACAACGCTCAACTATATCCGCATGAACGAGGACCTGCCTGACGAATCGCAGTTTGCGCTTAACAATATATCTAATAATGTTATAGCCGTTGACTTTGTCTGCACCAACCTTCCGTTCAGCATCGAGGACAAAGAACTGCTTATCTCTACTGGAAGCATCAAGGAACGTGTCATCCAGACGCTCCGCGTACTGCACAAGGAAATGCAGCTGCTGGAACTGAAGCAGAACATCCGCTCAAAGACACGCGAGGATCTCGACGAGCAGCAGCGCGAATACTTCCTGCAACAGCAAATCAAGAACATCAAGGAGGAACTTGGCGGAGGCGAAGGTTCGCCCGAACGCAAGGACCTTGAGGAGAAGGCTAAGAGCAAGGCTTGGCCGGAAGAGGTGGACAAGATATTCAGAAAGGAGCTTGACAAGCTGGATATGTTTAATCCGCAAAGCCCGGAGTACAGCATACAGTATAACTATCTCCAGACAATGACAAACCTTCCTTGGGGAGAGTATACCAAGGACAACCTCGACCTCAAGCGTGCACAGCGCATACTTAACCATGACCACTACGGCATGGAGAAAGTGAAGGAGCGCATCCTCGAATATATGGCTGTGCTGAAGCTGAGAGGCGACCTCAAGTCGCCCATCATCTGCCTCTACGGCCCTCCGGGAGTGGGCAAGACCAGTCTCGGAAAGAGCATCGCAGCGGCAATGAAGCGCAAGTATGTGCGCATGTCATTGGGTGGTCTGCACGACGAGTCGGAGATTCGCGGACACCGCCGTACATACGTGGGTGCCATGCCGGGACGTATAATAAAGAACATACAGAAGGCAGGTTCAGCTAATCCCGTATTCATTCTTGACGAGATTGACAAGGTGACGCAGAACACCATCAACGGCGACCCGTCGTCGGCTCTACTTGAGGTGCTCGACCCTGAGCAGAACAACGCCTTCCACGACAACTATCTGGACGTGGACTTCGACCTCTCTAAGGTGCTCTTCATCGCCACAGCCAACGACCTCGGTTCCATTCCGCGTCCATTGCTCGACCGTATGGAGCTGATAGAGGTGAGCGGATACATCACCGAGGAGAAGATAGAGATAGCCAAGCGCCATCTCATCCCGCGCGAGATTGACAACTGCGGCCTTACAGCCAAGGAGGACAAGCCGACATTCACCAAGGCTGCCATTGAGAAGATAATAGAGCAGTACACAAGAGAGAGCGGTGTAAGACAGCTCGAGAAGCAGGTGAACAAGGCTCTGCGCAAGCTCGCATACAAGAAGGCTCTCGACGACGTGCTCCCCTATGAGAAGATCACCCCAAACGAGATAGAGGACCTGCTCGGCAAACCACCATTCTATCGCGACATCTATCAAGGCAACGACTATGCCGGTGTAGTAACGGGTCTGGCTTGGACAAGCGTAGGCGGAGAGATTCTCTTCATCGAGACTTCGCTGAGCAAGGGCAAGGCTGGCAAGCTGACGCTGACCGGAAACCTCGGTGACGTGATGAAGGAGTCGGCGGTAATAGCCCTCGAATACGTAAAGGCTCACATCGACTCTCTCGGCGTGGACTATCGTATCTTCAACAACTGGAACATCCACATACACGTGCCGGAAGGTGCAACACCTAAGGACGGTCCCTCAGCAGGTATTACTATCGCCACCTCCATAGCTTCGGCTCTTACTCAGCGTAAGGTTCGCAAAAACACAGCGATGACGGGAGAGATAACTCTGCGCGGTAAGGTTCTGCCTGTAGGCGGAATAAAGGAAAAGATTCTCGCTGCCAAGCGTGCCGGCATCACGGACATCGTGATGTGCCAGGACAACCGCAAGGACATCGAGGAAATCCCCGAGATTTACCGCAAGGGCGTAGAGTTCCACTACGTCGAGAACGTACAGGACGTATGGAAGTTCGCCCTCACAGACGAGAAGGTGGACAATTCCATCGACCTCAGCATCAAGGAAGAAGAAAAGAATTAAGTAAAAAAAAGAGACAAGAAAAGCAGAAAATGACATTCGAACTCCAACATACAGACAGTGCCTCAGACGCTCGCACCGGTATAATAACAACCGACCACGGACAGATAAAGACACCTATCTTTATGCCCGTGGGAACGGTAGGCTCTGTAAAAGGCGTACATTTTCAGGAGTTGCGCGAGCAGGTGAAAGCCCAGATTATCCTCGGCAACACTTATCACCTCTACCTGAGACCCGGACTCGACACTATACGCAAAGCAGGAGGCCTGCATAAGTTCAATACATGGGACCGTCCTATCCTTACCGATTCGGGTGGTTTCCAGGTATTCTCGCTTACAGGTATCCGCAAGCTTCGTGAGGAAGGATGCGAGTTTCGCTCACACATTGACGGATCAAAGCATATCTTCACTCCTGAGAACGTCATGGACACGGAGCGTATCATCGGCGCCGACATCATGATGGCATTCGACGAGTGCCCTCCTGGAGAGAGCGACTACGAGTATGCCAAAAAGAGCCTTGCCCTCACACAGCGCTGGCTCGACCGCTGCATAAAGCGTTTCGACGAGACCGAACCGCTTTACGGACACCGTCAGAGCCTCTTCCCCATCGTGCAGGGATGTAAATACAAGGACCTGAGAAAAGAGGCCGCCAAGTTTGTGGCAGACAAGGGAGCCGACGGCAACGCCATCGGAGGATTGGCTGTAGGCGAACCGACGGAGGTGATGTACGAGATGATTGAGGTGGTGAACGAAATTCTCCCGAAAGACAAGCCCAGATATCTTATGGGAGTGGGAACACCGCAGAACATTCTCGAGGCTATAGAGCGCGGAGTGGACATGTTCGACTGCGTTATGCCTACACGTAACGGACGCAACGCCATGCTCTTCACCTACAACGGCACCATGAACATGCGCAACAAGAAGTGGGAGCAGGACTTCTCTCCTATCGATCCCGACGGATGCGACATCGACCGCATCCACACCAAGGCGTACCTCCACCACCTCTTCAAGGCGCAGGAACTTCTTGCCATGCAGATAGCGAGCATACATAACCTCGCCTTCTACCTACGACTCGTCACAGACGCACGCACCCACATCGAACAAGGCGACTTCGTACAGTGGAAACGCAGCGTTATTGACAATCTCGGAAGAAGGATTTAGGAAAAAACAGTAAGATGAAAAGAAAGAACATCAGACGCTTTCGCCACCTGCTCCACGTCGCACGATGGTGGGAATCGCATACAAGGACATTAAGGAAGGCAATGGCATGGACAGCACGCAAGCTTGCCTTCCTTAGGGTATTGAATGTCCTTAACCCGCTGAGATACATAAAGATTCTCGACTGGTATATCATACGTAAGTTCATCGGTACGTACATCTATTCCATATTGCTGATTATCAGTATCTCCATCGTCTTCGACGTTAACGAGAACCTTGCGAAGTTCAGCCAATACCATGCGCCTCTTAAGGCCATCGTATTCGACTATTACGCCAACTTTGTGCCTTACTTCGCCAATCTCTTCAGCCCGCTCTTTGTCTTCATTGCCGTGATTTTCTTCACGTCAAAGCTGGCATCCAACTCGGAGATTATATCGATGCTGGCAGCAGGCGTGTCCTTTAAGCGACTCATGAGACCATACATGATATCGTGCGTGCTGATATCCACTCTGTCGTTCTTTCTCTCTGCCTACGTCATTCCGCACGGAACAGTGGTAAGGCAGAACTTCGAGTCGATGTATAAGAACAAGAAGAAGAACACCAGTGCGGATAACGTAATGCTGCAGGTAGACCGAGGCACGATAGCCTACATACAGCATTACGACAATAACATGAAGAGAGGATTTGGATTCTCTTTGGACAAGTTTGAAAACAAAAAACTCGTCAGCCACATGACGGCAATGGAAGCACAGTACGACACCATCTCCGACTCGAAGTATCATTGGACACTGACCAACTGGAAGATACGAGAGCTGCACGGACTGAAGGAGCACATCACCAGCGGAGCAAGGCGCGACACGCTGATACAGATGGAGCCGACTGACCTCGTCTACTCAAAAGGCCAGCAGGAGACATTTACCTCGCCGGAGCTGAAGGAATATATCTCGAAGCAGATCGACCGCGGAAACGGCAATGTGGTGCAATACCAGGTGGAATATCACAAACGCATAGCCTCGTCATTCGCCTCGTTCATCCTGACAACCATTGGCTTGTCACTGTCTTCGCGCAAGAGGAAAGGCGGCATGGGTATGTATCTGGGAATAGGATTGGCGCTGAGTTTCGGCTATATCATGCTGCAAACAGTATCGGCGACATTCGCCATCAACGCCGGAGCTCCACCAATGCTCGCGGCATGGGTGCCAAACATGATTTTTGCTGTAGTGGCATACTTCTGCTACAGAAAGGCACCGAACTAAGAGCGGAAAGGCACTCTACGTGCCATTCCGCCACATAAACTTTAAACATTATTCAATTAAACATTACAAGTAATGTATTTCGACGAAACAGAACTCAACGACCATGTGCTTGACGCACTATATGATATGCGTTTCGACAAATGCACACCTATTCAGGAAAAGTGTATTCCCCCAATCCTTGAGGGACGCGACCTCCTCGGTGTAGCACAGACCGGAACGGGAAAGACAGCTGCTTATCTACTTCCTATCCTCTCGAAGCTGGACGACGGAGGATATCCGAAGGACGCCATCAACTGCGTGATTATGAGTCCGACTCGAGAACTGGCACAGCAGATTGACCAGGCCATGCAGGGCTTCGGCTATTACCTCTCGGGAGTAAGCAGCGTGGCTGTGTATGGCGGCAACGACGGCAACCGCTATGACCAGGAGTTGAAGAGCTTCCAGATGGGAGCCGATGTGGTTATCGCCACACCGGGACGACTCATCAGTCATATCTCGCTCGGTAGCGCCGACCTCAGTAAGGTGAGCTTCTTCGTACTTGACGAGGCTGACCGCATGCTGGACATGGGATTCTCTGAGGATATCAAGATGATAGCAAGCAAGCTGCCCGCCGACTGCCAGACCATAATGTTCTCCGCCACTATGCCGGAGAAGATAGAAGAACTGGCAAAGACTCTGCTCAAGAATCCGGTGGAGGTAAAGATTGCCGTGAGCCGTCCTGCCGAGAAAATCAAGCAGAGCGCTTATGTCTGCTACGAAACACAGAAGATCGGCATCATTAAGGACCTTTTCAGAAAAGGCGACCTCAACCGCGTGATTATCTTCTCAGGAAAGAAGCAGAAGGTGAAAGCCATAAACCGCACCCTGCAGCAGATGAAAATCAACTCAGGCGAGATGCACTCCGACCTGGAGCAGGCAGAGCGTGACGAGATTCTCTATAAATTCAAGACAGGTCAGATAGACGTACTCGTGGCTACGGACATCGTTGCACGAGGCATCGACATCGACGATATCGCAATGGTCATCAACTTCGATGTTCCGCACGATCCGGAGGACTATGTTCATCGTATCGGACGTACGGCAAGAGCGCAGCGCGACGGCGTAGCTATAACCTTCGTGGCTGAAGACGAAATCAGCAGCTTTAAGCAGATTGAGAAATTCCTCGGTAGAGTGGTGGAAAAGAACCAGCTGCCTGAAGGTCTCGGCGAGGCTCCTGACTATAACGCAGCACGTTCCAACGGACGCGGCGGCAAGCAAAGACGCGGCGGCAACGGTGAGAGCAACGGAAGAGGACGTGGCGGCAACGGAAGAGGACGCGGAAAAAAGCGTAACGCAACCGACGATCAGAACAAGACTGATGGCAAGAACGCTCCTACAGATAAGGACGCAGCTGCCACAAACGCCAATAACGAAACAAAAGCGCAGGATAACACCAACCCTGAAAACGCTGAGCAGAAGCCACGCAAGAAGCGCTCAAGAGGACCGCGTCAGAAGAAAGACGTAACTGCAGAGAATGGCAACAACGAGGCTACAAACAAGAAGCCGCAGCAAAACAGACGCAAGGAAAGACCTCAGGGTGACGGACAGAAACAGCAGGACGAGAAGCGCCAAAGCAAACAGCAGACTGAGCGTCAGAACAAGCCACAAGCCAATCGCCAAGACAATAAGCCGCAGACGGACGGTCAGCGTCGCAAGCAGCGTCGTCCATCTGGCAGAAACAATCGCAATGGCGAAGGCAGACAGAATTCTGCAAAGACGGAGCAGACAAAGCAGCAGACATCCAATGTGCCAGCCGTGAAGCAGACAAGCGCCATCACACAGATTCTGAAGAAGCCAATCAGCTGGATAAAGTCTCTCGGAAAGAAAAAAGACTAAAAACAGAGCAGTCTAAAATTTTGCACTTATTACTATTTGTAGTATCTTTGCATTATTCAGTGACAATCCGACAAACAAATCAATAACAAGAAAACACTTAACATGCCAGAAATATCAGTACGCGGACTTGAAATGCCCGAATCGCCAATCAGAAAATTGGCTCCCTTAGCGTTAGACGCAAAGAAACGCGGTGTAAAGGTGTATCACCTGAACATTGGTCAGCCTGACCTGCCGACACCGCAAGTGGGACTGGACGCTCTGAAACACATCGACCGTTCTGTCCTTGAGTATTCGCCATCACAAGGTTATCTCTCATACAGAGAGAAGCTGACGAATTACTACAAACGATTCAACATCAACGTCAGCGCGGATGACATCATCATCACGGCTGGCGGTTCGGAAGCTGTGCTTTTCGCTTTCATGTCATGTCTGAACCCTGGCGACGAGATTATAATCCCGGAACCGGCATACGCCAACTACATGGCGTTTGCCGTCTCTGCCGGAGCCAAGATACGCACCATTGCCACCACCATAGAGGAAGGATTCTCGCTGCCTAAGGTGGAGAAGTTTGAGGAGCTGATTAATGAGCACACTCGTGCCATCCTTATCTGCAACCCCAACAACCCCACCGGCTATCTCTACACACGCCGCGAGATGAATCAGATTCGCGACCTCGTGAAGAAGTACGACCTCTATCTCTTCTCTGACGAGGTCTACAGAGAGTATATATACACCGGATCGCCGTACATCTCGGCTTGTCACCTTGAGGGCATAGAGCAGAACGTCATCCTTATCGACTCCGTCTCGAAGCGATACAGCGAGTGCGGCATCCGCATCGGTGCCTTGATATCGAAGAATCCTGAAGTACGCGCCGCAGTAATGAAGCTCTGCCAGGCTCGTCTTTCTCCCCCACTCCTCGGACAGATAGTAGCAGAGGCGTCCCTTGACGCACCCGAGGAATATTATCGTGACGTGTATGAGGAGTATGTGGAACGACGCAAATGTCTTATCGACGGTCTTAACCGCATACCCGGCGTCTACTCTCCGATACCGATGGGAGCCTTCTACACCGTGGCAAAACTTCCCGTGGACGACTCGGAGAAATTCTGCCGTTGGTGTCTGGAAGAATTCTCGTACGAGGGCGAGACCGTCATGATGGCTCCAGCCGCCGGTTTCTATACCACACCCGGAGCCGGACGCAATCAGGTCCGCATCGCTTACGTCCTAAAGAAGGAAGACCTCGAGCGCTCACTCATCGTGCTGCGCAAGGCTCTGGAAGCTTATCCGGGACGCGTGGAGGACGCTGACTGATAATTAAGTAAACAATACATTTAACAACAACTTAAATTAATGTTTGATATTTAATGTTTGGCTATTGCCTACTGGATTTACGAGCAAAGCCAAACAATTAAATATCAAACATTAAACATTTCTAAAAATGAACTTTCCCCTTTTTATAGCACGCCGCATACATTCAGACCACACTGACGACAAGCAGAAGGTATCGAAGCCGGCCATACGTATCGCCACAGCGGGTGTAGCGATAGGACTTGCAGTAATGATAATCAGCGTCAGCGTGGTGCTTGGATTCAAGCATACCATAAGGGACAAAGTAGTGGGATTCGGCAGCCACATCCAAGTAGCAAACTTCTACACCCTGCAGTCGTCAGCCACAGACCAGCCGGTCGTGATGAACGACTCGATGATGAACGTGCTCAGTAAGACGCAAGGCGTGGAACACGTTCAGCGATTCGCCACCAAACAAGGTATTCTTAAGACCGACAACGACTTCCTTGGAGTGATGTTCAAGGGAGTGGGACCGGAATTCGACTCCACGTTCATCCACAAGAACATGGTGAGCGGCAGCATACCCGTATTCTCAGACAAATCCAGCACCGGCAAAATCCTTATCTCAAAGACAATGGCTGACAAGCTGGAGGTGAAGAGCGGCGACCGCATCTTCGCTTACTTCATCGGCGAAGGCGGTGTGCGCACGCGAAAGCTTACCATACAGGGCATCTATCAGACCAACCTTTCCCAGTATGACAAGATTACGGTGTTCTGCGACCTCTATACGGCACAGAAGCTGAACGGATGGACCGGCGACCTTGCAAGCGGAGCCGAGCTGACAGTCAGCGACTTCACCAAGCTCTCGGAGACCAGTGACATCATTATAAGAAATGTGAACCGTACGACTGACTGTTACGGCAATACATATTCGTCAAAGAACATACGCGAACTTTCGCCACAGATATTCTCATGGCTCGACCTGCTCGACCTTAACGTATGGATAATCCTCGCCATAATGACAGCCGTGGCTGTAGTGACAATGATTAGCGGCCTACTGATTATCATCCTTGAGCGCACCACAATGATAGGCATCCTTAAGGCATTGGGAGCACGTAACGACACCATACGCCACATATTCCTGTGGTTTGCAGCATTCATCATCGGCAAGGGACTCATCATCGGCGACATCATCGCCCTGGCATTGCTGTTCCTGCAAGAGGCTGCAGGCATATTCAAGCTCGACCCTGCAACATATTACGTCGACACAGTACCGGTGGAAATCAACTGGCTTTTCGTGCTCCTGCTTAACGTCGGCACGCTCCTCATAGCGCTCTTCGTGCTTATAGCGCCAAGCTATATGATTTCGCACATACATCCGGCCAAATCAATGCGATACGAATAGGCTTGGCAAAAACTGGTCTAAAACGTATAAAAATAGGGATATCTTGAACCAAAGAAACCAATTACCGCACAAAAGTTTTGGTATTGTGCAAATAATGACGTACCTTTGCACAAAATTTAGAAGATTGTGCAATGGAAGGAATACCCAGTTTCAACTCTTATATAGAGAACAGTATTATTAAGTATTGGGAAAAAGACGCTTTTACAGACTATAAGGGAGCGACACTCCAATACCATGATGTAGCAAGAAAGATAGAGAAGCTGCATATATTGTTTGAAAACAGCGGGGTACAGAAAGGTGACAAGATAGCCCTTTGCGGACGAAACAGCAGTCATTGGGCAGTGGCTTTCTTAGCCACGCTGACATACGGAGCCGTAGCAGTACCTATACAACATGAGTTTACGCCAGATCAGATACATAACATCGTAAACCACAGCGACTCAAAGCTATTGTTTGTCGGCGACATCGTTAAGACACAAATCACCCCTGATGCCATGCCGGGACTGGAGGGTATAGTCTACTTACCCGATTTCTCCATTGTCGTAGCAAGAACAGAAAAGCTCGTCTTCGCAAGAGAACATCTCAACGAGATCTTCGGTCAGCGTTATCCCAAATACTTCCGTAAGGAACACGTACATTATTATAAGGAGCAAAGCCCGGAGGAACTCGCAATGATAAACTACACGTCGGGCACAACCGGATTCTCCAAAGGAGTGATGTTGCCCTATCGTGCCATCTGGGGAAACCTCGACCATATCCTCAAGTGCCTCTCTCCGAATGTCAAGCCGGGAAGCAATCTGGTAAGCATTCTGCCGATGGCACACATGTACGGACTGGCTGTGGAATTCCTTTTCGGCTTCATCGGCGGATGCCACATCTACTTCCTCAACCGACTGCCGTCGCCATCGCTGATTGCAGAAGCCTTTGCGGAAGTGAAGCCCCATCTGATCGTTGCAGTGCCGCTCGTCGTAGAGAAGATCATCAGACGCAAGGTGCTCACAGAAGTGCAGACCAGCCGTATGAAGATTCTGCTCAACATGCCCGTAATAAGCAAGAAGATAAAGCAGCACATACGCGAGCGCATCATGCAAGCCTTTGGCGGCAATGCCTTTGAGATAATCGTAGGCGGAGCGCCTCTCAATCAAGGTATTGAGAAATTCCTCAACGACGTCGGCGTACCCGTAACCATCGGATACGGCACCACAGAGACAGCGCCACTCATCACCTTCGCCAACTATGACAAGTATCGCATATCGTCATGCGGACCTGCCGTGGAGCACATGGAGGTGAAGATTGACAGTCCCGACCCTGCCAACAAGCCCGGCGAGCTGATCACAAGAGGCACAAACGTGATGCTCGGCTACTACAAGAACGAGAAAGCCACGCAGGAAGTGATAGACAGCGACGGATGGTTCCATACCGGCGACCTTGCCACCATGTCACCAGACGGCTACTTCTACATAAAGGGACGCATAAAGAACATGCTCCTCGGCGCCAACGGACAGAATGTCTATCCGGAGGAAATAGAAGACAAACTCAACAACCTGCCGCTCGTAGGCGAGAGCATCATCATACAACGCGGCAACCGACTCGTTGCCCTCGTACATCCTGAGCAGGAAGACAAGGACGCTATGGACTTCGACGACAACGACGTACAGGGAGTGATGGACGAAAACCTAAAGACGCTCAACTCACAACTACCACCCTTCTGCAAGATCTCAGCAATAGAGATACATAAGGAAGAATTTCAGAAGACTGCCAAAAAGAGCATAAAGAGATATCTTTACAAATAAGAGACAACACCTCATACCAAAATTAAGACAAAGGATGAAAATACCGAGTTATAACGAACTGATAGAAAAAAGTATCGTATCCAACTGGGAAAAGGACGCACTTACCGACTTTAAGGGTGCAACACTGCAATACCACGACGTGGCTCGCAAGATAGAGAAACTTCACATTATCTTCGAAAGCAGCGGCGTACAGAAAGGCGACAAGATTGCACTTTGCGGACGAAACAGTTCCAGCTGGGCTGTGGCTTTCCTTGCAACACTGACCTACGGTGCTGTGGCTGTGCCCATTCTGCACGAGTTCACAGCAGACCAGATTCACAACATCGTAAACCATAGTGAAGCAAAGCTGCTCTTTGTGGGCGACTACGTGGCTACGGTTATCGACCAGACAAAGATGCCGCACTTGGAAGGCATCATTTACTTGCCAGACTACTCACTTGTCATTTCGCGTACGGACAAGCTGACATACGCCCGCGAGCACCTCAACGAGATGTTCGGAAAGAAATATCCCAAGTATTTCCGCAAGGAGCACGTCAACTATTACAAGGAACAGTCACCGGACGAACTCGCACTCATCAACTACACCTCTGGCACAACCGGCTTCTCAAAGGGTGTGATGGTGCCTTACCGCGCACTTTGGAGCAACTACGACTTCGCCATGACTGTGCTTGGCAAGATAATCAAGAAGGGCGACAACGTCATCAGCATCCTGCCTATGGCACACATGTACGGCATGGCGTTCGAGTTTATGTTTGAGTTTATCTTCGGTTGCCACGTATTCTATCTCACACGTGTGCCCAGTCCTGCCATCATCGCAGCAGCCTTCGCAGAGGTCAAGCCAGCCATCATCATCGCCGTACCTCTGGTTATAGAGAAGATCATCCGCAAGAAGGTATTCCCGAAGATTCAGAACAATCGTATGCGCCTTCTCCTCAACATGCCTGTTGTAAACAAGAAGGTCAACCAGAAGATTTGCGACCAGGTGGTTAAAGCGTTCGGAGGCAACTTCTATGAGATAATCGTCGGAGGCGCAGCCTTCAATCAGGAGGTGGAGCAGTTCCTCAAGCGCATCGGCTTCCCCTACACCGTAGGATACGGAGCCACGGAGTGTGCACCGATTATCTGCTACGCTGACTATCACGATTTCGCCCCCGGTTCATGCGGAAAGCCCGTCGTTCACATGGAGGTAAAGATTGACAGTCCCGATCCCGAGAACGTCCCTGGAGAGATTCTTGCACGCGGTCTGAACGTGATGCTCGGCTACTACAAGAACGAAGAGGCAACAGCACAGACTCTCGACTCTGAGGGTTGGTATCATACCGGTGACCTCGGCACAATGGACGCCGAAGGCAACGTATACATCAAGGGCAGATCAAAGAACATGCTTCTCGGTGCAAACGGACAGAACATCTATCCGGAGGAAATCGAAGACCGCCTCAACTCCATGGCAATGGTCAACGAGTGCGTGGTGGTACAGCGCGGTGAGAAGCTCGTTGGCTTGGTTTATCCCGACTTCGACGAGGCTGCCACAATGCGCCTCAACGAGTCAGACCTCGAAGGAATTATGGAGCAGAACCGTCAGGAACTCAACTCCACACAGCCAGCATACTGCAAGCTCGCTGCCATCGAGATTGTAAAAGAGGAGTTTGAGAAGACTCCGAAGAAGAGCATCAAGAGATATCTCTACAAGTAATAATTGCGCTAATAAAAAACAAGAGCGCCAATAAGCTATGCAATCAATACACATAGCTTATTGGCGCTCTTTTTCTTTATTCTTAATACAGCTCACATCTTGCATCTTTAATGGCAATCAATCTCCAATCTTCTTTCCAAAGTAATAAGTGGAGAACGTATCGTGAGCATAACCATTTTCATCCACACTAAAACTTGAGGCACTGGCATCGCTTACCTTCTCACCATAGAAATAGACGTCAAAGGAGTCTTTGGCATAACCGTCCTTCAGCAGTCGGAACGAATTGGCACTTGCACCACTGATTTTCTTGCCACAGAAATACACATCAAATGAATCCTTACCATATCCGTATCCCAAATCCTTGAACGAAGAGGCTGATGCATCATCCAATTTCTTTCCATCATAGAACACGTCAGAATGGGATATGACATATTTCTCAAAACACCTATAGCTTTGATGGCCGTCGCACCTTTTCAGCGAAAAGGTATGTGGATCTACCCACGGAAGCACCTGTCCATTAAGATATACATTCTCGCTGTCTTTGGCATAACCATGACCCAATACCACATAAGTGTCATTCCCCATTCTCTGAGCCTCAACCATAGAAGCGGCAAACAGCATTACAGCCGTCATCATCAGCCTTGCAAACAATTTCTTCATAACCTTGTGTCTTTTATGTTATATATGCAAAGGTAAAAAAATGCCGTGTAACTCAAAACGGGGAATCGCCTATTTAAGATAGGAATATCCCTATCATGAAATGAGTGGAAAGAAAATATACTAACAATCAGCTCCATTACATCAGTATTGGGATGACAATATTTGCATTTCTAACGCTCAAAACTATGAGTTGAGCGCACAACAAAATCTTTAGTGCGTAATTCGTGAGTTTTAAGAAGGTTAGGGTAACTACTTCTTATACAACACTTTACAAGGATACAATAAAAATAACAGAAGAAACGTTGTCATTAAACAAGCCTAATAAATCGCTAAAGCGCCACTTTTACACTATCATACATCCACTATTGCACAGCAATAGTTCGACTATTGGCTTACAATAGTCTTAGAATTGAGGTGTAAAACTGGCGCTATTGCATATCAAGACTGTCCTGTGCACTTGAAAAACCTCAAAAAACACCTTCTCAAATCTCTATAGGTGATAAAATGAAATATACAATAAAAAACTATACCCTTTCGGGTGCAATATCAAATAAAATATATATATTTGCACCCGAAAGGGTATAATTATATAAGTATGAGCACATCAATAGCAGCATTTGTAAAGGAACGCCGGCGCATGTTCGGCTTGACGCAGGTGGACTTGGCAGAGAAGTCAGGCGTAGGTTTGCGCTTCGTGCGCGAACTGGAGCAGGGCAAGCAGACACTGCGCATCGACAAGATAAACCAAGTGCTCGCTCTGTTCGGACACGAAGTGGGAGCACAGCCGATAAACAACAAAGAAGAACAGTAAACGCTAACAACATTGTTATGAAGAGTGCGAAAATCTATATGTACGACTACTATGCCGGCCATCTGACTGAGGACGAAAACGGATTTCAGTTTGTTTACGATAGCGACTATCTCGAAATGAAGGGAGGATGCCATTGCGCGAAGAACCGTATGAAGACAAGGTGCTCTTCCCTTTCTTTGACGGACTGGTGCCAGAGGGATGGCTACAACAAATCGGATTGATATATTACTTTTTTCACCTTTTGGTGTTAATTTTGCATATGACATTCTTTGATAACGATTCTTTTTACTAATTTTGCAAAACTATATAATGAGCCAATCTACTTTGGTCCGTTTATACTTGCAGTAAGTAGTAAAAACAAATTGTCAAACTAAAAAATAAATAAAAGAAACAGACAGATATTTAAAGGAACGTCTAAGTGGAAGCTGTTCAGTGAAC
>ERZ1026892.501-NODE-501-length-18401-cov-35.706803_pt1 | contig 18401 bp, 17 predicted proteins | sample MGYA00380176_ERZ1026892 | MGnify/ENA primary metagenome ERZ1026892 (study PRJEB33269, sample SAMEA4719812) | human gut metagenome | biome: human-associated habitat; feature: organic feature; material: feces | place: Cameroon | collected 2013-10 ... | reverse complement strand
CCGTCAGCCGCGCAGCGGCCTTATATGTTTCTTATGTAGCTTATGTTCTTATGTTTCCGCGGTAAGCGCAACGGCGAATAGCCGTTAAACACTCTATGTCTCAGCGTCAGCCCATTACAGCGCGCAGCCTCTCTCGCACCACCTCCATGCCCCTCGACGCAGGTTCGGCAATCACCTCCACGCGCCGCGTGCTCGGCACCCGCACAGGGTTAGGGTCAACAAGCATCACCTCAGCCCCCGCAGGCACATAACCTATCAGCCCCGCAGCCGGATACACATTAAGCGACGTGCCCACTATCAAAAACACATCAGCCCGCGCAGCAGCCTCGGCAGCCACCTCAAGCATAGGCACCGCCTCGCCAAACCACACAATAAACGGGCGCTCCAGCGACCCGTCGCCCGACAGCTGCCCATGCTTCACCACCTCGCCCGGAGCCAGCCGCCGCCGGTAACGCGCATCATTCGGCGCCGCCGACGAGCACACATCACGCAGCTCACCATGCAAGTGAATCACATCTGTCGACCCCGCCCTCTCATGCAAGTCGTCCACATTCTGCGTCACCACCGTCACATCAAAGTCCTTTTCAAGTTCCGCCAGTATGCGGTGCCCCGCGTTAGGCTCAGCCTCGTCAAGCTGACTGCGAAGCCCGTTGTAAAAGTCCGTCACCAAGTCAGGGTCAGCAGCCCACCCCTCAGGCGTAGCCACCTGCTCCACAGGGTAGCGGCCCCACAAGCCACCGGCACCCCTGAATGTCGAAAAACCACTCTCAGCACTAATACCAGCGCCCGTAAGCGCCACAATCTTCTTCTTCGTCATAACCTTAATAATAAAGTAACTAAACACCCCAAATATACAAAAACCCCTCCGAGTGTGACACAGATGCAAGAAATAATTGTACTTTTGCACCCAAATCATACAAACAATAACATAATACAACACAACACACCATTATGGAAAAACTCAGCTACGCCCTCGGCATGGTCATCGGCCACAACCTCAAAGGCATGGGAGTAAAGAACCTCAGCAGCGCCGATTTCGCACGCGCCATCGACAGCGTCATGCAAGGCCAAACCTGCGAACTCACCGACCAGGAAGCACAGCAGCTCGTCAACAACTTCATGCAGCAACAGCAGGAGGAGGCCACACGCGCCATACGCCAAGAAGGCGAGCAATTCCTTGCCGAAAATGCCAAGAAAGACGGCGTCGTAGTACTCCCCAGCGGACTCCAGTACACCGTCATCACCGAGGGTAATGGCCCCAAACCCAAAGCCACCGACCGCGTAAAGTGCCACTACGAGGGCACACTCACCAACGGACAGGTGTTCGACTCATCATACCGCCGCGGCGAACCTGCCGTCTTCCCCCTCAACGGTGTCATCGCCGGTTGGACTGAAGGCGTACAGCTCATGCCCACTGGCTCTAAGTACCGCTTCTTCATTCCCTACAACCTCGCATACGGCGAACGCGGCGCAGGACAGGCCATTCCGCCCTACGCAGCACTCATCTTCGACGTCGAACTCATCAGCATCGAAGGCTGATAGGGAGAGTTTAAGAGTTGAAGAGTTGAAAAGTTGAAAAGTTGAAGAGTTGACAGGTAAGTTTGCCTTACCTGTCTGACCTTGACAATACATACTTACCCGTCAACCCCGTTACCCCGTTAACCACAAAAACAAACACACAATAGTATAATGAAAAAGATAATTCTCGCAGCCATCATAGCCGCCACAGGCCTCACAAGCTGCAACAACGGACAGCCCAAAGCCAACCTCAAGTCCGACATCGACACACTCAGCTACGAAATGGGTATGGCCATGTCGCAGAGCGAAGGCGAATTCCAAAACTACCTCAGCCAGTCGGGCAGCGACTCTGCCTATGTTGACGAACTCCTCAAGGGCTACATCGACGGTATGAAGGCTGCCGACGACAAAAAGAAACTCGCTTACTACATGGGCGTTATGCAGGGCTTGCAAACCAAAATGCAGCTCCCGCAAATCGAGTCACAAGTATTCCAGGGCGACACCACAAAGCGCATCAGCGTCAAAAACTTTGTAGCAGGTTTCACCGCACAGGCCAAGAACAAGACCACCCTCAAAATCGGTGGCAAACTCGTTGACAAGGAAACTGCCCAGAAGCGCATCATGGACTACATGTTCGGCAGCAAAAAGCAGGAGAGCGAAGCCTTCATGCAGAAGGTGTCTCACCAGCCCGGTGTAGTAGCCCTCGGCGAGGGCGTCTATGGCAAGCAGCTTGCCAAGGGCACCGACCAGCACTGCACAGCCACCGACAGCGTCACCGTCAAGTACGAAGGCCGCCTCACCAATGGCCAGGTGTTCGACTCGTCAGCCAACCAGCCTGGTGGCACAGTCACATTCAGCCTCCGCAACGTCATCAAGGGTTGGAGCATTGCCATTCCCAAAATGACCGTTGGCTCTACCTGGGAAATCTACGTACCTTACCAGGCAGCCTATGGCGAGCAGGGCACAGGCCCCATTCCCCCATTCGCAGCCCTCACATTCAAGGTAACCCTCGTTAGCATTAACAAGTAATAGGGCAGGGTAGAGCCAGGCTTATTTAGAGGCTCTAGCTTATCTAGAGTGTCTAGTTTTTCTAGAGCTTCTAGCCTTTCTAGCTTTTCTAGAGCCTCTAGTTCTTCTAGAGCCTCTAGCTATTCTAGAGTTTCTAGCTTTTCTAGTCCTTCTAGAGCCTCTAGTATTTCTAGCCTATCTAGCCCCCCAAAAAGAAAGCTCAATGAAATTTCAAACCATCATAACCCTTGCCCTTGCTGTCACCCTTGGCAGCACCGGCGCCATGGCCCAAAAAGCCAAGAAAACCAGCAAAAAGTCAGCCCGCAAGGCCCAGCCCGCAGCCACCCTCACACCGGCCCTCAAGCCCGTCGATGGCAAAACCTTCAGCTACGCCCTCGGTGTAGCCCAGGGCGAGAGCCTCAAGCAGTACCTCGTAAGCCAGCTCGGCGTAGACTCAGCCTATGTGCCCGAAGCCATACGCGCCATGACCACCAACATCTCTCCTGAAGAACGCAAAAAGGCCGAAGCATTCGCCGCCGGACTCCGCATTGCCGAAATCAACAAGCGCAACCTGCCCAAAATCAGCGAGCAGGCCGCAGGCAAGGACGACTCAACCTACGTCAACCAGGCAGAGTTTGAGCGCGGTCTCACACAGAGCGCACTCGGCACCGCCACCACCCTCACACGCGACAGTGCCATGCAGATAGTCGAAGGCCAGTTCCAGTACCAGGCCAGCCGCTACAAGCAGGCCAATGCCGACTACCTCGCCGCCAACGCCAAGCGCAAGAGTGTCACCACACTCCCCAGCGGTCTGCAGTACGAAGTGCTCACCAAGGGCAACGGCCCCGTAGCCACCGACACCACCCAGGTTGAGGTACACTACGAAGGTTCGCTCATCGACGGCACCGTGTTCGACTCATCATACAAGCGTGGGAAGGCAGCCACCTTCCGTCCCGACCAAGTCATCAAGGGTTGGAAAGAGGCCCTCACCCTCATGCCCCAGGGTTCAGTTTGGAAGCTCTACATTCCCGCCTCACTCGGCTACGGCGAGCGCGGTACCCAGAGCATACCAGGCAACTCAACCCTCATCTTCACCGTCGAGGTCATCAAGGTGAACAAGCAGTAAGGCAGTAAGCAATGGGCAAGCAATATCAGGCAGCAGGCAAGCGGTATCAGCCAAGTACTGTATTATGCCTAATGGGCCTAATATGCCTATTATGCCTAAAGCCTATTATGCCTAATATGCCTATTGGGCCTATTATGCCTAATAAGCCCATTGCCCATTATTCCCGTCTGGCGCCATAGCGTTGCGAGTAGCAGCGCCATGGCGCCAGCTTTTTTATGCCCTCGCGCCGCCCGCCAACGCGTTAATCAGCGTTAAAGCCCCCCACCAATCCGCGCCAACCCCCAATAATATTGTACATTTGTACCAATTTAGCCGCAAAGTGCACCAACCACAGCGGCGCAACCCCACAACAACCCACACACCACATGAACAAACCCCATAAACGTCCGCGCCGTCACACAGGCCGGTTCGGCACATTCACCACCTGCATCAGCATCACCATGGTGCTCATCATGATAGGCATCATCACCCTCTTTGCAGGCATGGCCACCAACTACAGCAACCAGCTGCGCGAAGGCCTCACCGTCGAGCTCATGCTCACCGACAGCATCACACCGCAGCAAATGACAGCCACCCAGGCACGCCTCAAGGCAGCACCCTGGGCGCGCCAAGTCACCTACATATCACAAGAGCAAGGCCTGCGCGACATGAACGAGGCCATGGGCACCGACATAGGCACCTTCGATGGCACAAGTCCTGTGCCAGCCGAGTTCGAGGTCAGTCTCAACGCCCCCTACGCCAATCTCGACAGCATCAAGCGCTACGAGCCCTCCATGCTCGCAATGCCCGGCGTGGCAGAGGTCAACTACCCCCGCGACATCATGCAGAGCCTCGACCGCACCATACCCGCCGTCACCCTTGGCTTGCTCGCAGTAGCCGCCCTTCTCGCCCTTGTGTCGTTCTCACTCATCAACAACACCATGCGTATGAGCGTCTACGCCCGTCGTTACAGCATACACACCATGAAGCTCGTCGGAGCCAGTTGGGGCTTCATACGCCGCCCCTTCATGTGGCAAGCCATGCGCATAGGTCTTGTGTCAGCCATCATCGCCGGTGGACTCCTTTCCGCCGCCATGTGGTATTTGCAAACGCAGGCCGGCGCCGGCAGCATCTACATCAACACCCTGGTCACCCCCCTTGTATGGGCCACCACCCTTGGTGCCATAGTTATTTGCGGCCTTGGCCTCACCGCCCTCTGCGCCTCCCTCTCGGTTAACCACCACCTCCGCCTCCGCGGCGGCGAAGTATACCTCAGATAAAGAAAAGATAGAAGCTATAAAAGGCTAGAAGGGCTAGAAGCTCTAGAAAAACTAGAAGCTCTAGAAACTCTAGAATATCTAGAAAAACTAGAACCCCTAGCCCCTCTAGAAAAAAACAAAACACAACCAACAATGCAACAGCAGCAAACCCTCCCCAAGGCTCCCAAGCAGCCAGTGTTCGCCTTTGGCCGCACCAACTTCATACTCCTTGCCGTAGGCATGGCAGTAGTCATCATCGGCATGGTGCTCATGTCAGGCACAGGCTCAGGCGAAACCACCTTCGACGCCAGCATCTTCGATGCACGCCACATCAAGTTAGCCCCCGCAGTATGCCTCTTCGGCTACCTCTTCATGATATACGCCATCGTGCGCAAACCACGCAAATAACACCACCCCGATAGCATGACCACCATACAAGCCATCATCATGGGCCTCATACAAGGCCTCACCGAGTACCTGCCCGTAAGCAGCAGCGGCCACCTCGCCATCGCCTCAGCCCTCACCGGCGTCGACGGCGAAAGCAGCATGACCTTCACCATAGCCGTACACGTAGCCACCGTGCTCAGCACCATCGTCGTGTTAGGCCGTCAAATATGGCAAATCATAGCCGGCACATTCAGTCCCCTCGGCCCCGGCACCGGACTGCAGCGCCTCAATCCCAGCCAGCAGTACCTGCTCAACATCGTCATCTCCATGGTGCCCATAGGCATTGTCGGCGTATTCTTCAAGGACCAGGTCGAAGCCATCTTCGGTTCGGGCCTCACCATCGTAGGCATCTGCCTCCTTGTCACAGCCCTGTTGCTCACCTTCAGCTACCTGGCACGTCCGCGCCAGCGCCAGAGCATCAGTCCCCTCCACGCCTTCATCATAGGCGTCAGCCAGGCCCTCGCCGTGCTCCCCGGTCTCAGCCGTTCGGGCACCACCATTGCCACCGGCCTCATGCTCGGCAACAACAAGGCAGCCATGGCCCAGTTCTCATTCCTCATGGTCATACCCCCCATATTGGGTGAGGCACTGCTCGACGTGCTCAAAATGATGAAGGGCGAAGCCATTGGCGGCGACATCGCCATGCTCCCCCTCATAGCCGGTTTCATAGCCGCCTTCATCTCGGGCTGCGCAGCCTGCAAGTGGATGATAGCACTCGTCAGCCGTGGCAAACTCATATACTTTGCCTACTACTGTGCCATAGCAGGTGCCGCTACACTCATTTATAGCCTTGTGGGTTAACGGGTCAACTCCTCAACTTTTCAACTCTTCAACTCCTCAACTTCTCCCCTCCCCATGTTCCCCACCCACTACCTGCTGCCCGATGCAGCCCTGCAAGCCCTTACCCCCGCAGAGCGTCAAGCCCTGCCATGGGCAGGTTTGTCAGAGTTAAGAGCCTACATAGCCCAGCCCTCGGCCTTCAACACCCCCGACGGCAATCCACCCTCGGGAGGCATTGTGCCCCTCATCATGGCCTTCGACAAACCCCTGCACCAAACCTCCTTCCAGCTCGTGGCACAAGTGCGCCGCACCCTCACCCGGGCCTTGGGCGGACAAAAGGTCAAGATAGGCCATGCCGGCACCCTCGACCCCCTCGCCACAGGCGTCATGGTCATTTGCGTGGGGCGCGCCACCAAACTCATAGAGCAGATGCAGGCTGGCGAGAAAGAGTACACCGCCACCCTGCAACTGGGCGCCACCACCCCCAGCTACGACCTTGAGCACCCCGTGGACCAAACCTATCCCACGGCGCACATCACGCGTGAGGCCATAGAGCAAGCCCTCGAGCAGTTCAGCGGCCCCATCATGCAGGTGCCCCCCGCCTTCTCGGCCTGCAAGGTCAACGGCAAGCGCGCCTACGACATGGCCCGCCAGGGTCAGCAAGTAGAGTTGCAGGCCAAACCCCTGCACATTCACGAGCTCGAGCTGGTCAGCTTCGATGCCGCCACCATGCAGCTCACCTTGCGCATAGTGTGCTCAAAGGGCACCTACATTCGCGCCTTGGCGCGCGACATTGGCCAGGCCCTTGGCAGCGGTGCCCACCTCACGGCCTTGCGCCGCACCCGCGTGGGCTACTTCACCGCCGCCCGCTGCTTCGACGCCAACCAACTGCCCGACGACCTGAAACAAGAGAAGAAATAGACCTCCTCGCAACTACCAACAGCAAGATATGAAACTCTCACAATTCAAGTTCAAGCTCCCGCAAGAGAGCATAGCCCAGTACCCTGCCCCCCACCGCGACGAATGCCGCATGATGGTGCTCCACCGCACCACAGGCGACATAGAGCACCTCATGTTCAAAGACATACTCAGCTTTTACAGCCCCCACGACGTGTTCGTGTTCAACGACACAAAGGTGTTCCCCGCGCGACTCTACGGCAATAAGGAAAAAACCGGTGCACGCATCGAAGTGTTCCTGCTGCGCGAACTCAACCAGGAGCTGCGCCTGTGGGACGTGCTCGTCGACCCCGCACGCAAAATACGTATAGGCAACAAGCTCTACTTTGGCGACGACGACTCCATCGTGGCCGAAGTCATTGACAACACTACCAGCCGCGGACGTACACTGCGCTTCCTCTACGATGGCGACCACGATGAGTTCAAACGCTCGCTCTATGCCTTGGGCGAGGCGCCCATACCACGCTTTATAGGCCGCGAAAGCGAACCCGAGGACCTTGAGCGCTTCCAGTGCATCTTTGCACAGCACGAGGGGGCTGTTACGGCTCCTACTGCCGGCATGCACTTCTCACGCGAGATGCTCAAGCGCATGGAGATAAACGACATCGACCGCGCATTCATCACCCTGCACTGTGGACTTGGCAACTTCCGCAACACCGATGTGGAGGACCTCACCAAGCACAAAATGGACTCTGAACAAATGTTTGTTGACACCCCATGCTGCGAACTTGTCAACCGTGCCAAGGACGAGGGCCGCAAAGTGCTCGCCGTAGGCACCACCGTGCAGCGCGCCCTTGAGGCAGCTTGCAGCACCGACGGCCACATCAAGGAGTATGAGGGCTGGACCAACAAGTTTATTTTCCCGCCTTACGATTTCACCGTGGCCGACAGCATGCTTGTCAATTTCCACTTGCCTTACTCTACGCTGCTCATGCTCACCACCGCCTTCGGTGGCTACGACTATACCATGCACGCCTACGATGAGGCTCTCAAGCATGGCTATAAGTTCGGGCCGTTTGGCGATGCCATGCTGATTATTGACTGATGGCTGCTGACAGGCAGCTGATAGGCTAATGGGCTGACGCCTTAGCGTTGCAAATAGTAACGCTAAGGCGTTAGCTCTTTTATTGTTGGGCCTATTAGGCATAATATGCCCAATATGCCTAATAGGCCTATTATGCCCATTATGCCTAATATGCCCATTATGCCTAATAGGCTTAATAGGCCCCCCCCTTACCGTATATATCTCAAAAACGTGCGGTAGCCAATGCCCAGCTGCGGTTCGGCAAAGTGGCGCCATACATACTTCAGGCTGCGGGCCTGGTTGCCAGGCTCATAGTGCGCCATGGCCAGACGGCGCGCCTCAGAGCGGCGCACTAAGGTAGAGTTGCGTACGGTCATGGCTGCAAGGCCCTCCGCAGCCCGGTAAACTTGTTGCCCTCCGCGGGGCACACCCACGAGTCCGACACGCGGAACAACCCCTCGCTCTCGGCACGCACCACCGCCGGCAACTGCTGCACACCTACCTCCACACACAATGCCTCGCCACGCTCCGCCGCACTGACCATGGCCTCGGCACACGTGCCAAGCAACTGCGCCACACCACACACACGGCCCGCCGACAAGGCTGCCGCCCGGAGCCACACCTTGAGCCCCACACGGCCCCCGTCGCGCTGCAAACGCAGATACGCCTCACGCGACACGGCATGGGCAGCACGCAACCGCCGCTCCTCGCCATCGCGTCCCGCTGTGGCCTCCGCCTCGATGGCCTGCAACTCCTGGCGGCGCTGCTGCACAAACTCGTGGTGAAACGTCTGCCCCACATTGCGCACATCGAAGGCAGCAAACGAGCGGCCGTACACACCAGCCTTGTAGCGTGCCAGGAAGAGCATCACCTCGGTCAGCTTAAACTCTGCCACGGTGCCCACAAACGAGCTTACAAAAGTCTCAATTTGTGCTGCGGCTGCCGAGGCGTCGCGGCTCTGCGATGTGAGAAACAGGTGCGTCACCTGCTCGTCGAGCCACATCACCGGGCAGCGTGGCCCGAATAGCGGCGCCAAAGCCCCCACCGTGGGACACACCCACAGGTACGCCCGCCGTGCCGACTGCGCCACCACACCCCAGTTGGCGGGCGAGTAGTTGCGCATCACTGCCTCAAAAGTCGGGTTCTTCAGTCCCCATGCTGGCGAAATACCGCATTTGGCGAGCTGCATACTGCTCGAGAGCTTCAGCGCAAGCGCTTGCCTTTGTAGCGCACTGCTGCCGCTGCCACAGGTTTGGCTGGGACTGGTAACTGAATACCCTTGGCTGGGGTTGCAGCTGCTGGGACTGCTGGAGTTGTTGCAGAGGTTGCTGGAGTTGTTGTTGGGATTGTTGTTGGGATTGTTGTTGGAGTTGTTGTTGGAGTTTGGCCCCGTCGTGAGCGGGTTGCACTGCATAGGAATGTTCATGGTTATTGGCACAGTTTGGTTCGGTAAAAAGGTTAGTTTGATTGATTGCGGCCATCGCGGCCGGTTGTTGGTATTGCAGTTCGCGTCGTTGCCAGTTGCGTGCAGCGGCCTGCCATGAGCGCATGGGGTTGCGTCCCACCTTCCAGCCGTTAGCCTCGTAGTAGTCCACAAAGCGCTGCGCGTCAACCAGCGTCAGCCCCTGTGTGCGGCAGAAGTTCTCCACCTCCCACACGGTGGGCCGCTGCATGGGCGGCGTTCGGCGGCGGGTTGCGGGCTTGGGGGCTGCGGGTACGATGCTTGCAGGTTGGGCCTCTGCTGCGGGTTCGCTTGCTGCGGGCTTGATGCTTGCGGGTTCGATGCTTACGGTCTTGGCCACTGCTGCCACCTCAGCCACTTGGCTCACCTCAGCTTCAGCCACCTCACCCTCAGCTTGGGCGTGGGGCGTGGTGTCACACACCACACTACTCTCTACACTCTTCTTTGTAATCTTCTTCTTTGTAATCTTATTCTTATTGTTGACAATTGAGGTGACAAAAGAAGTGACACTTTTTTCTGAGCAGTTGCTTGTATTACCTTGATTTACAGTGATTATCGTTCGTCCCGAAGTGACAACTGAGGTGACAAAAGAAGTGACACTTAATGCACGTAGCACATAGCGCACCCGGTGCAATTTCCAGCCCCATCTGTCGGCAAGGAACGAGGTGGTTGTGATGATTTGCCCGCGTTTGACGATGAAGCTTCTTCTTCCCACCATTCTTTCAGTTGGTTCGGAGCCATAGTAGGCCATTTGTAGCAGGTCGAGGTACGCCTCGCTCTCTGTAAAAATACGTTTGCGCCGCCATTGAATGCTGTCAAAAAATTCGCGCGGCACGGATACATAGCCGTTGTTCATGGTAAAATTTGGTTTTATGGTTATGTTGTAAGGTTTTGTATGCCCCTCGGTGGGGGCTGTTTAATCCCCCGTTGGGGGCAGTATACCAAAATGGGGAGGCCGTCACGCCTCCCCGAGTACTTGTGTGCCGGGTTCCGAAAAAAGGAAGTGCTTACCCGATATACAATTTGGCCTTTCAGACCAACACACTAAGTAGCATACAATTTGGTTGCGTTTTGTATCTAATACCGATGCAAATGTAATACGCTTTTTCCAATATTCCAAATCGACAAAATTGTGCTTTTTTGTGTGTCAAATAATGACACTCCGAAAATCCGAAATGTTAAATTCGGAGCGTAAGTCGCTGAAAATCAGCATCTGTTTTTTGAGCTTCGAAGTCTCGTAACTGTCTAAACGAGTGTTAATTTTCGGGGTAAAAAGGTGGCTGAATTTTATTGTTTATTAAGAAAACGCGGCTCGTGCTGTGGGGGTGGTGTGGGGGTGCAGGTTTGTGGGTTTGTGGTGGCAGTTTTGTAGGTTTGGGGTTGCTGTGCTGTTTGTTTTGTGTGGCAATTTGCAGGTTGTGGCGCACGGCGTGCGGTGGGGCAAAACCGCGATAAAACTGCACATGGTGTAAAGAAGTGTGCAATAAGTTATGTGATGTTGTTAAACTTTCTTGCATATATGTATTTTTGTGGTGCGAGGGCTTGCATTTTTCTGAAAAGGCCGTATCTTTGCATCGTGTTTTTCATAGTATTAGATTTAAGGTTAACAAGGTTGGGATACAGTGGTATCCCATTTTTTTTGTCCCTATGTCAAGATGCCCCGTTGCGTGAGGCTTGAAAGACACATGTGCCACTCCGTAAAATTATTTGCTCCGAAAGGTTTTTTGCTCTGCCGTTGTTGGTGGGGGTGGGTGCTTTTTGCTTTTTTCTTTTTTTTCTGCTTGGTCCCGACGCGAGACGCGTCGCCCCCATTAGAGGTAGCGTTTGGTGCTCAAAACGCAAGCACTAATGGGGGCGACGCGTCTCGCGTCGGGAATTAAATTCACACGCGCTCGCACAGCAGCAGGGCGTGTGTGCCGTCGGCCAGTGTGGTGGCAAAGATGTAGTAAGGGCCGCCGTCGCGGAGTTTGAGCCTTTTGCGCAGGGAGTCGACAGAGGCGGGAAAATTGCGCACGGCAAGGTTGGCCTGCGTGGTGACGCTGCGCAATGCCTTGAGCTGCGCCTTGCCAAAGGTGTAGGTGGCTCGGAGCTCGAAGGCGCGGCCCTGGAAATCGGGCACGAGGTGGTCGGCGGTGTAAAGGTGGGTGTTGGTGTGCAACTTTTGCAACTGGTAGTGCAGGGCGGTGGTTTTGAAAGCGCCCGCCTTCATGATGGCCGGTCCCGGCTCGTAGATGTAGCGCAGCGGTTGGGCGGCAATGGGCGGTGTGGCTTCCGCCTCGGTTTGCGGGGTGAAGGTGAGAGAACCGCCGGTTGTGCCGTCTGGCAGCATGTTGGCGGCGGTGATGAGCGGATTGGTGCCGCCCTGGGCCTTGGCCTGGCGTGTGATGACGAGCAGGAGGTCCTTGCACTCGCCGGCGGTGGCCACGATGTGCACCTGGCTGACGCAGCCGAGGGCGCGCACGGCGGCTGCTATGTCGAGCATGGTGGATAGTTTGACCACTACCACGGGGGCTGCTTTGAGCATGCTTGGCGCGAGGGTTATGATGTCGGGCTGGCAGTCCTCAATGAGCACGGTTTTGCGGCCTGTGGCGGAGCGCCTTGCGGGGTCGATGAAGATGAGGCTTGCGCTGTCGGGTGCGAGCTGTGTGAGGTGTTGTGTGGCGTCGGCATTGACGATGTGTGCTTGTGGCAGTGCGAGCAGTGGCATGTTGTGTGCTGCGAGCTGGCAGAGCTGTGGTTGCTGCTCTACGTAGGTGGCTTGTGCAAAGAGTGGCGCCATGAATGAGAAGTCTACGCCGAGTCCGCCGGTGAGGTCGACGAGGTGTTGCCTTTGTGCGGGGTCGGGCAGCAGTTGCTCTACAAGGCTGGCTTTGTACTGTGCTGCGGGCTGTCCGGAGCATTGCTCGAGGGCGAGGCGCGGTGGGTACTCTATGCCGGGGGTTTGTGCCCAGAGTGGCACTTTGTTGGCCATGCGGCGGCGGCCTTCTTCTTGCTGGAGTATGTGTGCTGCGTTGGGCACGTGGTTGGCGGCAAGGTGAAGGGCCAGGCGGTCGAGTGGGAGGGTGGTGATGGGGTTGTTGGGCATGGGGATGGGCTTAATGGGGGATATTGGGCTTAATGGGCATAATAGGCATATTAGGCTTAATAGGCGATAGGCATATTAGGCATAATAGGCGATAGGCATATTAGGCTTAATAGGCATATTAGGCATAATATTGGGCGGGGGGCATATTAGGCATATTGGGCGGGGGCATATTAGGCGGGCGCTTGCTTGATGGGCGCTTGCCTAATGACAATAGGCATAACAGGCTTGCTTGGTGGCTTGCTTATTATGCCTATTGAGTTTGGTTAAGGGTGGTGTTAGCGGGCAGGCTCGTTGAGCAGGGCGGCTATGGCTGCGTCGACCTTGCTGAAGTCGATGCGAGCAAGCGTGTTGCTCATGAGCTGGGCTATGCGGTCGTTGCACAGGTTGCCAATGCTGCCGGCGTGGGTGTGGTGAATGTGCTTGTCGGGGCGGAACTCTCCGGCTTCGATTTCGAGACCCACCTTTTTGTAGGCGTCGCGGAAAGGGGTGCCGGAGGCTGCCAGACGGTTGACCTCCTCGACAGAGAACATGGGGTCGTAGCGCGGGTCGTCGGTGATGTGCTCGTTGACCTTGATGCGCTCGATGATGTAGGTGGTCATGTGCAGACAGTCGATGAGGCGGTCGAAGGCGGGGAGGAATGCCTCCTTGAGCTCTTGGAGGTCGCGGAAGTAGCCCGAGGGCAGATTGTTCATGATGAGCGTCATCTCCTGTGGCAGGGCCTGCAGACGGTTCATGCGGGCACGTATGAGTTCGAACACGTCGGGGTTCTTTTTGTGCGGCATGATGCTTGAGCCTGTGGTGCACTCGTCGGGTAGCTTGATAAAGCCAAAGTTTTGTGAGTTGAACATGCAGGCGTCGAAGGCGAGTTTTGCCACTGTGCCTGCTACCGAGGCGAGTGCATAGGCCACGTTGCGCTCCATTTTGCCGCGTCCCATTTGTGCGTACACCACGTTATAGTCCATGGAGTCGAAGCCGAGGAGCGTGGTGGTCATTTGCCGGTTGAGGGGGAATGATGAGCCGTATCCGGCAGCTGAGCCGAGCGGGTTGCGGTTGGTGAGTCGCCATGCGGCTTCGAGGTAGAGCATGTCGTCGGCCAGACTTTCGGCGTAGGCTCCGAGCCATAGTCCGAAACTTGAGGGCATGGCCACTTGCAGGTGGGTGTAGCCCGGCATGATGATGTGTTTGTAGCGTTCGCTCTGCTTTTGCAGTTCGTCGAAGAGTTGTTTTACGGCCTCGATGACTTGTTGCAGTTTGTGGCGTGTGTAGAGTTTGAGGTCGACGAGTACTTGGTCGTTGCGTGAGCGTCCGGAGTGTATTTTTTTGCCCATGTCGCCGAGTTTGCGTGTGAGCATGAGTTCTACTTGTGAGTGTACGTCTTCAATGCCGTATTCGATGACGAACTGTCCGTTTTGTGTGGTGTGGTAGATGTGGCGTAGTTCGTTGAGCAGTGGCTGGAGTTCGTTGTCGGCAATGAGGTTGATGCTGTGGAGCATGGTGACGTGTGCCATGGAGCCGAGCACGTCGTAGGGGGCGAGGTAGAGGTCGAGCTCGCGGTCGTGGCCTACGGTGAAGCGGTCGATTTCTTCGAGCGGTTGTGTTGATTTTTCCCAGAGTTTCATAGTTGGATGTTGATTGGGTTATTGGGGGGGGATGGGCATAATAGGCATATTAGGCTCAATAGGCTCAATAGGCATATTAGGCTCGATGGGCATAATAGGCTCAATAGGCATATTAGGCTTGATAGGCTTAATAGGCTCAATAGGCTCAATAGGCATATTAGGCTTGATAGGCATATTGGGCATATTGGGCATAATAGGCTCAATAGGCATATTAGGCTTGATAGGCATATTGGGCATAATAGGCTCAATAGGCATATTAGGCTTAATAGGCTTGTTGGGCTTGTGTGTGCCTTATAGCTCTATTTGTTCGGCGCAGACATTTTCGTGCATGAACATGGTGGCGCTTTGGTTGAATTTGTCGGGGCTCTCGGTGCTGAGGTAGTGGCATGTGCCGCGCTGTGAGAGCATGGTGTTGAGTTCGGGGTGCCGCATGAGGTACTGGCGCAGCGCTGCTGCCACGTACTCGCCCTGTGGCACGATGCGCACGCCGGGTGGGGTGTACTTCACGATTTTGTTCATGAGCAGCGGGTAGTGTGTGCAACCGAGAATGAGTGTGTCGATGTCGGGGTCGAGGCGCATGATGCCTTCGATGCGCTTTTTGACAAAGTAGTCGGCGCCTGGCGAGTCGTACTCAAAGTTTTCGACGAGTGGTACCCACATGGGGCATGCGAGCGAGGTGACGGTGATGTCGGGGCATAGTTTGTGCAGCTCGAGTGTGTAGGAGCCGGAGTTGACGGTACCTTGTGTGGCGAGCAGGCCGATGTGGTGGGTGCGGGTGAGCGGGCCTACGGCCTCGACGGTGGGGCGTATGACTCCGAGCACGCGGCGTGTGGGGTCGAGTGTGGGGAGGTCGCGCTGCTGTATGGTGCGCAGTGCTTTGGCCGATGCGGTGTTGCAGGCGAGTATGACGAGCTGGCAGCCTTGCTGGAAGAGTGCTTGTACGGCTTGCAGTGTGTATCGGTAGATGATGTCGAAGGAGTGTGAGCCGTAGGGTGCGCGTGCGTTGTCGCCGAGGTATATGTAGTCGTACTGTGGCAGCAGTTGGCGTATTTGTCGCAGTATGGTGAGTCCGCCGTAGCCGCTGTCGAAGATGCCTATGCGTGCCTGTCCTGGTGTGATGGGCGGCAGTGGCGTGTGGGGGTTAGTGTTGGGTGTGTTGTTCATCGCGTATGGGGTATAAGTAGGTGTTCAAAATTATTTTATACAATCAGTAGATGCCATTTTCACAATGAAAGCACATTCTCGAGACGCATCTGTCCCCTTCGGTCTCGGTCACATAGCCCGCTATGCTCCCTCACCCGAAGGGAACATCTGCGCCCCGATAATGCACTTTCATTGTAAAAATAATTTTGAACACCTACTTAGTTTTTCGATGACGTAGGGTGTGGCGTCTTGTCCGGCTTGTGGGTGTATGAAGGGGTAGGCGCCAGTTGAGGTGTCGATGATGTATTCGTAGCCGTGCTCGAGTCCGGTGTCTTTGATGGCTTGGTTGAGTCGTTGGCGCACGGGTGCGAGCAGTTGTTGCCAGGTGGCGGCTATGAGTGAGTCGGCTTGTTGCCGGAACTTGATGTTTCGGTCGAGTGCGGCTTGCAGGTCGGCTTGTCGTTTGGCGAGTATGTTGGGTGTGAACTGGCTTTGTCCTTGCAGGAGTTCGGTGTATTGTCGCTGGAAGGTTTGCTCGTTGTATTGTGTTTCGGCCTTGTAGCGCTGTGTGAGTTGCTGGAGGTCGGCTTGTGCCTGGTGGTATTCGGGCATGGTGTGCAGTATGGAGTCGGCGTTGATGTAGCCGAACTTGATGGTGCTTTGTGCCATGGCTGCTGCGCTGATGAGTGTGGCGCAGATGAGTGTGATGGTGCGGTGTGTGCTCATGTTGTGTAGGAGGAATTGGTTTGTGCTGCGAAGATACGAATTTTAGGAGGAATAGGCGTAATGGGGGTGGGCATATTAGGCTTGATGGGCTTAATAGGCATAATGGGCTTAATAGGCATAATGGGCCTAATAGGCATAATAGGCGATAGGCATAATGGGCTTAATAGGCATATTAGGCATAATGGGTGATAGGCATAATAGGCTCATTAGGCATGGTAGGGGGTGGGCATAATAGGCATATTAGGCTCATTAAGCATGATAGGCGGTGGGCATGATGTGGCATAATAAAAAAGGCTGGCGCCTGGCGTTGCTGTTTGCAACGCTGAGGCACCAGCCTTGTGTGTGGGTGTATGTAGTTATTACTCGCGGTTGGCACGTTTGCGTGCGAGGTGGTCGAGTATGACTTTGCGCATACGCATGGACTTTGGTGTGACTTCGACGTACTCGTCCTCCTTGATGTATTCGAGGGCTTCTTCGAGGCTGAATACGACGGGGGGGATGATGCGGGCCTTGTCGTCGGCACCAGATGCACGCATGTTGGTGAGCTGCTTGGCTTTGGTGACGTTGACCACGAGGTCGTTGTCGTGGACGTGCTCACCTACTACTTGTCCGGCATATACTTCGTCCTGGGGGTTGATGAAGAAGCGGCCGCGGTCTTGCAGCTTGTCGATGGCGTAGGCAAATGCGGTGCCTGTTTCGAGTGATATCATTGAGCCGTTGGAACGGCGCTGTATCTCGCCCTTGTAGGGTTGGTACTCTTTGAAACGGTGGGCCATGATGGCTTCGCCTTGTGAGGCTGTGAGCACGTTGGTGCGGAGGCCGATGATGCCGCGTGAGGGTATGTTGAACTCGATGTCGACGCGCTCGCCCATGTTTTGCATGGAGGTCATTTCGCCCTTGCGGCGTGTGACCATGTCGATCATTTTTGATGCGAACTCCTCGGGCACGTTGATGGTGAGCTCTTCGATAGGCTCGCACTTTTGTCCGTCAATCTCCTTGTAGATAACTTGTGGCTGGCCTACTTGCAGCTCGTAGCCCTCGCGTCGCATGGTTTCGATGAGGATTGAGAGGTGGAGTACGCCACGTCCGCTGACAATCCATGAACCTTCGGTTTCGGAGGGGCGCACGCGGAGTGCGAGGTCCTTTTCGAGCTCTTTGTTGAGTCGGTCGGCAATGTGTCGTGAGGTGCAGAATTTGCCTTCTTTGCCAAAGAACGGTGAGTCGTTGATGGTGAAGAGCATTGACATGGTGGGCTCGTCGATGGCGATGGTGGGGAGCGGCTCGGGGTTTTCGAAGTCGCAGATGGTGTCGCCGATTTCGAAGTTTTCGAGTCCGATTACAGCGCAGATGTCGCCAGAGCTTACGGCGTCGGTTTTTTGGCGTCCCATGCCCTCGAAGGTGTGCACTTCTTTGATTTGTGTTTTTTCGAGTGTGCCGTCGCGGTGTGCGATGGTGCATTTCATGCCTTCGCTGATGATGCCACGGTGTACGCGTCCTACGGCTATTCGGCCGGTGTAGTTGGAGTAGTCGAGTGATGTGATGAGCATCTGTGGCGTGCCTTCAAGCTGCTGCGGCGCGGGTATGACTTCGATGATTTTGTCGAGGAGGTAGTTGATGTTGTCGGTGGGCTGGTTGTAGTCGGGGCCCATCCAGCCGTTTTTGGCTGATCCGTATACGACTTGGAAGTCGAGCTGGTCTTCGGTGGCTCCGAGGTCGCACATGAGGTCGAAAACCATTTCGTAGACTTCTTCGGGGCGGCAGTTGGGTTTGTCGACTTTGTTGACTACGACGATGGGTTTGAGGCCGATTTGCAGTGCTTTTTGCAAGACGAATCGTGTTTGTGGCATGGGGCCTTCGAAGGCGTCGACGAGCAGTATGCAGCCGTCGGCCATGTTGAGCACGCGCTCGACTTCGCCACCGAAGTCGGAGTGTCCCGGTGTGTCGATGATGTTGATTTTGACGTCTTTGTATCTGATTGATACGTTCTTTGAGAGGATTGTTATGCCGCGCTCGCGCTCGAGGTCGTTGTTGTCGAGAATGAGTTCACCTGCGTTTTGGTTTTTGCGGAAGAGGTGTCCGGCGAGTAGCATCTTGTCTACGAGTGTGGTTTTACCGTGGTCTACGTGGGCAATGATGGCAATGTTACGAATGTCTTGCATTTTACTAATACCTTTTATCTATGTGGGTGCAAAGTTACGTATTAGTTTTTTTTTGTGGTGTGTGTCGGAGGGAAAATGTGTGGCGGGGGGGTGTGGTGGTGGGGTGATG
>ERZ1026892.499-NODE-499-length-18483-cov-5.881756_pt1 | contig 18483 bp, 18 predicted proteins | sample MGYA00380176_ERZ1026892 | MGnify/ENA primary metagenome ERZ1026892 (study PRJEB33269, sample SAMEA4719812) | human gut metagenome | biome: human-associated habitat; feature: organic feature; material: feces | place: Cameroon | collected 2013-10 ... | reverse complement strand
TTCCAAGCTCTCCCAAATTGGAGAGTATGTCAATCTTGTCATTAAACGACACACTGTTTTTTATCTCTTCAGCGAAAGGTTTCATAGCCCCACGCAACACCTGATGCTTTCTTTCATCAGCTATTGTAGCATCCAAAACATACTCTTTCTGTAAGTAAGGAATCAATAACGTATCAACGATAGCGTAATCCATATTTTTGCCTCCAAGGTAATTGTCACCTTCTGTGTCAAACACCTGAATGACACCCTCGTCAGAGCGAATAAGGGCAGCATCAAAAGTTCCACCACCAAAGTCAAAGACCAACCAATAGCCATCCTTACTCTCTGCATTAAAGCCGTAGGCAATAGCTGCAGCTATTGGCTCTTGAATTAGTTCACAATGGGTAATGCCAGCTAACTCTGCCGCTTTCATAGTTGCAGTTTTCTGGTTAACAGTAAACTTGGCAGGAACTGTTACTACAGCCTCATTCACAGCCGTTCCGTCACCTACATAAGACTTCAAGCGTTTCAATACCTCTGCTGACAAATCTTCAGACATATAGTCAGCATCCATATTTGAACTATGATATGTTGTGTCAGTACCCATTGTGCGCTTGAACTCAACGAACGAATTTGCAGAAGCAGTATTCCATGTAAGTGTGGCTCTTTTTCGTTCACTTTGCATATTGCGATAGGCTGCCGCACCAACCACAATGTTCTTCTTTTTGTTGAAGGACACACATGACGGCATAGTATCATCTGTAACCTCTATCTTTTGTATAACAGGCTTTCCATTAACAATACGGCATATACTCGAATTGGTTGTTCCAAGATCAATGCCAAATTCCATTCTATTTTGTCCCATAGCAATTCCTTTTTATAAGCTTTGGGCAACTATGATATTTGCTTTCTGTATCATAACACCCTTATAATTAATTTGCGGACGATTTACCGTCTTTATATATTGTTCTCCTTGCTTCAAGCTGTCGTCAGTTACGAAATCCACGTCAGCAATTATTCCCATATTATATGGTTTGCCTGTCATTTCCACTATTTCGAACCCACGACTTGCCATATACGCCTTCATACGCTTTATGCTCCGTTGAAGTTGCGAATAACCCTTTATGGCAGAATCCATGCGAAGCATATTGGTTTCCATACGATTTATCTCTGTTGCCATCTGCAATATAAGATTAATTATTTGTTTGTCCATCTTATCTTTTTTCATTTGTTACAAAAAAGACAATTCCTGCAATTGCAATCCATACCAATATTACAAAGATAGTGTTGCCAGAAATAATGTCTAACAATATTAATAATGTAAGCCAAATAGGTAGACTCATAATAAGAGCCATTCCTGTATTTATGGCACATTTCATAAGAAAAGTATCAACCGTGTTTATTAATTTACCATCGCAAAATATTGAGAAAACTCCCCATAAAATACATCTTATAGGAAACCAAACAAATAACCCCATTCCAATGACACCACCTCCGATCATTCCTCCTGGAACAGCAATTAACAGTGGTGGCTCAAATTTGGCTAAAGCATTGCTTTTCTTTTCAATTTTCTTTTCCATCCTATTTGAACAGTTGAATAGTTTCTTTATGTTGTCAAGTATAGTTGCTGCATACAGAGCTTTACCTTTTATTTTATCTGAAGCATTACACCAAAACAACTTGGCAAACATCTTTGTCCAAAATGGAAAGTTCTCATTGATGATTCGCATAGCCTCATTTGCCAATCTGTCAGACCAAATTCCCAACTGAGTCTTTTCTGTAAAAGTTTCCACCTCAGAATAATACTTTTCCAACAGAAGAACTTTCTCGCCCAACACGTGTAGATCGAAACTATTACCTTTTAGTTCTTTTAAATACCGTTCTATTAGGGAAAGATATAATTGATTTTTTTCTATCCTATGTCCTGTTTCTTCTAACAAGGCTGTAAATAGCGTCTCTAATTCTTGCGAAGACATCCGCAAAGTTTCACAACCTATACTATCCAACCATTCCTGTGTGCGTGGAAATATCTCGTATGCGAATGTTAATGCTTTTACACAATTTTCTGACAGTAGATTGATTATTGTTAAGTCTTGCAATAACCACAAAGGCTTTGGAGATTTATCATCAAGTCTATCGTAATAGTTTTCAAAACCACAAGCAATCTCAGAAACAGTTCCATGTTCAAGCAATTCTCTAAGATCATCTACCTCTGGTTTGAAAAACCAAAGGAGCGCATAGCTTATCTTGTTGCTTGGCTGTTGCAATGTATTATATGCTGCCTGTATTTGTACTGTGGTTACATTATGTTGTTTCTTTTCACTTGCCGATACAACCAAATCTTTTACAACTTTCCCAACAGAGGTGAAAGCTGTAAGTCTAGCCTTACTTGCAGCCAATTCTTTGGCAGAACAATCGGCATAAACATTTAATATGTTAAAAGGATTTAGTTCCATCGTTTATATAACCCTTATCTGTGTCGGGAACAACTTCTAAGTTTGCATTTTGACAATTTATGAGATATATTGTATGGAAGTAACCCAAACATTGACCAAAATTAAGCTGCTTACAAACTGTAATTCTTGAGAGATTATTTCAAGAATAAGACCAATAGACGTAAAAAGGCAACAACAGCAACAGGCCATTTAATAAGACCAAGAAACATGCACAAGATTTCTCGCCATACCATTCTTTCTCCACCTAAGATTCTATATCCACCATTTTCTCTGATAACACGGCAACAACCTAAAGGCAATATTGGAATGAAGAAGAAACAAAATACATGATAAGTGACATAAGTTCTATAATCGCCAATCAAAAGTTCTCGGTATTTACCATAGAAAGAAAATCCAATGCCATTTACTCGTAGCAGAGAAAGTTCTTTTCCATCATTGCCATTCAGATAATATTGCATATTTCTATCCCAAGTTTTATTCAGATGTTTGTGAAACTTGTTATAAAAAACAAATAGCCCTAAGGTTGTAATCCACAATAAAACAACTATGTAAGTCTCTGTCATGTAATAATCTCTAAATTCGTGTCGGGCGCAACTTTCAATTTATCTTTGTGGCAATCTTCGAGAATTAAAAATTTAGAACATCAAAAGCATCTTTTATCGGTTGTACATTGGTATAATCACAAAATTCTATTTGCGGCTCTGAATATTCTGGATAGTCAAAATCTGCAATAGAAACAGATGCTTCCTTACAAGTTAGTAGTTTTTCCTCAATCTTGCCATTCTTCATTATTAACTTGCAACTATAATATGTTCCACTTTGGGCTTCTACCATTATCAAATACCTCGAACCTTGTTGAAAATCTCGATGCCCTGCTGTAGTTCTATAAATCTTATGCACTCGCCCCTCTTTTATAGTATATACATCCAGTTTGAAGTCTGCCTCACAATGTCCTGACTTGACAAATAACTCAGGCATACCATCAGCGTTCATATCGGAAAGGAAATATTCACAACACCCACGTCTTTCTTTGTCGGCTATCTTATCAAAACATTTTTCCAACTGCTGTATATATAGTTGGACATTCGTGTTGTTCTTTTGTCGCACCTTTTTCAGGTTGCTATGCTTCAAGCAGTTTCCGTTCCAATCAAAGACGGAAATAACATTGTATCTCCCTCCTTTTTTGTGATAAACGTAAGATTGACCTACAGGTAAATCCTCTTCAGAAGACATTCCGTAAATTCCTGCATTACAAGGCAACTGAATTGTTGGTAGTCCTTTAGTCAAACTGATGATGTACGTGTAACTATTCCTGTCATCGTAACCTTCCACCAAGATTTTGTCCTCTTCAGCGTTAATATGCACAGAGTTAATTGTTGGGATTGATGTCAATGAGACCTTTTGAGCCTTATCCCCATATCCGAGACATTCATAGTTACCATTAGGATTTGTTGTCAATAGTTTCATCAGTTTGCCACTTTTAGGTCTATATACCCATAGTGTTACAGCATCCATACCATTGTCATAGCAGCTATCCACATTGGTAAACACAATGAGATTTTGGCCTTCTGCTGCAACTTGTGTTGTTTGTGGTAGGTGTAGAGTATTTTTTAGCGTTGACACAGTTTTTGTTTCATGAGTATTTGCGATAACAGATAGCGTTGTCGTTACCAATATGCCAATAACCAGAAGTTTAAATATTCTCTTCATATTCGTAATTTTAGATTAATATTCACAAACAGGCCTAACAGACATACCACGCCATCTTGGACATAAATCTATCATTTTGAAATCTTTATCCATATACAAATATTCATTACAGTTAGGTTTCTTGCTTATGTCACTAGACCAGTAAACTCCATAAGTGCCTTTATAAAATTCTTTTTCACCATCTCTAAAACCATTCTTTGGCAAGAATATGGCACATCCATTTGTTCCTATAATTTTATAGCCAGACACTCCTTTGTAAGTTGTTTGAACAACAATTGCCGAATTCAGTAATTCTTTCCATTCTTCAGCAGAAGGCATATGCCACCATTCTCCTTTTATACATCTCACAATATCGTATAAAGGATTCCCTTTTATGCATTTTATAGTGTCTGGAATATAGTAATCTACGCTGTCTCTACTTCGTAAATTGCCAGTTATGTCTCCACAACCAAACAAACCACCACATTCATCAACTTTATCTGCTCCTAAATTCATAGATGACCAGTTTACACTAACTCCTAAATCCACAGGATCATATAAGCATATTGGGATGTTTCTTGTTTCGCCTTCCTCAGATGTATAGGCTATAGTTGATTCTTCTGATTTTATGGAGTCTGGCCAAGCATCCAAAATTTCAAGAGATGGGTAAGCAAAAGTAACAGAGGCTACTTTTGCTTTATTAGATTTTCTATACCACTCATATCTCATTTTTATATTCAACAAAGGGAAACCTTTTGCTTTCTTCAGCTTTTCTTTATCAATTATGGCATCCATGTTTAGTCGCATCTGTCGAATAGTACCCTTCATATTTTCTATTGAAGTGGTATTTGCCACAATATCTGACACCAGACTACAATATGTTATAGTATTGTTCTTAATTTTTATAGAATCAAGAGTAAGTCCCCAGCCAGCTTGTGTCGGCAATGCTTTTTGGTTTAATCTGATACCTCTAAGCATTGTATATTTCTCTTTCATTACTTCATTCACGTTGCCACCAAATTTATTTATTGTTGCTACTTCATCAAAATCATTCATGTCAAATGAAATTCTATGAATAATCTTGTTTGGCGTACTACGTAGAACACCGGTTCCTTTGATGTTAAACCACAATCTCACCTTATTCTGACGCAATTCATTACCTATTTTGTGATAGTATATAAATTGTCCGATGTCTGTTACCATTTGTGATTTAAATAGCATGTATAAAATCCATGTTTCGTCATGTGGAGTTCCATACAAATTAATGTTTTGAGTATTTATAGAACCGCCATTTTGCTCATATGCATTCTCAATATCTTGTTTTATAGATTCTGAGTCTGTGCTACCAATCATTTTTAGGTATGCTCTGTATGAGTCTGACTCTTTATCTATATGACATACAAAAGTAAGTTTGTTCTTATCTACTTGGCAGTAGTCTATACAAATTCCATATACGGATTTTGGCAACTGACAAAACTCAATTATATCATCAATGGCACTTGCCTTTATTGTTGCAATATGCAACAGCAAAGCCATAAATACTAAAGCAAGACGTTTAACCATATACTTCTATTCTTTATTCCACAATGCTTGATACACATTCTTTCCTTCACATTTCAATAACATTAAAAGCATGAAGAATATTATTTTACCGATACTTGTCCATACACCTTTGAAAGCCATACTCCTTGCAATGGAATACATTGTTCCATAGTCATCCACGTTGATATTGCAGTACTGGATATACGCAATTATTGCGTTTATCAAACAACCAATTACCAATAAATAGAAGCCAACTTTTTCTGCTTTCAAAAGCCAATAGAATCCAGCAATGGCAACACATACTGTACAAGTACTTCCAAGAGTATAAAGGTCAAAGCCATTGTTTCCTTTCATGAGGTCAATCAAGTTCATAATCAAGCCTATGCCTGAAAAGGCAATATTAAGCCATAGAATAGCATTAAACCATGAATTCAAACCATTTCCATTCTTAGGTTCCATATTATTCTCCCTATATTCGTGTCGGGCGCAACTTTTATTCTTTTACGTTAATTTTCTCTTACTCTTTCCTCCAAGTATCCAACCGCAAAGTCTAATGACTTGATGATGTGCGGTACGATGTCCTTGGCAGATTCCAGATCTGTAATTTTGTGGTCGTAATCCAAGGACACCTTAGCATCATCTTTTTCAGACAAAAGAGCCTTGATGAACTTCACATTTCTATTCGTCTCATTTACGGCTTCCTTTAGCAACTCCTTATCATACAAGGGAAGTCTTGCCACAAATGGAATGCAGAAGCGTACCATGCTTTCATCCTTACCCACAACATAGAAATACACTTGTCCGTTATACTTGAAATGCCAGCCTAAAGAAGGCATCAGTATCGTTTGACCGCACATTCGGCGAATCTCGTTTACTATTTCTTCCTGCTTCATATTCACAATAGTTTTGTTTTACTATTTATGATAGAAGAGGTAGAAAAGTAACCATTTCCATCAGTCCAACATTACAAATGCAGCCCAATGGAATGGATCAGGATGCCTCTGTCTGATGATTTCCTTAGCTTCCTCAAATGCCTTACGTTTGTTCCAAGCATTCTTCTTGTCGGCAAGGCGTTCATAGAAAGTAGTCATAAACTCGGAAGTAGTCTTGTCGCTCACATTCCACAAAGACATGACGACAGTTCCGACACCAGCCTTTTTGAAGGCTCGTTGTAAACCATATAATCCTTCAGATGTCGCCTTACCTTGTCCAGTCTGGCAAGCTGACAATACCACCATATCCGTATTGCTCAAATCCAAACGTGCTATATCATTAGCCGTAAGTATTCCACCAAGTACACCTTTGGGTAATGGTTTGCCTAACCATGCAGCATTACCACCAGACAGAACAAGTCCTGAAAGAGACATAGCATCTGTATAGCCTTTGAGATAATCTACATTCTCCGCTTTATTTGGAGTGTAGTAAAATCCATGAGTGGCAAGATGAAGCAATTTAGGCGATTTGCCGTGCATATTTAGGAAAGACTCTTCTGTGCCGTTTTTGCCCATATACGAAGAGACTTGCCATTTATTTCTTTTCAACAAGTCTTCTATCTTCAAGATTTCTTCTTTTGTTCCTTGCAAATCATGGAATACGGAATCACCACGAGCAATTTCACCACGCAAGGCAAGCAAATTCGACAAATCATATTTCTTGGACTCTTCTGCCATTGCTGTTGTCTCCAAGTCATATTGCAAACCGCCATATAATACCGCAGTATTAGCCTTGTTACTATTACTCTTTGATTTCATCTTCACCAATTCACGGGCAGAAGACAACCGTACAAAGTTATAATGATTACCCAACAGTGTACCATCTGCCAAAGGTAACGATTCTAAGGAAACTTGAAAAAGTACTTGCGAAGGAACATAATATATTGTTGATCCTTTTGGTATGTGATTTTTCAAAGGTTGCCAAATTAGTTGTATAACTTCTTCAGAATAGTCTGTATCATAAAACAAATCTGGTCTGGTAATACCAAGTGAGGATATTTGCTTTTCGGCAAACAATGGTATCAAATGAGGATATTCATGCTCCTTATTAATAATAAAGGCTGCATATCTCCTGCCTTCCGAATCTGATACAAAATCAGTGAAATCAACTAAAAACTCATTTTTACATAGATTTGATTTCACAGAGAGATAATCAATGTCCATAAAGGTTGTGAGGAAACCATATTTGCGATACTTTGCAAATATGTTTTTATTTCTAATGCTTAATTGTGCTGTTACACTCATTATGCTATCAGCATACAAATTGTAATCTTTTTCCATTTCTTTTAATTGCATCTGCATTGAGGATAACACCGTGTATTCATGCAAAAGTTCTTTATCCTTTGTCGCTTTTATAAATTCATAGGTGGAACGTTCTGAATCTAAAAGGAATGATTTTGATAATATCAACGCATCATAACATGATTGTGTAAATTGAGACTCATATTCTTTTGCTTTAATAGCAAATGGAGCCATATTCACAAATAAATCAGAAACTTTCGACCATAGTCCCTTGCGCTCTAATGGTGTAAGATACCCCATACGCTGTTTCATGAATTCTTTTATTTTTTCTACAGCAGATACATACAGCCTTTCGCCATTTACGATATTTCCTGCAAATCCATATGCATTTGCCAAATGACCAAGTGCCTGAATATATTCCAAATTATCTTCTCCATACTTCTTCTTTAATGCTGTGGCATATTGTTCATATAATATTTTGGACTTTTCATAATTCTCTAATTTATGTTCCATGCCAGCCATTAATGGTAGTAGACGTATCCTGTCTCCGTCTGCTTTTGAGTATTTGGTAGATAAAATAGTGTCCGCTTCCTGGTAATCTAATAGAGCCTTGTTATATTCGCCAAATGTTGAATGACAAAGCCCACGTACTATATATAACTGCTGTTTTTCTCGTGGCTCTTGTATCATGTCCAAACTAAAGAACAAAGAATCGAGAGCTTTTTTACAATTGTCAGAATCTTTCATTTGCCTATAGCTATAGGCAATAGCTCTATATGGCATATAATAATTAGCATCATTTTTCAATGTGTGATTTTGAAATGTTTTTTTGCATAATTCGGCAAATTTCAAAGCCTCTTGTGGCTTATTCATTAAGTTATACAACTCCCTAAGTTTAAGATACGATGTGTATGGGTATCCATCTAATTTAATGTAAGTATGTGTTTGTAATAATTCAACATTTTTCTTATACCATAATTCCGCAACCTCGTATTCTCCGTTATTAATGGCATCGTCTCCTTTATAGGTGTTATATTTAATTATTAGTTTTGTATCTGTTGTGTTATTAATAAGAGAATCCATTCGAAGAGATATTTCTTCTTGTTTGCTCATGTCGCCCAATTTAAAATATAATTGATAAAGATCATTGTATATAGACATTAGCGTAGACATTTCATTGGATTGATTTGCCAATTCTTTAGCTTTTTCAAAAAAAGAAATTGCTTCATTTGTTTCATAAAGATGCATTTTCATCGCAGCCATATTTCGCAAGGCTGAAATTGCATTGGGGTAGTCTTTGATTTTGTAGTATTCCTTATAAGCAGTTTCCATACATGGAAAAGCATTGCCATAATCATGTTTACTCTGATAAAAAGCTCCTTCAAAATACCAAGTTAAAGGTATTTTGGGCTCTATATAGGCCGAAAATCTTTCATTCGCGCAAAAAAGTATTTCTTTGAATATTTTCCTTGCTTCTGCGTATTTTGCTATCGAATAATCTAAAAGGTTTCCTGCATACATATATCCATTTAAGACAAACCAATAGTCAATGTCTTTTTTTTCTAAATTGGTGAGTTTACTTTTTAGCAATTGTTTTGCCAATAAATAACCTTCTTTGTAGCGTCCCAAGGTTTCATAACACATACAAGCCATCGTCAGACTGCACACATATACTTGATGCTCAACCTCATTTCGCTGCTGTTCTGTATTTCTTCCGACAAGGAGAAAGGCATCCAGTGCTTCTGCGGTCTTCTTGGCATTATTCAATACAAAAGCTTCATTCATTTTAGCCGTGACTTCCGCCTCGGTCAATGTCTGCGCTTGCATCTGCAAACCACAACAGAATAGAACTAACGACAATAGCAATGCGTTATTCATGATGCAATGATATGGTATCTGTTGATATTGAGTCATTGTTAATACTATCTGTTGGTACGGTCATATCAAACACATCGTTTTCATCGCCACGCACATTGTCAGTAGGGGAGTTTTCTACAAACAGCGGATTGATGGCAAAGAAACCGATAACCAATACGGCAGCTATGCTTGAAATCCAAAGCCAAGTCTTTCTGTGATGGTGAGACTTCATTTCCTTTTGGAACTCAGTCATGGCTTTCAATTTATCACCACGGCTTTTCAAAGCCTCCTTTACGTTCTTCGTAAACTCATACTGCTTCTTTTTCTCAGTATTCTCTTCTATCTCTTTCAGAAATTGAGCCTTGGCTTCCTCCGACATGGTGTCTTCATGAAGCAGGTATTCGTCTATTCTATCTTGAAAATTATTGTCCATATCCATCTGCCATTTTATGAATTCAAATAGTTGTGATAAATGTTTCGTGCCGAAGTACGCAACGACTCCATGCACTTGTGCTTCTTCGTTTTGAGGGCGTTTTTGGAGTCTATCGTTGGTATTTCCAACAGGATTGTGTCCAAGTCCTTCTCCTCATAGTAGAACTTGCTCAATATCTCACAGCACCGCTCCGACATATGTGATATGACATCAGCAATGATGTCAAGCATCTTGTTGTCCTCCGAATCATATAGCATATTGATGTATTGCTGGGCATCAAATCCTTCTTCCTTTATCTTTCGTCCCATTTCTGTTTCTGGGTCAGCACAGGTAGGATTTTCTCTTACCCATTCCAAATATTTGATACGGGCAATCCCCATAAAATAGGTGAGGATGCTGCCGCTCAATGGTTCGTTGTTCTTGCCCATCACTCTGCCATCACTCACATAAATCTTCCTGCGCTCTATATTCTCCCACATCGCAATGAATGTGTTTTGGAAAATTTCCGTGGCAGATTCCTCATCAGCGAAGAACACACCACGATAGTTTGCCCAAAAGTATCGTGAGCAATAAGCATACAGTTCCGACTGTATTTTTCTATTCTTATCGTACATTCCAGCAACAAGCCGGGCTTCTTTCTCTTGTTGCGGTGTACGCATTTGTATTGTCTTTGCCATTCTATCTACTCAGTATGTCTGTTATATTGTATTTGTTACTGTCCTCACCTGTCATTTCTGGCTGTTGTGGTCTGCTACTGGTATTGCGGTTCACGAACTTTCGGATTCGCTTCATAAACTCCTCATTGCCAACCTTGTCAATATTCTTCAATTCTTTCCACAATGCGTATGTCAGTTTACCAACAGTAGGTTTCTTCATCTCGATATTCACTTGGTCGCTTCTGCAAGCACTGATGGTAATCCATCGTTCCGCCAATGGCTTTGCCTTAGAATTAATGATCTTTTCCTTGTCATTGTCACCCATGAAGAGCGATTTAAGCATTTCGAAAGTCTCATATAAGCCACGAGCATTCAGGCTATCTACTACCAATGTATCTTCCACACCACGCACCACCTCGTCTTCATTGCCACGAGTACCATCGCCGCTATGGCAAGCGTCTATTACCACAAGTAGTTTGCCTTTTGCACCTATCTTATTACGGATGGCATTGAGGTAAACATTCAGTTCATCGTCCGTCAGATGTCTTTCACCATGATACATAGTACTTGCTTTCCGACAAGCATCATACGGAATCCAACATTCATCCAGTCCGTCTTTCTCGTCATTATGCACATCCGTCATCTGCTGTCCATGTCCAGAATAATGGATATATACCACATCGCCATGTTTGCATGATGCCGTCATTCTCTTGAATGCCCTAACAATGCCAACCTTTGTTGCCTGTCGATTTACCAATGTCGTGACAGATTTGAAACCTGCATTTTTCAGCATCGCTTGAACAAACGGAACATCCTTGTCGCCATTGATTTTGTTCCAAGCCTTATCCTGCTGTTCGCCTAACCCTATAACCAAAGCTCTCTTTGTCTGTGCGGAGACAGACAAAGAGAGCAATAGGAGAATATATGTGATTATTCTTATCCTCATTCTATTAAACCACCAATAATGCCAAGGAAGAGATTGACTAAACAACCACTTCCTTCACCTTTTTGCACTTCTATTGAGAACTTGCCGAGACTATATATTATTATATGCATCTTCATGCATCTGTTTTATAAGTTTTTTACTTTGATATATCAGACAACCATGATTACCCTCTTCTATTTTATAACCTATACTTAATACTACAATGCCATCATCAAAATAACATAGTTTACGGTTTTGATTATCACTTGTCATTTTGCCCTCAATTTCGCTATACTTTGTTTTAACATTTTCAAGGTTTCGATTGTATAAATCGACAACATCTTCATTGTCTGAGAGAAATCCAAAACCTACTAAAGCCAATGTATCTTTATAGAATTCAAATTGACATAAATTCCACCGTTCTCCTGCAAATGTTACATTTTCAATATAATAACAATTATTCTCCTTATCATATTGAATTTTATGTCCCAACTGCTTGAGATTATCCAATACCTGCTTCTTTGTTGTCACTCCAAGCTTGCATCCATAGAACGACGATCTAATTTGTGCATTAGCGCACAAAAACAAAGAGAAAGCAATAAACAACAACACTAATCGTTTCATTTTTTTACCCTTTATTCGTGTCGGGCACAACTTCTATCATTATTAATTCGATGCTTCACTTAGCTGTCGCTCAAGTTCAGCAATCCTCTGTTTCTGTTCAATAATCATACGGTCATACTGAGGACGGAGAGTCACGCTGGTACACATTTCTCTATCATATTCCATACCCTCCAAAGTCTCATAAGCTTTCTTTAGCTCATATTGAAGATCGGAGAAACTCTTTCTTTCACCACCTCCATAAGATGATCCTCCGCCACCCATCATATCCTCAACCTGCCTCTTCGCCTCCATTATCTGCTGGGCGGTCTCAGCTGTTACAATTCCATTTCCACCACATCCTGTACAAGTTTGTTTTGGAGCCATGACATCGCCCGGCATAAGTTCAAACACACCTGTTCCTCCACACATCGGACACTGTGCTTGTTGTGAATTCTCGGAGTCGTCGGCATAATCAGCAGATTCCTCTGTAAAGCCCTGACTCGGCATATAACGACAACTTTGTGAAGAATCATTACAGGATATACAACCAATGATTCCCAACAATACAATAATATACTTCTTCATTGTCTCATACGCTATTCGTGTCGCGCACACCATCTATAGTTTTATTGTTAAAATGTGATGACGGATATAAAAGTAACCAGTTGAAATTGAGTATAAACACAAAATAAGTGAACAGTCTTACTATACGATGGTCACGAGACATGACGATGAACACATCCCCGTCGGACGGCTCTCGATTGAGTTGTTAACCATTTATAGAATATATTACGTGAACAGAACTGTTCAATGGAGATGCCTAGGGCATTACCTCCGTCTGGTACTGGAGATAAGATCAAAATCTTCACTGCTATACATAATCATTTGATCATAGTTCGCAGCAAAGGTAACGAATCTGATTTTTAAGCCCTTATTTAAGTACTTACGATCCAAAACGCTTAGGAAAGTGAACTAAAATTTGCACAACGAACTGGACACCTAGTTATTTGTTATTGAACAGTGCAAAAATGTCATGCGGTAGGGCGTCTTTTATTATCTTTTGGTATTCTTTGTCAGCGAATAGTTCATGAAAAAATCCATAAGATTTTAAAATATTTCCATATTCACTTGGACTTGCATTATGATAATCGAAAAGACTAATCATATAGCAAAACAGTACATCGCGACTAAGACTGCGGCTCAGAATTCCAATGTATTCTTGCTTCACATCCTTTGGCTGGTTGGAATGATGGACAAACTCTATTGCATTATATATGACTCCAAAGCATAACTGAAACTCAGCGTTGTACGCCAGTCTATTGCAAAATACCTCCCAGTATTTTCTTAGGCCTCGTGTTGAAAGCCCTTGAATCTCTTGGCTTTCAATAATTCCATGTACAAACGTTTTGAATGTCGACATATCCCATGTGTCATAACCGTACAAATCACATTTTGGTACTTTGTCCCCTGAGAGCAGTTCTTTTATAATCTGTTGCTCTTTCTTTTGTCCGTCACTTCCTTTGTACCTGTAGAAGATTGTCTTCTTGGAAAGTCTCTCGTCAAACACCGTCTCTCTTATACTTGCGAGACGTTGTGAGAAATATTGATCAAACGTTGCACGTTCTGAGTTCCTTTTTGCTTGATTTAAAGCATAATATGCCACCACCGCAGCAGTCAATGTACCAATGGCTGTCAAAATGTTCCATAGATTGTTTCCGAATTCATAAGATAGCCAAGCGAATACAGCCTTATAGTTGGCCGCAGCAAATGCCACAGCAACCAATACCAACACGCATATACAGTGTTTCCAGATAAACTCTTTTAATATAGAACAAGGATTTGTCATTTTATTCAATTATAGTAGTTCTACCACCTTTTTCCTGCTATGATTTTGCCATCATACATTAGAATTACATAGTAATAGTCTGAGGTATTTAATTTAGAGCTGAATCTCAAAGATTTATGACCACCATCTGCATAATATGTCAGTGTGTGACTATTTGAGATTATATAACCATTCCGTTCGTTAATTGCCTTGAGGGTGAATGTCAGTTCCTTTTCTTCCTGTGAATCGTAATCAAAAGAAAACTCTTCACTGTTGACTTCTATTTCTGATATGGCTATAGGATATTGGCTAGTTAGATCGGAAATCTTTTTGTTTAACTTATCATTCTCTGCCTTTTCGTTTTGCAAGGAAGTGTTAAGCTCGCTGATTTTACTTTCATTTTGTTTGATTGTGCTCTTGTTTTTAGATATAGTCGCATTTCTTTCTTCAATTGTATTACGAGCGGAAGAAAGTTCTCCTCTTGTATTTGTTAGTGTATCGTGTAGAAAGAATAATCCGACACCACATCCTATAACTACAAGAATCAGAAATACGACATTTTTAAATTGTTTTTTCTGGCGATTGATTTTTTTATTCAAAGCATAGAGCCACTCATTCTCTTTCTTTAGTTTCTGATTTTCATTATTAACTCTATTTAATGTGCTGCGATAGCTGTCAATACGGATTGTATCAAAATCTTCTGATTTGTATATATAGGTGAATCCATATGTATAACTCGCATTAATCATTTTTTGCTTATCGGCTGTAACATCAAATTCTTTTGTGGAGTTTTTTGAAACAGAATAGTCACTTGTAGGCAAAATATGCTCATTGCCTAAATCCACAAATGAATTTAGCAACTCATTTAAAATACCGTCAAGATCTTCTTTTTGTGAAGAGAGTTTCTTCCCTGTTATGACTATATCTCCACTTTCAGAGTATTTTATAGCGACTCCATCTTTTAACATTTTGTCAACTGTTGTCTCAAAGAGAGAAAATAGTTTCTTAAGAGCAGATATATAATAACCCGTTACAAGAACTGACAATCCTATATATTTGTTATTTGCAATTTTGCGTATGTAACAATATTGCATTAAGTCATCATCTCGATGGATGACGACCTGTGTTGATGCTTTGCAATTTGTGGCTATTTCCTGATAAACGAGAGAAGAATTGTCCTCTGGATATTGATTATACCCAGAAAACAATTCTCCAAATACATATGCACTACAGTTCATTTTTTGTAGAAATTGATTGTCTTGCTTACATTATCTACTTCAACGGATGCCAATTCGTTTAAGACTTCATTACCTAACAGAATTGGCGCAATTTGATTGAGAGCAACAGTGGCAGTCTTGTTATGAAGGACAATCTCGTTTTCACCACTACCAATGCAAATCTCTTTTATGTTAATCGTACCATTTTGGACAATGGAACCATCTGCAATGCAGCTATAACTGACTCCAAGAACATCTTCATCTGTTAATTTTCCATTTTTTGCAAGTGTTTGTACTTCATTCAATGAGAGATGTAAGCCAGATGCGCCTGTATCATAAATCATATCCATTGTAACACCATTTAATTTTACAGGTATGATTTTAACACCTCCAGTTTCCTCATAAGGAATACTAATCATGGATGTGTTAACCATATCCAATTGATACGGTGGTTTGTTGTTTTTATTGCTACAAGATGCTAACACAAGTATGCACATTGCAATCAATAGATATATGCCTTGTTTCATGTTACTTAATTTTTATTGTTCTCGATATTATTTTTTTCCCATTTACAACATATGAAATCTCAACATTTGTGTTACGTGTTGCTCTCTGATCAACAGTAAAAGTGTTTTGAGTAATGTTTATGCCTGGAATATTAGTGGGGCCTGTACTACTTTCCCAATCCCCTCTTGTGTCATTTATAGTAATACTTTTATTATTGCTTATTTTTCGTTTTATGGATAATAAATATTCTTTGCCTTTTTCTGCACCTTTTTTCTCATCGAATCCTGCGATATCAATATGGTCAGTTTCGAGAGCTTTATCAGAATTATTGTGTGAGGCTTCTGGATCTTCCTTGGTATCTTCTGGAGAGGCTACTGTAGAGACAACTGATGCTGAATCGCCTTCAGTAACACTCGTTTCTTCTGTTACAGCAATACTATTCAACTTTTTCATAGTATCTTTGACATTGCTGCGAAGAGAGTAAAAAGCAAATACAGAAAAAGCAGAAACACAAAGCAATAATATAATAATTGCGCCTTGAATCCATAAATGTTCCTTATTTGTAGTCCGAGGTTGCGTATTTGACAAGCGGACTTCTTTACGAACGTCATTAGCTTCATCGCGAAATCGTCTCGCCATAAGGCGAGATAATTTTTGGAATGGAACTTCCATTAAATCTATCTCGTCAGAGGCCTTTCTTATTTTTTCATCAAGAATTCCCTTAGCTTCGTTGCTTTGCTTGAGCTTTTCTTTGAGCTCTTGAAGTTCTTTCTCGTAACGCTGCTTAAACGAGCTAGTACTATCAGACAATTGCTTCCTTAGACTTTTGATTTCTTCTGACAGCTCAGAAATTTGCTGTACCAAAGCCTCTTTGTCTTTTTTTAGAGAGATGTTCTGTTGCACTAGAGGTTCTTGCTTACTAAGTAGTTGGTTTAACTTATCAAGAGTAGCCCCATACTCAGGAGACACTAAGACTCTACCGCACTTCATTGCTTCCTGAAATGCGGGACTATCAACTTCCTGTAATGAATAATCAACATTCGATTTACGTCTATAATCTCCTTCTAATGGCTTAAAGTGAAGGCTGTCTAAATTATTCTTGATGATGGTGTCTACACAATCATAAATTGTACGCCCTTTGTACATGCATGATGCTATTTCCCGAACTAAGAATAACTCACCATGTGAATCTGATGTTATAAGACTGCCTGTGCAGACTTGCTTATATATGGTGTCCAGAATATCATACAATATCTTTACATTTATACAATATTCTCCCTTAAAAGAGATTGTAATAGCACAATAAGAGCCAGGTCTACCTTCGACATTTCTTACATCCTTTTTATGTAGATATGTATAGAAGGACTCATTATTAAGAACATCTATTTGTAGAATGTCCTGAACAGAAATATTGTCGTCATGGTTATAGAAACTGTTGATGTATTCCAAGTCTTTGTCAGAGCCGCATACATCATGTCCTACAGGAACACCATGGATATATAGTTCAAATTGTCTCATGTCTTATCCTCTAATACATTTTTCTATTGTCGTCCAAAGTAAAGCAGGGTACATCGGCTCGCTTTCCGTATACTTCAAAGTCTTATCTTCATAATATCCAGTACAGAAAGGTACGTACTTGTAATTATACTTTCTCCACAAGCTTGTAAAGAAGTTCTTGTTCTCGAACAATCTTGCAAGACCATCGTACTCTTCGTTCATGAGACGCTCTGCATAGCTAACAGACAGATGACCATCAATGAAGACCTCTTCCTTTTGATCAACCTTATTGTGAAGAATGATAAACCGGTCGGTGTCACGTACTAGTTGAGCTTTACAGTTTGCAATACGTCTGATATAAGATTTCTTTACATTATTGTTCACATTCCAATCTGCCTCAGTAATGAATACCCAAATCTTACGATTTCGAAGATTGCGTATAATCTTAGTCATATATGGAGGGAAGTCTTTCGCACCAATATTCTTTGGGTCGAAATAGTGTTCTCCTGGAGCCTCCAAAAACTGGCAAATGGTTCTGGTGCCTTTAATCACTTTAACTAGCAAGAAATCTTTATAAGCATTACCAGGCAGGGCAGACTTGGTATCTAAGTTTGCCATAAATGCATCACACTTCTCTTTGTATTTACTGTCTGACTTGAAGTTCTTGTCTGTCTTGATAATGAATCCCTCGTCACGCAAATATCGTGAAAGACGCACTAACGTCATAGACTTTCCGCTGCTTCTAGGACCAAACAGCAACACAATAGGTGACGATTTGTCAGAAATTGTAATATCATCCTCGTCTATATCCTCAGTAGTTGTTGCATTAGGCTCTGAAGTTGATTCGTCAGAATTTGTAATATCATCCTCGTCTATGTCCTCAGTAGCTGTTGCAATAGGCTCTGAAGTTGTTTCAGTTGTGGCGACATCATCCTTTTTTGACGCAGAGGATACTACTTTCTGTTCGGTGTCATCCAAACTGAGGTTTACTTTTGTTTTATCCATATTTGTAAATTTGTTAGTTTATACCAGAGTAGTTGTTATTCTTTTTTAAAGCTATATC
>ERZ1026892.497-NODE-497-length-18508-cov-11.758901_pt1 | contig 18508 bp, 13 predicted proteins | sample MGYA00380176_ERZ1026892 | MGnify/ENA primary metagenome ERZ1026892 (study PRJEB33269, sample SAMEA4719812) | human gut metagenome | biome: human-associated habitat; feature: organic feature; material: feces | place: Cameroon | collected 2013-10 ... | reverse complement strand
TCGCTGGCGTTCAGGCCATGCAGGATTCTGGCCTTGAAATAACGGAAGAGAACGCTCACCGTATTGGCGCCGCTATCGGCTCCGGTATCGGCGGTCTCGGTCTTATTGAAGAAAACCATACCTCTTTGGTAAACGGTGGACCGCGTAAGATTAGCCCGTTCTTCGTTCCGTCGACGATTGTTAATATGGTGGCAGGTCACCTGACCATCATGTTCGGTTTGCGTGGGCCAAGCATCTCTATCGCGACCGCCTGTACTTCTGGTGTGCATAACATCGGTCAGGCCGCACGTATTATCGCCTATGGCGATGCGGATGCGATGGTTGCCGGTGGCGCAGAAAAAGCCAGTACCCCGCTGGGTGTCGGTGGCTTCGGTGCTGCGCGCGCGCTGTCTACGCGTAACGACAACCCGCAGGCGGCAAGCCGTCCGTGGGATAAAGAGCGCGACGGCTTTGTGCTGGGTGACGGCGCAGGCATGGTGGTACTCGAAGAGTACGAGCACGCGAAAAAACGCGGCGCGAAAATCTATGCTGAAGTCGTTGGTTTCGGTATGAGCAGCGATGCGTATCATATGACGTCACCGCCGGAAAACGGCGCGGGCGCAGCGTTGGCGATGGTTAACGCCATTCGCGACGCGGGCATTGAAGCGGGCCAGATTGGCTACGTTAACGCCCACGGTACCTCTACGCCAGCGGGCGATAAAGCAGAAGCACAGGCCGTGAAGTCCGTCTTCGGCGACGCCGCTAGCCGCGTGCTGGTCAGCTCCACCAAGTCGATGACTGGCCACCTGCTGGGCGCGGCGGGTGCAGTAGAATCTATCTACTCTATCCTCGCGCTGCGCGATCAGGCCGTTCCGCCGACCATCAACCTGGATAACCCGGATGAAGGTTGCGACCTGGACTTCGTGCCTCACGAAGCACGTCAGGTGAGCGGCATGGAGTACACGCTGTGTAACTCCTTCGGCTTTGGTGGTACCAATGGCTCGCTGATCTTTAAAAAAGTCTGAGCCAGACGGCCTGATGGCTGTCGGTCACTATGCTGATATAGGCCCGCCTGGCGGGCCTTTTTTATTCAGCTTTCTCTGCTTGTTCAACACGTTCCATCCTGCCAAACTACCCGTCCATCGATAAGGAGCCGCTATGTTCTTAATTAATGGCGTCGAGCAGCATACCCTCGCGGTGAATGACCGTGCCACACAGTTTGGTGATGGCTGTTTTACCACCGCGCGCGTGGTAAATGGCCGCGTCCAGATGCTTGCTGCCCACCTCGGGCGGTTTAAACAGGCCTGCCAGCGGCTGTCTTTAACCTTTGATGCGTGGGCGACGCTGGAGCAGGAAATGCAGCAGCTCGCACGCCAGCAATTCGATGGCGTACTGAAAGCGATCATCAGCCGCGGCCCCGGCGGACGCGGCTATAGCGCCAGCGGCTGCCACGCGCCGACGCGCATTGTCTCGACTGCCGCGGCGCCTGCGCACTATGCCGAATGGAAGGCGCGGGGTATCACGCTGGCGCTCAGCCCGGTTCCCCTGGGACGCAATCCTTATCTTGCGGGTATTAAGCACCTCAACCGCCTTGAACAGGTGCTGATTCGTTCTCATCTTGAGCAGACAAACGCCGATGAGGCCCTTGTCCTTGACAGCGACGGGTGGCTTACGGAATGCTGTGCCGCCAATCTGTTCTGGCGCTGCGGCCGCGATGTGTATACGCCGCGCCTCGAGCATGCGGGGGTGAACGGTATTATGCGGCAATTTATTATCGCCCAACTGGCACCGACGGCCTATCGCGTGGTCGAAGTGAATGCGCCGCTGTCGGCGCTGGAACAGGCGGATGAAGTGCTGATATGCAACGCGCTGATGCCGGTTGTCCCCGTTCAACGCTTTGCGGATTTGCACTGGTCAGCCCGCGAGCTTTACCAATTTTTAGCCCCAATTTGTGAGTCGTCTGATTAGCATGATGAAACTGTTACGCTTTGTTCTGTTGGTATTGATTGTTCTCGGCATTGCCGCTGGCGTCGGTATGTGGAAAGTGCGTCAGATGGCGGATAGCGCGCTGCTGATTAAAGAAGATACCGTCTTTACGCTGAAAGCCGGGACCGGGCGCCTGGCGCTGGGCGACCAGCTGTATGCCGACAAGGTGATAAACCGTCCGCGCGTCTTTCAGTGGCTGCTGCGCCTGGAGCCAGAACTCTCGCATTTTAAGGCCGGTACCTATCGCTTTACCCCGCAGATGACCGTCCGTGAGATGCTGCAGCTGTTAGCCAGTGGTAAAGAAGCCCAGTTCCCGCTGCGCTTTGTTGAAGGTATGCGTCTGAGCGATTATCTGAAGCAGCTGCGTGAGGCGCCTTATATCAAGCATACGCTCAGCGATGATAGCTACGCCACCGTCGCGAAAGCGCTGGCGCTGGATAACCCTGAGTGGCTTGAAGGCTGGTTCTGGCCGGATACCTGGATGTATACCGCCAATACCACCGACGTGGCCATCCTCAAACGCGCGCATCAGAAGATGGTGACCCAGGTCGATAAAGTCTGGGAAGGGCGGATGGACAACCTGCCGTATCAGGATAAGAACCAGCTGGTGACCATGGCGTCGATCGTTGAAAAAGAGACGGCGGTGCCGGAAGAGCGCGATCGCGTGGCGTCGGTGTTTATCAATCGATTGCGCATCGGCATGCGCTTGCAGACGGATCCAACGGTCATCTACGGGATGGGGGAGCGCTACGACGGCAAAATCTCGCGTAAGGATCTTGAGACCCCAACCGCGTATAATACCTACACGATTTCCGGCCTGCCGCCGGGGGCGATTGCCAGCCCGGGCGAAGCGTCGCTGAATGCCGCCGCGCATCCGGCTAAAACGCCGTATCTGTATTTTGTGGCAGATGGTAAAGGCGGGCATACGTTTAATACCAATCTTGCAGACCATAACCGGTCGGTGCAGGGTTACCTGAAAGTGCTAAAGGATAAAAATGCGCAGTAATTACATCGTCATTGAAGGACTGGAAGGAGCGGGCAAAACCACCGCGCGGGATGTGGTTGTGGAAACATTGCGCGACCTCGGCGTGAACGATCTGCTGTTTACCCGCGAGCCGGGTGGTACCGTGCTGGCGGAAAAGCTGCGCAGTCTGGTGCTGGACATTAAATCGGTCGGCGACGAAGTGATTACCGATAAAGCGGAAGTGCTGATGTTCTACGCCGCCCGCGTGCAGCTGGTTGAAACGGTGATCAAACCGGCGCTGGCAAGCGGGCAGTGGGTGATTGGCGATCGTCATGATCTTTCCACCCAGGCCTACCAGGGCGGCGGCCGCGGTATCGATCGTACGATGCTGGCGACCCTGCGCGACGCGGTGCTGGGCGATTTCCGCCCGAACCTGACCCTTTACCTCGACGTGACGCCGGAAGTCGGCCTCAAGCGCGCCCGCGCCCGTGGCGATCTGGATCGCATTGAGCAAGAGTCGCTGAACTTCTTTAATCGCACCCGCGCGCGCTATCTTGAACTGGCGGCGGCGGATGACAGCATTATCACCGTTGACGCGACTCAAGCGCTGGAGAAAGTGATGAGTGATATTCGCGCCGCGGTCACCGCGTGGGTAGCGGAGCAGCAGGCATGAAATGGTATCCGTGGTTACGCCCGCCGTTTGAACAGCTCGTCACGAGCTATCAGGCCGGACGTGGTCACCATGCGCTGCTGGTTCAGGCGCGCAGCGGAATGGGGGCCGACTCGCTGGTCTACGCCATCACCCGTTTTTTGATGTGCCAGAACCCGGACGGCCATAAAAGCTGCGGCCAGTGCCATAGCTGTCAGCTGATGCAGGCGGGGACACACCCTGACTACTACGCGCTGCAGCCCGAGAAGGGCAAGAGCACGTTAGGCATCGACGCGGTACGCGAGGTGAGCGAAAAGCTGTATGAACATTCTCGCCTGGGCGGGGCAAAGGTGGTGTGGATAGCGGATGCCACGCTGTTGACCGAAGCCGCCGCCAACGCGCTGCTGAAAACGCTGGAAGAACCACCGAAAAACACCTGGTTCTTCCTCGCTTGCCAGGAGCCTGCTCGGCTGCTGGCAACGCTGCGTAGCCGCTGTCGTTTTTTCCATCTGGTGCCGCCGAGCGAGCAGTACGCGCTGGCGTGGCTGGAGCGAGAAAACAGCGCCTCGCGCGATACGCTGCTGACGGCGCTGCGTTTGTCCGATCATGCGCCCGCCGCGGCGCTGGAGCTGTTGGCCCCTGAGACCTGGGCCACGCGCGAAAAATTTTGTCAGGCGCTGGGCGTGACGCTCAACAGCGGCGACTGGCTGGCATTTATGCCATCGCTGAACCATGATTCAGTCGTGCAGCGTTTACACTGGCTGTCATCGTTGCTGCTTGATGCCCTCAAATATCAGCAGCGTATTACGCGGCTGACCAATGCCGATAGCCTGACGCTGGTAGCCCAGCTGGCGCAAACGCTTTCTGCCGCGCGCCTGCAGGCGATTGTCGCCGATGCATGCGCCTGCCGTGAACAGCTGCAAAGCGTCACGGGGCTGAACCGCGAACTTATTCTCACCGAGCGCCTTCTGCGCTGGGAACACTATCTGCAACCTGGTGCGGTGCTGCCGGTATCTCACCTCTAAGAGAGACATCATGTTTTTAGTCGACTCGCATTGCCATCTCGATGGCCTTGATTATCAATCCCTGCATAAAGACGTGGATGACGTGATGGCGAAAGCCGCCGCGCGCGACGTCCGCTTTGCCCTGGCGGTGGCGACGACGCTGCCGGGCTATCATCGTATGCGTGAGCTGGTGGGCAATCGCCCGGAAGTGGTCTTTTCCTGCGGCGTGCATCCGCTCAATCAGGATGAACCGTACGATGTTGAAGAGCTGCGCCGTCTGGCGGCAGAAGAGGGCGTGGTCGCAATGGGCGAAACCGGCCTTGACTACTTCTATACGCCGGAAACCAAACCGCAGCAGCAGCTGTCGTTCCGTCACCATATTCAGATTGGCCGTGAGCTGAATAAGCCGGTGATCGTCCATACCCGTGACGCCCGCGCCGATACGCTGGCTATCCTGCGAGAAGAAAAAGTGACGGATTGCGGCGGTGTACTACACTGTTTCACTGAAGACGTGGAGACCGCAGGCAAGCTGTTGGATATGGGGTTCTATATCTCCTTTTCCGGGATTGTGACCTTCCGTAATGCGGAGCAACTGCGCGAAGCCGCGCGCTATGTCCCGCTGGACAGGCTGCTGGTCGAGACCGATTCGCCTTATCTGGCGCCGGTACCGCATCGCGGTAAAGAAAATCAGCCGGCGATGGTGCGCGATGTCGCTGAGTACATGGCGGTGCTGAAGGGCGTAAGCGTTGAACAGCTGGCGCAGCAGACCACTGAAAACTTCTCGACTCTCTTCCATATCGATCCCGCGCGTCTGCAATCCGCCTGATTTCCGAGCTTATTTTATTGCTCGTAATTAATGGTTAAAGCGAGTACAGTTCACCGCCGTAAAAGTGGCGGTGAATGTTAATCTTGCAACATACAGACACGTTTTCTGTAAAGAAGATTAGGTTTTTTCGCCATAGCTCTTTGAAACGTGATAACCGTCAAACAAAATCGCGGGGATTTATTTTACTCTGTGTAATAAATAAAAAGGGCACTTAGATGTCCTGTCCCTGGTGAGTCTCTCCCCTCTCACCGATGCGTGAAAACGTAGATAAAAGTACAAAAAACTCAGGAGCACTCCTTATTATGTTTAAGAATGCATTTGCTAACCTGCAGAAGGTCGGTAAATCGCTGATGCTGCCGGTATCCGTACTGCCTATCGCAGGTATCCTGCTGGGCGTCGGTTCCGCAAACTTCAGCTGGCTGCCAGCCGTCGTTTCTCATGTTATGGCAGAAGCAGGCGGTTCTGTTTTTGCTAACATGCCGCTTATCTTCGCTATCGGTGTGGCGTTAGGCTTCACCAATAACGATGGCGTATCCGCACTGGCCTCAGTCGTCGCTTATGGCATCATGGTGAAAACCATGGCTGTGGTTGCGCCGCTGGTACTGCACTTACCGGCTGAAGAAATTGCCGCTAAACACCTGGCTGATACCGGTGTGCTCGGCGGTATTATCTCTGGTGCTATCGCTGCGTACATGTTCAACCGCTTCTACCGCATTAAGCTGCCAGAATATCTGGGCTTCTTCGCAGGCAAGCGCTTTGTACCGATCATCTCAGGTCTGGCCGCTATCTTTACCGGCGTGATCCTGTCCTTCATCTGGCCGCCAATCGGTACCGCTATCCAGACCTTCTCTCAGTGGGCTGCTTACCAGAACCCGGTTGTCGCGTTCGGTATCTACGGCTTCATCGAGCGTTGCCTGGTGCCGTTCGGTCTGCACCATATCTGGAACGTTCCTTTCCAGATGCAGATCGGCGAATACACCAACGCGGCAGGTCAGGTATTCCACGGCGACATCCCGCGTTACATGGCGGGCGACCCGACTGCGGGCAAACTGTCCGGTGGCTTCCTGTTCAAAATGTACGGTCTGCCGGCAGCGGCTATCGCTATCTGGCACTCTGCTAAACCAGAGAACCGCGCGAAAGTGGGCGGTATCATGATCTCCGCAGCGTTGACCTCGTTCCTGACCGGTATCACCGAGCCGATCGAGTTCTCCTTCATGTTCGTTGCGCCGATCCTGTACGTTATCCACGCGATTCTGGCGGGTCTGGCGTTCCCGATCTGTATCCTGCTGGGTATGCGTGACGGTACTTCGTTCTCTCACGGTCTGATCGACTTTATCGTTCTGTCCGGTAACAGCAGCAAGCTGTGGCTGTTCCCGATTGTCGGTATTTGCTATGCGATCGTGTACTACGTTATCTTCCGCGTGCTGATTAAAGCACTGGATCTGAAAACGCCGGGTCGTGAAGACACCACTGAAGAATCCAAAGCGGGCGCAACCAGTGAAATGGCTCCGGCGCTGATTGCAGCCTTCGGCGGTAAAGAAAACATCACCAACCTCGACGCTTGTATCACCCGTCTGCGCGTGAGCGTAGCCGACGTCGCCAAAGTGGATCAGGCTGGCCTGAAGAAACTGGGCGCTGCGGGTGTGGTAGTCGCAGGTTCCGGCGTTCAGGCGATTTTCGGAACCAAATCCGATAACCTGAAAACCGAGATGGACGACTATATTCGCAATAACTAAGTTATTGCGAAGTCGAAAATTTGGGGAGACTAAGGCAGCCGAATGGCTGCCTTTTTTACGTCTGACGGATGGGTGCTGGTCCCGGCGGCGCTTCGCCTGGACGGGCTACCTGGAACCTGTAGCTCAGGCGCCGGGGAACGTGATGCTCAGACAGACAAAAAAGGGAGCCTTATGGCTCCCTTGGTTTTGTCTGGCAATTAAATCAGAACTGATAGCTTGCGGTAATGCTCACGTTGCGTGGTTCACCGTAAACGATAGAACCGTCGATATTGGTATCGTAGGTTTTATCAAACAGGTTGTTGATATTGCCCTGTAGGGCAAAGTTTTTGGTGACCTGGTAGCGGGTGAATAAATCCACCAGCGCATAGCTGCCTTGCTCGGCACGGAAAGTGCCGTACGGTGTTACCGTGTCTTTATACACGCGGTTCTGCCAGTTCACGCCGCCGCCGACGGTCAGCTCCGGCATCACCGGCAGACGATAGCGGGTAAACAGCTTCACGGATGTGCGTGGCAGGTTCGGGTTTACCGCCTTGCCATCGCTGTCTTCTGCGACGTAGCGGGTTGCCCCGAAGGTCATCTGCCAGTTATCGGTGAGCGCGCCGTTAATTTCAAACTCTACGCCTTTGCTGACGGTGCCGTCGACGGTGGTGTAGGCGATTTCGCCGTTGCTGCCGGCAATCGGCACGCCGGTAGACTGCCCCAGGTTATCCTGCTCGATACGGAACACGGACAGGGTGGTGGTCAGGCGGCTGTCCATCCAGTCGGATTTCAGGCCCACCTCGTAGTTGTTGCCGGTAATCGGCTTCAGGTATTTACCGGAACTGTCTTTGTCGTTTTGCGGCTGGAAGATAGAGGTATAGCTGGCGTAGGTGGACCAGTTTTCGTTGATGTCATACACCAGGCCCGCATACGGCGTAGTGTGGTTCTGCTCCATGGTGTAGGACAGCGTGTTAACGCTCCAGTTGGTGTAACGCGCGCCGACGATCAGGTGCAGCGGGTCGGCCAGCGAAATACGCGTCGCGGCGTACAGCGACTTCATGCGCGTGGTGTCGTCCTGCGCCAGGCTTTGCGGATCCCAACTGGTTTGCGGGAAGCTGGCGCTGTTGAAGGTATCGAAGCTGCCAATCTCATCCGGGAAGACGTTGGCCCACGAACTGTAGTAGCGGTTATTCTGCTTGCTATAGCTGCCGCCGAGCATCAGGTTGTGCTGGCGCCCGAACAGGTCATAGCTGCCGTCGGCGTACAAATCCAGCGCGTCTACTTTACGCTTGCCGCTGTTCCAGCCCGTTCCCCCTACATAGTCATAGCCCGGGCCGTAGCTGCCGTATGGGCCGACTAACGTACCGTCGGCTTTATTGACGTAAGCATCGATGTACATCATTTTACTGTCGAACTTCACCTCGGAGTGGGTGGCGTTCAGCGTTGCCTGCCAGGTATCGGCGAAACGCTGCGTCAGGGTCATAAAGACCTTATTAATGTCTTTATCGTTGTATGCCCAATCCGGTGAAGTGCTGTGCGCGCGATCGTAATGGTTGGTGCTGCCGTCGGTATTCCAGCGCGGCAGGCCGCCCCAGGTTGGGCTATTGATATTGATACGTTGATATTCATAGCCAACGGAGAGCGCGGTGGTGTCACCCAGATCGGCATCGAGAATGCCGGAGAAGAAGGTTTTGTCGTTGTTGTAGCGGTCAAGCCAGGAGTCGTTGTTCTGATAGCCGGCCACGATACGCGCACGCACTTTACCGTCTTCGGTCAGCGGACTTTGCAGGTCGGCAACGTAGCGCTGTTTATTCCAGCTGCCGTATTCGGCCGAAAGGTTGCCGGTAAACTCGCGGCTGGTGGCGTGTTTGCGGACCATGTTGATGGCGGCAGAAGGATTGCCTGTCCCTGTCATCAGGCCGTTCGCGCCGCGCACCACTTCTACGCGTTCAAACAACGCGGTATCGGAAAGGGCATCGCCGAGGTTCCAGCGGGATTCAAAATAGGTCGGAATGCCATCGACCATATAGTTGTCAATTTCAAAACCGCGAGAGAAGTAGCTGGTACGGTCCGAATCGGCCTGGCTGCTGGTAATGCCCATGGTGTTGTTCATCACGTCGCCCAGCGTTTGCAACTGCTGATCCTGCATACGTTGCTCGCTGACGATGGTGACCGACTGCGGAATATCGCGCTGGACCATCTGCATCTTCGTGCCGGCAGTGGTGGTTTTCACGCTGTAGTCCTGCGTTTCGCTATCGTTGCCAGTATTGCTGGTGCCATCAACGATAATCGTATCTTCACTGGCGGCAAAGCTTAAGCCTGGGGACAACGCGAGCGCGATGCCCATCGCCAGCATTGACGGCGCCAGACGGCCGTTGCGGATATTGGAAGTGTGAGACATATAAACCCTTAATCAATCGTCATTATTTTTGTCCGCCGCTCTGTGGTGACGGTCGTGTTATAGGCCAACGCGCATGCATATAATGAATGCAAATGAGAAGCATACGCATTTTTATTACAATGTAAACAAAAGTAAGAATGCGATTGGGAAAGAATGAAACAGGATTTCAGAAGTGGGGAGAAAGCAATACGGCCGCGTCAGCGGCCGTATAAGGATGAAAAAATAAAAACAATCAGTCTGTTATTTCGTTCAGGCGAGGGCGTTTTCTTCCAGTTGACGCATAAACTGGCGAACCCAGTCCATTCGCGTTTTACGCTCCCCCAGTTCCTGGAAGAACTTCAGGCGCGTCGGGCCGTCGAGGCGGAAGTGCTGCGGCTGTTTCTGCAGTAGACCAATCAGCCACGTCGGATTAACGTGATTCTTCTCGGCAAACTCAATCACGCCGCCTTTCTCGTTGCCTTCCAGCTTGCGGATCCCCAGCTTTTGCGCCTGCTGACGTAGGCGGGCGATATCCAGCAGATTACGCGCAGCATCCGGCAGTAGACCGAAGCGGTCGATCAGCTCGACCTTGATCTCTTCCAGCTCGTTTTCATTCTTCGCGCTGGCAATCCGCTTGTAGAAGGAGAGGCGCGTGTTGACGTCCGGGATAAAATCATCCGGCAACAGCGACGGCATACGCAGCTCAACTTCGGTTTGCTGGCTGGTTAAATCCTCCAGCGACGGTTCGCGACCCTCTTTTAGCGCATCGACGGCGTTTTCCAGCATCTCCATGTACAGCGAGAAGCCAATGGACTCCATCTGCCCGCTTTGCCCTTCGCCCAGCAGCTCGCCCGCACCGCGAATTTCGAGGTCGTGGGTGGCCAGTGCAAAACCTGCGCCCAAATCTTCCAGCGAGGCGATGGCTTCCAGACGTTTCTGGGCGTCTGGGGTCATGGCTTTCGGATGCGGCGTCAGCAGCCAGGCATAGGCCTGGTGGTGCGAACGCCCCACGCGTCCACGTAGCTGATGCAGCTGTGCCAGACCAAAGTGGTCGGCGCGTTCGATGATGATGGTATTGGCGGTAGGAATGTCGATACCGGTCTCAATGATGGTGGTACACACCAGCACGTTGAAGCGCTGGTGGTGGAAATCGTTCATCACCCGTTCCAGTTCGCGTTCGCGCATCTGGCCATGACCGATGGTGATACGCGCTTCCGGCACCAGTTCCGCCAGCCTGTCGGCGGCTTTCTGAATATTCTCGACATCGTTGTACAGGTAGTACACCTGACCGCCGCGCAGCGTTTCACGCAGAATCGCTTCGCGCACCACCAGACTATCGTACTCACGGACGAAGGTTTTGACCGCCAGACGGCGGGCGGGCGGGGTGGCAATAATCGACAGATCGCGCATGCCGCTCATTGCCATATTCAGGGTTCGCGGAATAGGCGTGGCGGTGAGCGTCAGAATGTCGACGTCGGCGCGCATCGCTTTAATGCGCTCTTTGTGGCGCACGCCGAAGCGATGCTCTTCATCGACGATCAGCAGCCCCAGATCGCGTAGCTTCACGTCGCTTTGCAGCAGCTTGTGGGTTCCGATCAGAATATCAATTTTACCCTCGGCGGCTTCGGCCAGAATCTGCGTCTGCTCTTTGGCGCTGCGGAAGCGGGAAAGCATCTCAATGCGCACCGGCCAGTTGGCGAAACGGTCGCGGAAGTTATCATAGTGCTGCTGCGCTAGCAGGGTCGTCGGCACAAGCACCGCAACCTGTTTGTGGTTCTCGACCGCGAGGAAGGCGGCGCGCATGGCGACCTCGGTTTTACCAAAGCCAACGTCGCCGCACACCAGACGATCCATCGCCAGCGGCTGGCACATGTCGCTGAGCACCGCGTTGATCGCCTGTGCCTGGTCCGGTGTCGTTTCAAATGGGAAACTGTCGCAGAACAGCTGATACTGTTCACGATCGTGTTTGAAGGCAAAGCCTTCTTTCGCCGCGCGCTGAGCGTAGATATCCAGCAGCTCCGCGGCCACATCGCGCACTTTTTCCGCCGCTTTTTGCCGCGCGCGGCTCCAGGCATCGCCGCCCAGTTTGTGCAGCGGCGCGTTCTCTTCCGCACCGCCAGCGTAGCGGCTAATCAGGTGCAATGAGGAGACCGGTACGTACAGCTTGGCGTCGTTGGCGTAGGTGAGGATCAGATACTCGGCGGTGATGCCGCCTGCTTCCAGGGTCGTCATTCCGCCGTAGCGCCCCACGCCGTGCTCAAGATGCACCACCGGCTGGCCGATGTGCAGCTCTGCCAGGTTGCGAATCAGGGTATCCGGGTTAATGGTCCGCCGGGCATCCTGACGGCGACGCGCCACGCGCTCGCCCAGCAGGTCGCTTTCGCAAATCAGCGCCAGGTTATGCTGCGTATCGATAAAGCCGTGCTCGGCGGCGCCTATCATCAGATAGTGACCTTTACCGCTCGCTTCATCCAGCCGTTGAATACGTTTTGGCGACAGCTTGATCCGCGCCAACAGTTCGCCTAACGCTTCGCGGCGACCCTCGCTCTCTACCGAGAAGACCACCGGCCCGCTAAAGGACTCGATAAACTTACGCAGGTTATCCAGCGGCGATTTGTTTTGCGCCTGGACGGAGAGGTCCGGCAGCGGCTGGAAGCCGAGGTTGGTATTCGCCGCTTTGTCTGCCAGATGCTCGGTTTTGAGCTGGATGCGCGGCCATTTTTTCAGCTCGCTGTTCAGCTCTTCGGTACGCAGCCACAGCGTTGCAGGAGGCAGCAGCGGGCGCATCGGATCCACGCCCCGGTTTTCAAAACGCGCCTGCGCGTCAGCCTGGAAACGGTTGGCGCTGGCCTCAACGTCACCGGTATTCACCAGCAGGGTATTGGCCGGGAAATAGCTGAACAGCGCGGGTAGCGGCTCGCTGAAGAAGAGCGGCTGCCAGTATTCGATCCCGGCAGGCAGCGTGCCTTTACTGACCTGCTGGTAGATATGCTCGGCATCACGTTTGACCTCAAACTTATCGCGCCACTGGCTGCGGAACAGTTCGATAGCGGTTTTATCGGTCGGGAATTCGTGGGCGGGCAGCAGGTTAATGGCCTCAACCTCTTCCAGGGTACGCTGGCTGTCGACGTCAAAGACGCGCAGGCTGTCGATTTCATCATCGAAGAAGTCAAGGCGATAAGGCTGCTCGCTGCCCATTGGGTAGAGATCCAGCAGCGCGCCGCGGGTAGCGTATTCACCGTGCTCCATTACCTGATCGACGTGACGGTAGCCCGCGCTGTCTAGCTGGCTGCGCAGGGCATCGCGCGACAGGCGCTGGCCTTTTTTCATCACCAGCGCGTGGCCGTGCAGGAAACTGTGCGGGCAGACGCGCTGCATCAACGTGCTGACCGGCACGATCAATACGCCACGCTGCATGGTCGGCAGCTGGTAGAGCGTCGACAGGCGCGAAGAGATAATATCCTGATGCGGTGAGAAGCTGTCATAAGGCAACGTTTCCCAGTCGGCCAGGTTCATCACCAGGCTGTCGGTAAACTGGGTAATTTCATCGTGCAGGCGCAGGGCATTTTGCATATCCGGGGCGATCAACACCACCGGCCCCGCATGACGTTCAGCGATATCCGCCACCAGCGTCGCGCAGGCCGCGCCGGTCAGTTCACCAAGCAGGCGCTGGTCGCCGGGTTTTGTCGGTAGGGCATAACGGGCAAGTTCAGGCATAGTCAGCGCACGTTCTCCAGATGGCCGTATTTCCACGGTAATAATATAAATTTGCTGTACTTATTATCCGTGATGGCGGCGGGAGTGCAACCGCTGAAAATGCGGCGCTTGCGCGTTTCAGATCATTTGCTTCTTCTGCTGGCTGAGCTTGCGGTACTGCTGTGGCGACATCCCGACCAATTTACTGAAGGTGCTGTAAAAACGGCTACTGGAACGAAAACCCGCCGTCATCGCTACGTCGATGATGGTTTTATCCGTATCGCTCAATAGCGCGCGAACGTGGTTGATGCGCATCGCCGTAATGTACTGCTTTAAGGTGAGCTGCATGACGCGCTGGAAAATGCCCATCGCGTAGTTGGCGTTCAGCTTTACGTGTTCGGCAACATCATTGATGGTTAACGCCTGATCATAGTTATCAGCAATAAACCCAAGCATCTGGCTGACGTAAAACTGCGCGTGGCGCGAGACGCTGTTTTTATGCGTGCGTGAGGTTTTATTCAGCAGGATGGGCTGCCAGCCGGAGAGGCTAAAACGCTTAAGCATCAGGGCGATTTCATCGATGGCCAACTGACGAACCTGTTCATTTGGGCTGGCGAGCTCCTGCTGCCAGCGGGTCACTTCAAAGGCGCTCAGCTGTTGAGTGGCGAGTGACTTTATCACCATGCCGTGGGTGACGTAGTTCACCAGTTCGCGGTCCAGCGGCCAGGAGAGGAACAAATGCATAGGGAGGCTGAAAATCGCCATCTGCTGACAATGACCTGGGCGGGTGAGCTGGTGCGGCGTACAGGCCCAGAACAGGGTGATATGTCCCTGTTTTATCTGCACGACTTCATTGTTGATCAGGTATTCGACGTCACCATCAAATGGCACGTTCACTTCGACCTGTCCGTGCCAGTGGCTGGCGGGCATGGCGTGCGGTGGACGCAGTTCAACATCAAGACGCTGGTATTCCGAATAGAGTGATAGTGGGCTACGGGTCTGCTTTTCATCGCCGTTACACATATGCGGATCGGGCGGGAGATGAGAGATTGGCGCGTTGCTCATGGCGGCTCCGTTTCCTGATTTATCAGAATGATGTCAGCGCGGGGAGACGTCAACCGGGAAGTCGGCTGTAAAATCCATCGCTTAGCCTAATAGTAACCGGTATTTCAGGCCGTATACTCTGCTTTTGCGCTCATTTATTCCCAAAAACTCAGATCTCCCATTACCCAGACGCCGATCTGAGTTTATGGGAATGCTCATCGCGGAAGGTGGAAGTTTTCCCGAGTACCGCATGCCACCATGTTCTCGTCCACTTATTGTTCTGGAGAGTCATGATGACAGCACCCAAAATTACGTTTATCGGCGCCGGGTCGACCATTTTTGTCAAAAATATCCTCGGCGATGTTTTTCATCGCGAAGCGCTGAAGTCCGCGCATATTGCGCTGATGGATATCGACACCACGCGGCTGGAAGAGTCGCACATCGTGGTACGCAAGCTGATGGATTCGGCCGGAGCATCTGGTCATATTACCTGCCATACCGACCAGCGCGCGGCATTGCAGGGCGCGGACTTTGTGGTCGTCGCCTTCCAGATTGGCGGCTATGAACCCTGTACGGTGACCGACTTCGACGTGTGTAAACGCCACGGGCTGGAACAAACCATCGCCGATACGCTTGGGCCGGGCGGCATTATGCGCGCGCTGCGCACCATCCCGCATCTCTGGCAGATTTGTGAGGATATGAGCGAGCTGTGCCCGAATGCCACCATGCTTAACTACGTTAACCCGATGGCGATGAACACCTGGGCGATGTACGCGCGTTACCCGCATATCAAGCAGGTGGGGCTGTGCCATTCGGTTCAGGGCACGGCGGAAGAACTGGCACGCGATCTCGACATTGACCCGGCCTCGTTGCGCTATCGTTGCGCGGGTATTAACCACATGGCGTTCTATCTTGAGCTGGAGCGAAAAACCGCCGACGGCGAGTACGTCAATCTCTACCCGGAACTGCTGGCCGCCTATGCTGCGGGCCAGGCCCCGAAGCCGAATATTCATGGCAACACGCGCTGTCAGAATATCGTGCGCTATGAAATGTTCAAAAAGCTCGGCTACTTTGTCACCGAATCGTCCGAGCATTTTGCCGAATATACGCCGTGGTTTATTAAGCCGGGACGCGAGGATCTGATCGAACGCTACAAGGTACCGCTGGATGAATACCCTAAACGTTGCGTTGAGCAACTGGCAAACTGGCATAAGGAGTTGGAAGAGTACAAGACCGCTGAACGTATCGATATTAAACCCTCGAGAGAATACGCCAGCACCATTATGAACGCGCTGTGGACCGGCGAGCCGAGCGTCATTTATGGCAACGTACGTAACGACGGTCTGATTGATAACCTGCCGCAGGGCAGCTGCGTGGAGGTTGCCTGTCTGGTGGATGCGAACGGCATTCAGCCGACCAAAGTCGGGGCGATTCCCGCGCACCTGGCGGCGATGATGCAGACCAATATCAATGTGCAGACGCTGTTGACGGAGGCGATCCTGACGGAAAACCGCGATCGGGTTTATCACGCGGCGATGATGGACCCGCACACCGCCGCTGTACTGGGCATCGAAGAGATTTATGCGCTGGTGGATGACCTGATTGCCGCCCACGGTGATTGGCTGCCCGCATGGCTGCACCGCTAAAAAAAGACGGCGCCGGGCAAAGTATCCGGCGCTTTACCTCTGACTCTTAACAGAAGGCGGGCGCTGGTAACAGTGACCCGGTACCCTATGAGCATCTCTCTGACAACAAAACTCAGTTACGGATTCGGTGCGTTTGGTAAGGATTTTGCCATCGGCATTGTTTATATGTATCTGATGTATTACTACACCGATGTGGTCGGATTGTCGGTTGGTCTGGTGGGCACGCTTTTCCTTGTGGCACGCATCTGGGATGCGATTAACGACCCTATCATGGGATGGATAGTGAACGCCACGCGAACGCGATGGGGAAAATTCAAGCCGTGGATCCTTATCGGCACGCTCGCGAACTCGCTTATTCTGTTTTTACTGTTCAGCGCGCATCTGTTCGAAGGCACCGCGCAGGTCGTGTTTGTCTGCGTCACCTACATACTGTGGGGGATGACCTACACCATTATGGATATTCCTTTCTGGTCGCTGGTGCCGACCATTACCCTTGATAAGCGTGAACGTGAGCAACTGGTGCCGTATCCGCGTTTCTTCGCTAGCCTCGCTGGATTTGTGACGGCAGGCATTACGCTACCGTTCGTGGATGCCGTCGGCGGTGCGGATCGCGGTTTTGGTTTCCAGATATTTACGTTGGTGCTGATTGCTTTCTTTATCGCCTCGACCTTCGTCACACTGCGCAACGTGCACGAAGTCTTTTCCTCCGACAGCGATGCGAGCACCGATAGCGCTCGTCTGACGCTAAAGGGGATTGTGGCGCTGATTTACAAAAACGATCAGCTCTCCTGCCTGCTGGGGATGGCGCTGGCTTACAACATTGCCTCAAACATTATCACCGGCTTTGCGATTTACTACTTCACCTACGTTATCGGCGATGCATCTCTGTTCCCGTACTACCTTTCCTACGCGGGCGCGGCGAATTTACTCACTCTGATTCTGTTCCCGCGACTGGTGAACGCGCTGTCGAGACGCGTGCTGTGGGCCGGGGCGTCAATTCTGCCGGTGATCAGCTGCATCGGGCTGTTTGCGATGGCGCTGGCGGGGTATCACAACGCGCCGCTGATTATCGTGGCCGGGGTATTCCTCAACGTGGGCACCGCGCTGTTCTGGGTTCTCCAGGTGATCATGGTCGCGGATACCGTCGACTATGGCGAGTACAAGCTTAACGTTCGCTGTGAAAGCATCGCCTACTCGGTACAAACGATGGTGGTGAAGGGCGGTTCGGCATTTGCGGCCTTCTTTATCGCCGTGGTGCTGGGGATCATCGGCTATACCCCAAACGTGGCGCAGTCGGCGCAAACCATTCAGGGCATGCAGTTCATTATGATTGCGTTACCGGCGCTGTTTTTCATCATGACGCTGGTGCTGTATTTCCGTTACTACCGTTTGAATGGCGATGCCTTGCGTAAAATTCAGATTCACCTGTTGGATAAGTATCGTAAAACGCCTTCGCCCGCCGTGGTGCTGGAGAAACCGGCCAGAGTGGCGAGCGTAGCCCGTGACGTGAAGGCATAATCATGGAATGGGCATCATGGATTGGCTATCTGGCCGCTTGCCTGACCACGCTCTCTTTTTTGCCGCAGGCCATTAAGGTTATCGCCACTCGCAATACCCAGGGCATTTCGGGTCTGATGTACGTAATGTTCGTGTGTGGGCTGGTGATGTGGTTAGTCTACGGCGTGATGATTGAGGATATGGCCGTGAGCATGGCGAATTTTCTGACGCTGGTGTTCGCGATGCCGATTCTGATCATTAAGCTGCGTCGAGGATAGCGAAGATCGGCCTACAGGAGGCATCCTGTAGGCCGGATCGGCATTCGTGTTATCCGATAGCCTTTAACTGCCGATTATGCCAGCGAGCAAGGAGAAGCACCGTCGTCAGTGCGCCAAGCAGGGCGCAGAACATATCCGATTGCGTATCCCACGGGTCGCCCTGCGTGCCGAGGAAATCATCCGCGCCTTGCCCCATTGCCAGTGCGGCCCACCATTCAATCAGCTCATAGGTGGCGCTAATGGCCAGCGCCACGCAGCACACCAGAAATGCCAACATTTTACGGCCCCGAACGATCTTCCCCCGCAGCAAGATTTCGCGCGCCGCCAGCGCAGGTACCAGCCCCTGGAAAAAGTGGCCAAGCTTGTCATAAGGGTTGCGGCTCAGATTGAACCATTCCTGTACATCAAAACCGATAGGCACTTTCGCGTAGGTATACTGACCGCCGACCATCAAAATCATGGCGTGGCAGAAAATCAGCGCGTACAGCAGCGGTGTCAGCGGATAGCGCTGAGCGGTAAAAAGCAACAACGGAACGACGATAATTACCGGCGTAACCTCCATCAGCCAGGTCGTTTTTTCAACGGCGCTAACGCCGGTATAAACCAGAAATAGGCTCAGCAGTAGGGCGCCTGCGCGCAATATCAGAGGGTTAACGGTGTGGTTCATCAGTCTTTCGCGAAACGTTAAGAAAACATCACTATTGACCGCGTCGCTGAAAATTTCAACATTCCTGTTGCCTGACGCTGAATTGTCAGCCTTGCGCTTACGGTTCAGTCATTTACCCATTGTGCTTTCGCTTATATACTCGTGCTTCTGCTATCAGCAACCAGACGGATTACATGT
>ERZ1026892.496-NODE-496-length-18511-cov-6.234179_pt1 | contig 18511 bp, 13 predicted proteins | sample MGYA00380176_ERZ1026892 | MGnify/ENA primary metagenome ERZ1026892 (study PRJEB33269, sample SAMEA4719812) | human gut metagenome | biome: human-associated habitat; feature: organic feature; material: feces | place: Cameroon | collected 2013-10 ... | reverse complement strand
GTTTTCTGATGTGTGTTGACTCTCAACCACTTACCCCATTCCAATGTCCGATTAGAACACTTTTGCTCATGTCATTTTGTCCGATTTGCACACAACAATGTCCGATTATCACAATACTTCAGACTGGATAATTCGTAACTTTGCCACACCAAGACTAAACAAGACTAAAGCTTCTCTACGACTTGGCGAGTACCGCCGTCGGACTGTCTGGCAGCACAAGCCCTACAGACTCCGATACTGATGAGAACGTGCTGTCAGTTGACAAGTGGAGGGACGACCGGGGAGCAGGCGCAGACGCCGTACATAACTCTCTTCATAACACCTTTATATATTACATTACCCCACTCCCACTGTCCCTCCACTTGTTAACTGAGAGCATTACACCACCCCAAACGTGAAACTTTAAACCCCACTACTATGGCAAGGACTGACAATCATATACTACATGACGGCAGGCAGCGAAAGGCCGACGAGGCGCAGGAGTTTCTTGAAGAACGCGCCCATCTGCTCGATACTATCCGCGAAATGATAAACGTGGAGATGGATAGGCGCAGAGTTGGGACCGACAATGGCAACAGTCAAAGCAGACATCCATCCGAAACCAAGCCACGCAAACTCACGTTTATGCAATGGCTGCGCAGTCTGCTGTGAGGCTTCAGGCATTTACTACAACACAAAAACTATCATAATATACAATCAATTCTAAAAACCATACGACTATGAGAACATTAAGATCTATTCTGTTAGCCGGCACGATGTTGCTGGCGACACCTATGTTCTTCAGTTCTTGTGAAGAAGAGGGCTCTCTCATCAAGTTCAAGACTGAAGTGCAAGTAGTTAACGACTTCAACGACGTGGTTAAGGCTATCAACGACGGTAAGCTTTCGAGCGAGCAGGCTATTGCACAGCTTGTTTCAGCCATTGACAATATCAAGGGCGACCAAAGCGCAAAGCTTCAGGCCATTACCGATGCTCTTAACAACAAGAACAACACGCTCGACACCAAGTTGAACGTGATTGCCGGTACGATGAAGTCTTTGAGCACCGAGATGCCTACAAAGATTGACGCTCTCGCCAAGGCTGTCGAAAACATGCCTGAGTACTATGAGGTTCTGAAAGCTGTCGAAACGGCTATTGTCAATATCAATCCTAATGAGCAGCTGAAGCTTCTTGAGGGAGTTCTCGACAAATACTGCAACGATGAACTCAGAGATCCTGATGATCCTTTATCTTATAAAGGCAAGTTGTATTACATCATAGCCGAAATAGAGGATACATTGCGTTATATGACGTATAAAGACGATAAGTTTAAGGCTATTCGAAAAGCTATCCAAAAACTTGCTGGCGAAAACGCCAAGTTGGATGGCATATTGGACAATATGACAAAGATAGTAGAGGCAATAATGGCTGGCAATACGAGCGAAAAGGAAGGTTGGGCTGAGATTGCCAAGCAGCTTGAACTGCTTAAGGCGGCTGTTGGCATTGGCAGCTCTACTGACAATGTAGAGTATGTTGACCTCGGTTTGCCGAGCGGCAACTTGTGGGCAAAGTGCAACCTCGGTGCTTCTGCTCCGGAAGCGTATGGCGATTATTACGCTTGGGGCGAAGTGGAGCCTAAGCAAGTTTACACCTATCCCAACCATAAGTGGTATAAGGAGGGTGCTCCTAGCCTGGGATTCACCAAGTATAACAATGAAGACGGCAAGCTGACGCTTGAAGACGAAGACGATGCCGTAATACAGAAGTTAGGAAACGGTTGGCGCACGCCTACCTTGGCTGACTTCAGAGAATTGACCAATCAGAAGTATACCACAATTAAGAAAACAACGCTTAACGGTGTTGCGGGCTATCAGATAACGAGCAAGAAGAACAAAAAGTCTATCTTTATCCCATTCGCAGGCTTTAAGAACGACAAACCACAAACCAGAGAAATATCTGCGAGCGAAGAAGTAGCTATATGCATGACCAATCAGCGTCGCATTGACTATCAGGTATTCAACTGTTGGACCTTTGCTTTCGAGCAGGACCAGATACGCCGTTATGGCAAACGCCGTCCTGACGGAATATCAATTCGTCCGGTTAAGGGTCCTGGCGTGCCGGTTCCTAACAATTGCGTTGACCTTGGATTGGCAAGCGGACTGCTGTGGGCTAAGTGCAATATTGGTACAACCGAGCCTACACAACTTGGCAATTACTATGCCTGGGGAGAGCTTTCTCCCAACAAGAAGGAATATTATAGTACGAACTACAAGTATTTTGATAAATATGGTGTTATAAAGTACAATGAGAAAGACGGCAAGACGGTGCTTGAGCTCGGAGACGATGCTGCAAGAGATAATTTAGGTGCAGGCTATCGCATTCCTACAAAAGCAGACTGGGAAGAACTGCTTGAAGATTGTAAATGGGAAGCCGTTACTTACAAACTTCCAGTAACATTGGATCCGTCGCAGAGGAAAGGCATTGCACGATGGAAAGTGACAGGACCTAACGGAAACTCTATCGTTTTACCGATGACCGGTGGTTTCAAGGCTGATGGATGGGGTGTCATGCCTGACTATGACACCTACTATACTACAGCTAATCTATATCCGGCTGAGCTACAGTTAGATGAAGATAAATACCAAGAGGCAGTAGCGCTGACATGGCCTTTATTTGCTGAAGAGACAGCAAGCGGAGGTATCGAGGAGCCATCGTTGGGAGCAATATACCGTGATTTTGGTGTCGTGGTACGACCGGTATTCGACCTCTACTCAAATAAATAAGTGTCTGAAAAAGATAATGTTTTAAAAAGAAATTAAGTATGAACACAATACGAACCAACAAGCTCATTACGCTATCAGGTGGCAGATGGGCAAGAATAGGGTTCAGCGTATTGCTTACATCGCTCTTCACGGTAGGCGCTCAGGCGCAGACCGTGAGCGAGGGCAAAGCTGATCTGCTGCGCAATACCAATAAGGAGCTGCGCACTAATACTTGGAGCATTTACGCTCAAGGCGGATTGTCGTGGGCAAACGGTGTGTGGTATCCCAATATCGACGCTAAGTCGAGCTACAAGCAGTCGCCTGCTGTAGGCGGCGGCATCGACTTCACCATTCGTCCGTGGGTTCGCATAGGTGCCGACTATATCTGGTCGCGCTATCGTCGCGAACAGCGATTCGACGCTATCGACACCAAAGCCAATCTTGCCAAGACCTATGGCAACTACGTCATGAATACCCACAACGTGAAGCTCGGCGTTCAGTTCAACTTCATGGAGCTTTGGCCTATGCGCAAGGCTCAGTGGTTTAATATCTGGATGGGTACCGGTATTGGCGGAACATTCGCACGTGGCAACGAGTATGGCATTTGGGTTGGAACCACCAAGACCGAGAATGGCACCACTACTCCTGTATATGGCGACATCAACATCAGCAACGATGCTACGGTCACCGTCACCGGAAACGTGCTCACAGCCAACCGCCACGAGAAGTTCAACAAGCTCTTCATCCCTGCTACGCTGCACATCGAGGCTGACGTAAGCCGCCGGTTCACATTAGGCATTAAGGGCGAATTCGACTGGCTTCTCAATCGTAAGGATGTAGCGCCCAAGCATCTCATCTACGCCATGGCTACTGTTCGATACAACTTCGTACCGAGTCGTGCAAGCAAGTTGCGCAACTATTACGATGGCGAACTGGCTGCTCTCAACGACCGTGCCAACAATCTGCGCCAGGAAGCTGATGCCGAAAAGACACGTGCCGACCGTGAAGCAGCACTCCGACAGAAGGCTGAACAGCAAAACAACGACCTCCAGCGCCAGCTCGACGACTGTCAGAAGAGCAAGAAGACAGCCATTGAAGGCCCCGAACACTACGTTCAGTTTGCCCACAACAGCTCATACATGAGCCGTGAGGAAATGGACCGACTGCGTGCGTTCGCCCGCAGCGTAAAGGGTGAAAAGCTCTCTATACTTGCCGAAGCAAGCACTCCAGGCACCCCGGAGTACAATCAGACCATCTCTGAGCGTCGCCTGAAGCGAGTGGTTAAGGTATTGCTGAAGGAAGGATTCGCCCCCGAAGACCTCCATCCGCAAACAGCCATAGGCTCAAAGAACGGCAAAAAGACCTACGAGGGAAGAAGAGTAACCATAAAGGTAAAGCCCTAACAAGCCCCAATCAAAGGCTTAGAAAGGCCCCAATCCCCTTTTTTATCAAAGGCTTAGAAAGGCCCAGAAAGGCCCAGTAAGGCTTAGCAAATTTCACTATAAAACATTACGATTATGAGAACATTTAGATCAATAATATTGGCTGGCGCTATGCTGCTGGCTATACCGGCGTTCTTCAGTTCATGTAAGGAGAACGCTCCCGAATTAGACTACGAGATGAAAGTCACCGTAGTCAACGACTTCACCGACGTGGTTGATGCCATCAATCAGAGCAATGTAAGCAAAGAGCAGGCTATCAAGAATATCGCTGCTGCCATCGACAATATGAAGGGCGACCAGAACGACAAGCTCCAGGCTATTATCGCAGCTCTCAACAGCACCAACACCACGCTCGAAAAGCAACTTAATGTCATTGCGGGTGCCATGCAGTCTATGAGCATCGACTTGCCGGCAAAGGTAGAACTCATCAAGACGGCTGTTGAAGGCAGACCCGATTACAACGAAAAACTTGAGGCTGTCAGAGCTGCCTTTGAGAACATTAACCCCAATTCGCAACTCGAAGCTTTAAATGCCCTTCTTGATAAATATGGCGAAAACTTCACAAACAAGCTCTCTTCTATCTCAGGATGGTTCATGGAAATTGGATACGGAAATGGCAGGTTGGATGGAATAATAAAAGCTATCGAGTCTTTAGGGGGCTACGGCGGTAAGCTTGACGCTATCAATACACAGATGACAGCCCTGCTGCAGGCTCTTGAGAGCGGCAACATGAGCGATAAGGAAGCCATGGCAGAGGTAGCCAAGAAGATTAAGGAACTGGAACTTAACTCTGGCGTTATTAAAGCTAAGGAAACCATGGAGTATGTTGACCTCGGCTTGCCAAGCGGTATAATGTGGGCAAAATGCGACCTTGGCGGAACAAGTCCTGAAAAGTATGGCGACCGTTACTCTTGGGGAGAGACCTGGACAAAGTGGGATGACAGATATTATTACTTCACTGACATAGTAGAGGGACAATACACGAAGTACGATAGCCGTGACAAGAGATTCTTCCTCGAGAAGGAAGATGATGCAGCCTATCTGCGACTTGGAGAAGGATGGAGAACTCCGACCTGGAACGAAGTGCAGGAATTGATCGATAACTGTACGGTTACGGCGTCTAAACTCAACGGATGGCCGGGCGTGATGTTCATATCTAAGAATAACAACAACTACATCTTCTTCGGATACAACACTATAGGTGTAACCGATAGCAGGAGATGGACAAGTGCTGTAGTGGAAAGCAACCCGACACTGGCTAAATGTTTGCGTATTGAAAGAGACGATAAAACTGGTAAAATCGTTGTAAAGCGAGAAGATTACGAAAGAAAGGATCGAATTCCAATTCGTCCGGTTTACGTAAAAAGAGCAGCAATAGAGAAATAGAACTGAATAACCATATCAACTCCTCTTCCTCAAGTAGGGAGGGGAGTTTTTCCGATTTTACAGCTGTAGGAGGTTGTTATGTTGTTATGTTGTCATGTTGTGATTTGATTTGCAAGCTTTAGGAGGTTGTTATGTTGTTGTGTTGTCATGTTGTGATTTGATTTGCAAGCTGTAGGAGGCTATGGCGTCCCCGCCATAGCCTGAGCAAGGGAAGTGGGTTATTTGTTGTTTTGTTGTTATGTTATGTTGTGTTGTTGCAACCGTATTACTAATGTCTGCATCGTGATAAAGCACTCTTTCGTATCATGAAATGACCGTATCATGCCATGAAACGACCGTATCATGCCATGATATGACTGTTTCATGCCTTGAAATGATTGTATCATGGCATGATACGAAGGTTTTCTGTGTGGTACTGACAAGGTATTTAGAAGGCATGAGATATAAAGCGTTCTTGAGCATCTTAATAATAAATTGAGCCCACTTTAAAATATGCCCCCTTTTTAAAGTGGGCTCAGTTATAAATTAAACTTTTTAAGCACTTGAGCAACAAAAAGTTCTTGGACAAGCTGATTTTGATGCGCTTTTTGCTGAATTTGCAGAATACTAACATCATTTTTAATGATTTTCTTGTGATTTTCATTGTCAATTCGATTTTTATGACTAATTTTGAAGCGTCCAGCCAAGTTGTGTCACCTGATTCTATATAAGAAAGGTGGAGCGGTAATGGGTGGGTACATACATATAGAAAGGCGTAACTGCGCTTTGGTTTTTGACTCAGTAGAACTTCGCAACTTCCACAGAATTGTCAGAAAACAAAGCAACGGAGCGCCCCATTGGGTGTATTGTATACAGCTAGTATTGTGTCCTTTTGTCACCATTGTAGGTGACTCTTGGATATGAGAAGGCGTCTACATATACGCACAGCGTGGGGCTGGACGTTGCTCGTTTCGACAATTCGGGCAATGCGAAGGCCTTACTGAGTGGAACGAGTGACAGGACTTGCTCCACGTTCTTTGTTTATGTATGTCAAAGACTCAAAATGTAAATCGTCGTATTGGGGCATATCGACAACCAAAGGTCTGTTGACTTACATAAACAATACGGCTTATGGATTGTGTTAAAATCCAAAGTGGAGAATATATAGGGCTTCATGCGATAGCAGTAAACAGCATACCGCATATATCAATTCTGACGGAGGATACCTCTGCTCAGAATCAAGTTCAGGTGTTTGCCAACCAAGCGAATGATTTTGTCGGTTTACTTGTAGAAGTCTACCAACAATATAAAGAAATCTCTATAAAAGAGCAAGCAAGTCCTGACATTTCATTAGAACTTTGTTGGAAATCAACAGCAGTGGAGAATCAGCCATATAAAGCGGATATTCATTTGTTTGTTGTTTTACGAGCAATAAGCAAAAAGCAGAATGTCTGTCTTATGCGTCTCAAGGTGTTGGGCGATCTGGTTAAAACAGTCTTACGTTCAGAAAAGTATGAAGTCGACGATGTTGCTACTGCCCAGTATTCATCTGTTTTCAATGACGTTATAAACCAAGACATCAAAGGCATTGTTAAAGAAGAGTGGATGGAGGATTTGCAGAACTCTTATCTCCCTGTCAGCTATGCTTACGATAGGTTCCCCACATCCTATGGCGACCTTAGCCGTATAGCAAACATTCTTATAGACAATCCTAATTGTGCGGTTTTGTTTCAGGTCATCCCAACTTATTACAATCTCGACGAACAAAGCCAACTAAGTGCATTGAATCAAAACATCGGAATGCTGAATCATGGTATTGCCGACAACCAGATAGGTACAGTAAGCATATCTGCGGCAGATAGAATAGCCGCTCTTTACCATTATTATTCAGACAACAAGTCGCGCGCACTATTTTGTTATAATATCATAGTGTGCGCGCCTAAAGATGTATGCGTTAACGTCACCACACGTGTCTCTGGTCAATTAAACTCATCTGCAAATTCTGTTTTAGGGTTGAGGCTCGTTAGTCTTACAAAAGCAGAAATAGACCTTAACAAACAGGGAGCTTACATTATTCCTTGGGTTGCCAATGACATTCTATTGAACAGAGGACGGAATCACTCTATTTGGAATAGTGGAATGGCTGCAGCCGCATTGTATCGTCTGCCATTGATCATAACTGCTGAAGAAGCAGCCTCTTTCTTCCGTCTGCCAATTGGCAATGAAATCATTGGTGCAGGTCTTAATGTCAATGAGGCAGGAAAGAGCAGTCGTACATATGCTAAGAATCTTATCAATGCAGGTGATATAGAATTGGGCAAGTTGCGCTCTGCTAGCAATGACACTACAATTGGACTTACTCTTAAAGACCTTGCCAAGCACATGTTGATAGTGGGCACGCCGGGTTCGGGTAAGACAACTTTTTCTGTCGGCCTGCTTGACAGATTGTGGAAAGAACATCATATTCCATTCTTGGTAATAGAACCTGCCAAGAATGAATATCGTGCGTTGATTCAAAGCATACCAGACCTTCAGGTATTTACACCTGGAAAGAACTTTATATCACCATTTGTGTTCAACCCATTTGTTCCGCCCAAGAATGTTCGATTGGAAACCTATAAATCTACATTAAAAACAGCTTTCGCTGCTGGAGTATCTATGTCTACGCCTTTGGATAAGATATTTGAGGAGACAGTCAATAACTGCTATTCAGACTTCAGATGGCTTGACTCCTATACCATAGACAATCAGGGAAAGATATTCAATATTACGGATTTTATCAAATGCTTCCAAGAGACATTTGACGAGATAGGCTATACTGGTGATGCTCGAAACATCGGCAGGGCAGGACTGGTGCGCTTGCAGAGTCTGGTGAATCTGTTTGACAACTATTTCTCCATACCGATAGAAGACTTGCTGAGCAAGCCGACTGTCATAGAACTGGCTGCCATAGAGAATGCTGACCAGAAGGCGCTTATCATCTCGCTTCTTCTCTTATCAATACTCTCTTATGTCAACGCCAACTATGTAGGCGAAGGCGGGCTACGCAACTTTATATTGCTGGAAGAAGCACATGTACTTCTGGATGCGAATACCAATGACGGTGGTGAAGGCTCTGCCAATCCGGCTGCGATAGCCCAGGGACTGGTGAAGCGCATGCTGGCCGAGATACGCAGTTATGGCGTAGGTCTGGCTATTGCCGACCAATCGCCGCGCAAGGTAGGCACCGATATTGTGGCTCTAACAGACATAAAAGCGGTGTTCAGACTTGTAGAAGGGCAGGATAAGGAGATTATAGCCAATGCCACGAGCATGAACGATGTAAAAGTGTCCCGTATGGCGAAGCTAAAACCTGGCGAAGCGTTCTTGTTCTTTAATCGCCTTGATGAACCTGAGGAGATTATCACGCCTGACTATCGTCTGAACAACGAGATAAGCATTTCTCTATCAGACGATGGTATTCGTCAGTTATCTACATACTGGAGCGATAAACAAGAGAAATTGAGGCCTTATCCCGAATGTACGCTCTGTCCATATTGTGCTGATTCCTGCGACTATAACCGACGGATATTATCCAAGGAGGTTGCGCGACGCATTTTCAGGAAGTATGTAGGGAAAGGTTGCAAAGATGCAGAACGGATGAAGTCGTTACTCAGAAAGATAACTACCGCAGTTAAAGAAGAACTCAATGACGAGCCGTTCTCTCGTGAGTTGTTGTCGTGCATTAAGGTTTATTTGTGGCGACATGTAAAGTATGACACAAAACTGAATGTGTCAAATGAGATAATTGAAAATTCACTATCTAAAAAGTAACATATGTGCGAATTTGACGGAGATATAAATAGTGGTAGCGATTCTACGCTTGACACCGTAGACGATACCCCTCAAAATGAATATCCTGAGGACGGTTTGTGGGGACCAGACTCTGATTATTATGGAGATGGTTCTTACGAAGGCATGTGGGATGAAGATACCTCGGCTGAGGAGACCAACGAGCGTGCACGAGAGGAACTCGACGAATTCAATCGTCAGCAACAAGAGGATGCTGCCGAGGAGGAAGAAGAACAGGAGCGTATGCAAGAGGAAGAAGCCGAGGAACAGGAGCGTATGCGAGAAGAGGAGGAAGAGCTGGCAGAACGTCAGCGAGAGGAAGAGGAATCGTCCAAACGAGAGCAGGAGGAGGCCGAAGAGCAAGCTCGCACGCAAGAACAGCATGAGGCAGAGGAGGCAAGCCGTCAGCAAGAAGCAGAAGAAACGCAAAAGGCTGAAAACGATAAACTCGATGAAGAATATGCCGAGGATTCTGCATCTTTGGAAAGTCTTGATAATAAGCAACAGGATATACAAAACCAGATGAATGACACGCAAGAGAGATCATGGGAAGAAGACAATCTCCAGAATGAATATGACAGTCTGCAATCGCGCAAAACTGACATGAACGCCAAGATGGAGAATAACAGAGAAAAACGTAAGTAATAACAAAAAATCATATTATGGGGCTATTTAACAGACCAACAAATCCAACACCAGAGCAGAGCCATAGCATCTGCGAGGTAATTGAGAATCCTGGCAACAACACAGGACGTGGACTCATAGCATGGCGACATCCAAGCGAGAACTTCAATACGCACGCCAAACTGCTTGTAAGAGCAGGCGAAGAGGCTATCTTTGAGAATGGAGCAACAGAATGGGCAGTGTTTCCTGAACGCACAGAGTGTGAACTTCAAACACAGAACATAGCTGTTATCCGCAAATTTCGCGAGGCACTGTCTGGCGGCAAGAGTTATTTCCCTTGTCGTGTATACTTCATCTCAATAGAACAATATAAGATAGAATGGGGAACAAAAACGCCTATCGCCATGAATTGTCCTTTGTTGGGAGATGGTGTGCGTCTGCGTGGCAATGGAGAAATTTTCTTTAAGGTAGTTGACTCTGAACTATTTGCAGTAAAACTCCTCCGAGATAATATTGCATATACAACGGATGACTTACATGAGTTCCTCATGGGCGCAGCATATCAGAAAGTTTCCGCGCTAATTGCCAAGGAAATTAAGAACAGTGGCTTCAATGCGTTGGAAGTCGGTGCGGAAAAAGCAGAGGATATTTCGAATCTCTGTATTCCTGCCTTGCAAGAACTATTTAAGGAGTTTGGTATATATGTTACCAATTTCACCCTTGCAATACAGCCCGACGAAGAAGATGTACAAGAATACAAGCTACAGGTGAAGGCGCAAGTCCAATTGGCAAAAGGCGAGGCTCAAGCACGTGTTATTGGTGCTCAAGGCAAGGTCGCTGAGATGAATACAATGGGGGCTGCCTACACAACTATCAAAGGAATGGAGATGCTCCAGACTATTGCAGAAAATCCAGGCGCAGGAGGGGTGGCAAGTGCTGGCGCAGGCATTGGCATGGGTATGGCTGCCGGCAATGCTTTCGGCAACATCGCTCAGAGTGTATTCGGTGGTGCCATGCAACAACCTCAGCAACCACAACAACAGAATTTTGGAGGCCAAGGACGCTTTGGTGGCGAAGCTCCACAGCAAGCTGGCTCACAACCCGACCCAATAGAGTCGTTACAGAAAATGAAGGCCATGCTTGATGCTGGTCTTATAACGCAAGAAGTGTACGACAACAAGGTGGCAGAGATACTCAGTCGCATCTAACACACAGACATTATGAAAGCAACATTCCTAAAAATAATATTCTTCTCATTGTTCCTCATTGCGTTCAATGTGTTGTTCTTCTTCCTTTCGGGCACAGACAACCCACCGACGGTATGGGTAGCCTATGGCTTTATTCACTGGGCCTACCTGATGGTTCTCATCACTCCATTGCTCGGCACAAAGGGAAAAGATTCGTTCTATCTCAACGCCACGCTCTATTCTCAGTCCATCTCATACTTTGTTATAGAGTTCGTCGTAGGACTGGTATTTGTGTTTTGGCGCCCAGAGAGCATATTGTGGTCGGTGCTGTCGCAAAGTTTCCTGTGGCTGGTCTACATGGCCATTATCATCGGAAACGCATGGAGTAATGAGGTGACCGACAAGCAGACCGCCGAGCGCGCGAAGGCGCATGAGTCTATCACAGTGAACCGCATGGAACTGAAAAAACTCATCATGCAGATTGATGACATGGCTATCAGAAGGAAGGTCAGCGATATCTACGATATGCTGACAGCAAGTAACACCCGTCAAACGGTGGATTCTATCGGATATGATATGGAAATCAATAACAATATCAGTTTACTAAGGCAAGCTGTATATTCACATGATACAGAATCCATCAGTAATATCGTGGAGAAGTTGAAAGTTCTTGCCTTACAAAGAAAGGCAGAGCTGAAGTATGCACATTAACATTTCATTCAATATCAACATCTTAAATTTAACGTAGTATGGCAGAAAACCTAAAACTACATGTCTTGCAGTGTCCTAACTGTAGACATGCCATCGAGACATTCAGTCCATTCAAGGCAAGCACCAAGTGCCCGAGCTGTGGAACTGTAATCAGTAATCCCAATTTTATTACGAAGGAGGCAGACCTTCCTTCGCGCATGATTCCGTTCACGACCCAGGAGAGTGACTTCGAGCAGGCACTAGTCAATACGCTCATTGGGCAGGACTATGTTCCGAAAGACATCTTCCAGGCCATCAACACCGATGCTGTGTTCCGTGCCTACCTTCCAATGTATCTGTTCGAGGGTACTTATCAGGCCTCTTGGAGTTGTGAGTCTTCCTACGAAGACCAGAAGGTTGATATTAGCCGTAATTGGACTGACAGTGGCAAGACTATTTCTACTAAGACCGTGAAGAAATGGCGTCCTCAGAATGGCAATGCATCAGGCAACTTCGCTTTTCTATGTCTGGCTAATGAGGGAGACAAAAGTCTTCCCGAAGAACTGCGCAATTTCACAAACCAGTTCCCCTACGACGTTATGCTTTCAAAGGAGTTCAATGGTGAACTGCTTACAGAAGATGACGAGAGACTCGTGACAGTATCCCGCAACGCAGATGCCACAATAGTATGGCAGAAACACGGAAAGGATCTTGTTGATGAGACAGCACAGCGTGCAGCTCTCAACCAGATAGGTGATCAGGAAATCCGTAATTTCCGTGCATCCTCAAGTTTCAATCTGACCACCAAGGGAGATTATTTGCTTGTTCCTTTCTGGTTCGTCTATTATAATTACAATAACCAGCGTTACAACTTTATGATGGACGGCACTGGTCAGCACTGGTCATATTCTTATCCTCAGGATCAGGAGATGATTGACTTTGTCAACGGCAAGGAGAAGATTAAGAAGTATGTAAAGTGGTGCTGGCTGCTCACCTTCGTATTGTTCTACTTCTTCAACTTTACTGTAGCTGCAGTTTACTTCGTTCTATGGCTTATAGCTAAGATTATTGTCAATAAGAAGATTAACTCAGCCATAGATGCAGCTTTTGCGGAAGCTAAAGAGGCACGGCGACAATCCGCCTCACAACTATAGTATAGCCAACTAACATATAATAAGAATGCACTCCACCTTAGGTATTAGCCATAGGTGGAGTGATAGTTTTTTTACTTGAACAAGTCATCCACTTACAGAATGTCTGCCACTTTCCTGATAGTGAGGAAAGGCTTGTTTGTCATGCTCCAGCTATAGCCGGACTGACCTGCTTAAATTGTGTTCATTTTGACGGTCCGTAATCGAAGAAATTTTGTTGCATTTTTACAGCTATTTACCTTCGTTTTGACCTCCGAAACTCCAGGTGGAATTAATTCTCAACATGATTAATTCGCTGTATTACACCCAAAACAACAAATTTTCACCATATATATTCGGATTTTACATTAATAATGAGTAATTTTGCACTTCCGTGGACGAATTACAATAATAACAAATATAATTTTAGACTGAACAAAAATGAACATTTCATTTGAAAATCCCGACAAAGTGAATGGTCTGTTGACTATCACAGTCGAAGAGGCAGACTTCCAGGACTCTGTCGAGAAGACTCTCAAGGACTATCGTAAGAAGGCCAACATCCCCGGTTTCCGTCCGGGTCAGGCTCCTATGGGTCTCATCAAGCGTCAGTTTGGTGCTTCAGTGCGCTACGACGCAGTTAACAAGTTTGTAGGCGAGCAGCTCTACAAATATATCCAGGACAACAATATCCAGATGCTCGGCGAGCCTCTGCCTTCTGAAAAGCAGGAGACTCCGGCAGACATCGAGCAGCCGGCTCCTTACACTTTCGTATTCGATATTGCCGTTGCTCCTGAACTCAACATCACTCTCGACGGCCGCAACAAGATTGATTACTACACAATCAAGGCTGACGACAAGCTCATCAACGAGCAGATCGAGATGTATCAGGGTCGTGCCGGCAAGTACGAGCAGGCTCAAGAGTATGACGCTTCACTCAACGATCTGTTGAAGGGCGACATCCGCGAGCTCGACGCTGAGGGCAATACTAAGGAGGGTGGCATCACTGTAGAGGGTGCTGTGCTTATGCCTTCTTACATCAAGGTAGAGGATCAGAAGAACCTCTTCAACGGTGCTAAGCTCGGCGACATCATCACTTTCAACCCACGCAAGGCTTATCCGGAAGGCACAGCTGAGGTTTCTTCACTCCTCAAGATTGAGAAGGACGCAGCAGAGAACCTTGAGTCTGACTTCAGCTTCCAGATTACTGAGATACAGCGCTTCAAGAAGGCCGACCTCAACGAGGAACTCTTCGATCAGGTATTCGAAAAGGGTACTGTTAAGACTGAAGAGGAATTCCGCGCTAAGATTGCCGAGAGTCTGCAGCCGCAGCTTGAGGCTAACGCCGACTACAAGTTCATGCTCGACGTTCGCACATACTGCGAGCAGAAGGTAGGCGAGATTACTTGGCCGGACGCATTGCTCAAGCGCATCATGCTTGCCAACAACAAGGACAAGGGTGAGGACTTCGTTGAGAAGAACTACGCTGAGAGCATCAAGCAGCTTGAGTGGCACCTCATCAAGGAGCAGCTCGTTAAGGCTAACGATATCAAGGTAGAGGACGCTGACATCAAGAACGCTGCCAAGGAAATGGCACGCATGCAGTTCGCTCAGTACGGCATGTCTAACGTTCCTGAGGAGTATGTTGACAACTACGCTAACGAGCTTCTGAAGAAGCGCGAGGCTGTTGACAACTTCATCGAGCGCGCTATTGACGTTAAGCTCGCTGCCGCTCTCAAGTCTACAGTATCATTGAACAACAAGGAGGTAACACTCGAGGAGTTCAACGAAATGATGAAGTAATCAGCGAATATATTTCGAAGACAATAAAAAAAGGACTGTCACACGATTGTGACAGTCCTTTTTTATTATTGAATGGTACAAATTTGTTGGCAAAATTATGATTGGCTAATAAAGGAGTGGGGGTGTCAAAAGTCAACGCAGCACGCCCCGAAGGGGCAGAAGCACATAGCCCAGGGCATCGCCCTGGGTAAAAGTATCACAAATACCAATGCGCCCTGTAGGGGCAAAAGCGTTAATTATCAATGCTTTTGCCCCAACAGGGCGTTTTGCGATTTTCAATTCGTATACCCAAGGCGCTGCCTTGGGCTATGAGCTTATTGGGCTTTCAGCCCGCTTTGTTTGACTTTTGACACATCATCTCTCCTAAGTTTGAGACCTTTGCTACTATTTCGTTAGAAATAGTATGCCAATCCAATCTGCCATGCGTTGGCGCGTCCGTGTTTCTTGAATACTTTGTTTACTGTATCTTCGAAAGTTACGTCGCCAGTGCGTCCGCATGCAATGTTGTAGTTGGCTGAAAGCTCGAAGTGGCTGGCAATGGTAACACCGGCACCTACGTTTACGCTGAAAGCCGATGACTTAAGATTCCATGTGGCATCGTCGACAAGTTCCTGATGCTTCTTGCCAACATTGAATCCGAACTGCGGACCGGCAAAGAAGTTGAGGCTGGCAATCGAACCCAGTCCGATGCCATAGCGTAGGTTGATGGGTATGTTGATGTATTTCGAGTCAAGCGAACGCTCTTCGATGGAAATCTGTTCGTAGCCTACCTCGCCCTTAACCTTTGCCTGACGCTGGTCGTAGAGTGCAGATGCGTCTATACCGAGACCTATAAGGGACAATGAGAACTTGACTGTCGGACCAATGAAGAAGCCTGCCTGATTGTCGGCATCAAACACTTTCTTGCTGAGGCTCATGTCTGTAACGTTAAGACCGCCCTTCAATCCGAACTTTATCTGTGCCTGAGCATTTGTGGCAGCGAGCAACATAACGATTGCAACCGCCGCTGATGTGAAGAATCTTTTCATACTTTAATCGTTTTTTTTATGGTTGTTATTGTTGTCCTATATAATAAATAAGGTAACCCTATATATAATAAGGTGTCCTATATATATAATAAGGTGTATTAATGTCGTTGTCTGCGCACGGTGACACGAGCCGAAGAGCCAGACGAAACTGACGAGCTGCGTGACGGACGCGAAGCCTTCACCTTGGTAGTGCTTGCACCTGAAGCACGACGATTGCGCTTGGCAATGGCCTTGGCAGCCTTCTTGTCCAGTCGGGCAATGCTGTCGAGCGAATCCTTAGGTTCCGGTTTCCCCCACACACTCTGCTCCACATCCTTCAGTTGCTTTTCAATCTTGCGTTGCTCTTTGGCAACAGCCGAGTCGTTAGGGCAGTACTGTGCAATGGTCTTGCCGAGCATATTGGTGGTCTTGTATATCTTTCCGCGATACATGTTTTTTGTGAAGAAGTCGTCAATAGACATAGTTGCGGCATTGTTGAGATTGCTCGTCATGATGGTCTGCTTGGTAAGAAACGGTGCCAGATCGTCGTAGCGCACCCAGAAGAGCGGATAGCTTGTGGCAGCATCGCCGAAATCATCCTCACGCTTAAGTATCGGACACAGCGCCAGAACCTTGGTATGGAACATGGCGTTATGGTCGTCGTAGTAAGCCGACTCCTTTATGTAATAGGCTGTAACCTCGCGCGACGGGATGTCGCTGTCGTCGATATGAGTGCCACGATCGGTACGTTCGTAGTAGATGTGGTAGTTGTCGAGAAACGCCTTAAGGTTAATCTTAGAAGCCTCGTCAAACACTTCGTTGCCGTCGAGACGATACTCGTAGGCTGGAATGGCGCGTCGCATCACCAGCTTGAAGATGTATGTGAAGAGGTTCGTCTGCTGACCTATAGGCTCAACAGGATAGTACAGTCCGGCATTAGCCTCGTTGTTGAGGTCGAGTTCGCGATAGATGTCACGTCGCCAAGCCACATCCTCACCGGCAGCCTTCTGCGTAGGGAACGATATCTGAGCGCGCAGACTCAGTCCCTGGGTAGTCTGCTGTTGCTTTTTAGCCTGCTCGCGAAGGCGTGCAGCGGGCTGCGCCGACACCATATCGGTGCAGAGCAGAGCAATGAACAATATAGAGAGTAGTCTTTTCATTGTGCTTTGTTTACGTTTATTTCATTTCTACGATAATTCACTACTTTATTTCACAATCACCTCCATAGCGCCGTTGAGCTTGCGTGTGATGCCGTCGGGACCCACAGCAGTAATGCGCGATATGTAGAATCGCTTGCCACGTGACAGCTTTCGGAACGTATCGCGCTGTCGGTCGGTGAAGTTAGCGCCATTGGAAGCCATTGGAACGGCATTGCCCATATTGTCGAAGAATACGGTTTCGAATCCCGTAACACGGAACTGTATGTCGAGAATGCCGTCGTCGATGGCTGCCTTGATGCCGCTGGTGCCCATAAGCGAAGCCTTAGGCATTGATCCGCCACGGAAACGGTCGCTGCCTATCTGTATATAAGCAGCCGGATCGGGCAACTTGCGTACATGGAATGTGAACTTGCCCATCTGTCGTGAGCGTCCGTCGTTGTTGCTTGCCACATTGATGGTGACATCGCTGCCGACTGTAGTGGGGCGTGCTATGTAGCGTCCCATACCTATGCTGCGCAATGCTCCGCCCGACATAGATGCCTGGACAGCGCTTAGCGGAACGCCCGGAATGCTCACGCTGATAGGATTGTCATAGCCTGCGTAGAGCACATTCATAAGGTCGGCAGACACGGTAGCGCTTGGTGCCACAACGGTGTACTTCTGTGTGAAGTCGCGTCGTATTGTATTGCCTGCTCCATCGCGCATGGTGATGTATCCTCCAAACGAATGTTCGCCCACGCCATTGGCTGTAAACCGATAGAGTCCGTTGCTGATGCGACGTCCGCCTACATATATTTCGGGTTGCTGAGTGGTGTCTACCGCAGCCATTACTATCTGTGCTGCAAACTGGTCGCCACTTATAACGGTGCGCGATTCGGGAATGACGAAAGCGCTGAGACGGTTTACACGTATGTCCTTCATGTCGATATTCGACACGAGCGAGTGCAGCACTTCGCCCTCGGCATAGCGCACATCGCTCTGCAACTTAGACAGAAGCGTCACGGCACCAGCCACAGGCATGTCCTCAAACATATACTCCTGCCAGTTCTTGCCCATTGTATGGGCCTTCGGAGAGAGCTTGGTGGTGAGGTTGCTCTCTATGATTGAACGCTGGTGAGGGTCGGTAACCATAGTGAGAATGCGCTCGCGAAACGAGTTGATGGCACGGAACAGTCGTCCACCCTGACCCGTACCCGGAGCCAGCATCACATGGCTTGCCGCCTCAAGGTCTTCCTTGTTCTTTATATTGGCTACATCGGCATCCTTGCCGTCAGCCTCGCGCACTATTTCAATCTTGAGCTGTTGGGCGTAGTTGTAGAGCGAATCGCTCATTCGCTTTACCGCTGTTGCCTTCTCAAACCACTCCTTCACCTTCTGCGGATTGGCCTTCATCTGGTCGGCAAAGTCGGCATACAGCACCTCGTTCTCCTTCGATGAGTTGGCTGTAGTGCGGTTAAGACTCTCCTCGACAATAGAGAATCCGTTGAGCACCTCAGACGAGATGTTCAGCGCAAGCATCGCCATAAGCACC
>ERZ1026892.495-NODE-495-length-18544-cov-125.800043_pt1 | contig 18544 bp, 12 predicted proteins | sample MGYA00380176_ERZ1026892 | MGnify/ENA primary metagenome ERZ1026892 (study PRJEB33269, sample SAMEA4719812) | human gut metagenome | biome: human-associated habitat; feature: organic feature; material: feces | place: Cameroon | collected 2013-10 ... | reverse complement strand
ATTAAAAGAACCACAGTTAGTGGTTTCAATATCAGACCCATCTTTGGTCAATAAACTTAAAAGTGCCATTCAAATGCTCCATGGAGTAAGTTCTATTTCGGTTTTGAAACCTAAGAAAACGGAATTGGAACTTGCTGAAGAGGATGTTGCTAAAGGTAGAGTTACACAATGGAACTCTGTTGATGAAATGTTTGATACTATTCTTGGTAAGTGATGTATAAATTAGGAACAACTAAAAGATTCGACAAAGCGTTGAAACTTTGTCAGAAGCGTGGCTATCCAATAGAGAAATTACAAAATGCGATTTCCTTATTGGTAGAAAATGGTATGTTACCTTCAGAATACAAATCTCATATACTTCATGGTAATCATGAAGGTGAATGGGAAGCTCATATTGAATCAGATTGGCTTTTGATATGGGAACAGAATGATACGGAATTGACGCTGTTGATGTTAACTACAGGTACTCATTCTGATTTGTTTGGCAAAACGAAAAGATAAAATGGATCACCGGCAAAAGGTGAAGAGTGGTGAAGAGTGGTGAAGAGTGGTGCGCCACTCTTCACCTCTCGGAACCCCAGTGTTTATCGGGGTTTCAGGCGATTTGGTGAAGAGTGAAGAGTAAAAAAAGAGAGTGGGGATTTTCTCTCCCGACGTATCGTTTTGTGCCTGGCAATGGCACGATATTGCCCTGGTAAAGGGCAATATAATGCCGTAGTGAGGCAATAAGCGCTGGAAGCGTCTTTACCACTCGTCAGGACTATCATGACGACCTCTCAGTGACGTCTTGACTCCTTGTCAGGAGTATCCTGACAAAAAGAAGGGCTGGACTTTCTCACGAAAACCCAACCCTTCTTTTTAAAACAGCTGTTTTTGAACTTTATTATAAGTAAAAGATGTTATTGTATTTATCACTTATCTTATGTTTGTGGAACGTATATCAGGCGGATTGGCATCGCCTTGTAGCGGCCGGTGCTACTGCCATCATATCCCTGAACGAAACGGGTATTTGTGATAGTCTTTATCTTATTATAGATATCCAGATAAAGATACCAGAAGCCATATTCACTACTTTCTGTACTGAAGCCCTGATAGCCCGACAACAAAGACTGGCTCCACAGATTTGCGTGATATTCATCCTTGAAGCTGTTGCTCTCGTAATATCCGCTGATTGGGATATAGATGTAATCCTTCTGCGAAGACACTGTCGGGATGCGAAGACAATTATATAGTTCACCCGTAGATGTACTCAACGGCTTTACTTCGATTTTATTTGCAATTGCCTCTAGCTCGTTGCCCTTTGGTACTCTAAAATTGCCGATTACATACTTGTTGATATACTTGTTACTGTTTCTATCATTTGATATCTTGAAATATCCACCTATAGAACCTTTATCATTGGCAATATTGGCAGAACCTGGCGAATAGAAATCGCTGTTGGATGCGCCTAGATTACGGTCTAACATGTAGTATGTCTTATTAGGCGTAGTAGTTTTACCATCTTCTGATGGTTCATCTACCAGAATCTTCACTACTCCGTAGTAGTACCAACCTGTTTTTGTTTCACCCAACTGTTCGTCTCCCAGATTTTTAATTTCTCCAAATACACCAGCATGATAGATCGGGTATTTGATGGTAAACGGATGATCAGCATCTTCAGTATTCTTGATGACAAAACCTTCTTCGTCTATCCACAAATCGAACTTATTGGTGCTGTTGTTCAATGTAACTTTATAATAGTTGTTGCCATTGTAAGTTTCGTCTGAATAACTGATGTTAGCAGAATTCTTTTCAACATTGTCACCCGGTTTCTTTGGAATCAGATAATAGATCTTATTATCTCCTACGCTGAAGTGCAAGCCCTGGTTTCTGGTCTGTTCCTGATCTTCGACCTTATTCTCGCTAGGTTTAACACCATGCATTTCATCAAGCCAAGCAAAGTAATTATCATGAATAGTACCATCGTAATTCATGACAACCTTTCGATCTTTAGCACGTTTAAAGTCGTAACCTTCCTGATGAATCGTGATGGTTCTTTTCAAGTCACCGGAAGTGATGGTAATCGTACCATCCCGAGGCTCCTCCGATTTGTTGTTTGCAGTCAATGTGAGGTTGAGAACAAACATGGTTCCTGATGGTGCCGATTCGTTAGGACTTGTTGTGGTTGACTGGCTACCTGGTGACCAGCTAGTTATCCACGATTGTACATCTTTGCTAATTTCAACCTTATAGAGATTATTATCTGTTGTATTCTCAGGTTTAAGATTTGTAAACAAAGTGATAGGAACTATGATAGGATCTTTTCCATTTGTAGCAGCAACAGTCTGTGTACCACAAACCCCCAGTTCGTAGTCTTTGCAGGCAATCATATCTACAATCTCCGGGTTATCATCTACCACGGTTACCTCCAAACGATTTTCTGGCTCAGCCTTTAATGCTTCTTCTTCAGTAGCGTAGCCTGCATCGTTTACAGAAATAACGTTCACGATATAGTTGTGGTTACGTACCAATGCATATTGTGCAGTTTTGGCATCATCTTTATAGAGGGCTACTTTATAGTAGCCTTCTGTACCCTCTGTACCCTCTGTAGCCTTATATTTAGCCTTGATAATGATGTCTGCCTTGCCTGCAGAAGTTTCATTTACTGCAACTACAGCAGCAGGACCGCCAGCAATATATTTGCTATTCAACTCTGTAGATGTTGCCAAGTTGTCATCCTTAGTAGATACTTTGTAGCCAGCTGGCGCAATAGAGCCTTTGCTAGCAGAATGCCATACATGAAGGTCTGTGATTTCGAAATTGCTAACGCTTGTTTTTACTGTAACTTTAGCACATTGACGGGTAAGTGAAATCTTGCTGTCGTTCATCAGGTCGCTAAGTGTTTTTGCACCCCAACAGATTGGCTTTGATAAATCAGGAGTGATATCATCCATCGCATCAAGCTTTTCAGCCTGTGCTTTTGTCAAGCCAGGAACGTTGGCAACCAAATGTACCGTTTCTGTACCTTTAGGAAGGTTTGTTTTGATTTTCCTGTAACCATCTGCATCAGCAGTTGCATCAGCATAAGCTTCTGTACAATCCTGCATATCAAGATAATTGTCTGAAGTGCCATAGCATACAAGCCACAGAGAAGTAATGCTCTCTGTAGTTTCGCCTCCAGCTCGGGTAGAGATTTCCTGAGGAGTGAAATTAGGCAATTGTATGCTCAGCGTAACTCCCTCGGTAGGGAGTTCGTCCCCACCGTGAGTAATTGCCTCTAAAGAGTCCTTACATGATGCAAGGCTTAAGAGCAATCCTATCCATATCATTAAAGTCTTTATTCTTGTCATCATTATATTTTCTATCTTTATTATTTAGAAACTCCTGTCGGTTTGCCTTCATGCCAGCTGCTACCATCGTAATAGCCGAATATCTGGTATCCGTTGGTTGCATCGTATTTACACTCGTAGCTGTCACCATTGAAGAGCATGTGGTAGTTATTATTACCAATGCTAACCTCTATTGCTTTTTCATATTCGCCCTTAGGAGCTTTGAATTGGAGAACTGTACGTTTCCAGCCATTTCCAACATCTTCGCTTTTTTCCTTGAATTGATCTGGGTTACACTCCAAAGTATATTTATTTAGATTACTGTCCTTCTTTCCAAAATCGATGTACCATCGTGTAATATTATCTTTAGTATATATTACATAATCCACGTTTATAATGGTTGGTTTGTCATCATATACTCGATAATATGGTATACAGGTTGGGTCATAGAGATACCATCCTTCACGATCTTCATAATTGAACAATGGAATACCTGGATCCATATGATGTGGAAAACGGTGCGGAGTACGTCCACCATCATCTCCAAAAGCATTATTGCCATTGCCAAATATTACTAGAGTTTGTCCCGGTTTGATTTCCTTCTCTCCTTGCGCATTATTGAAGGTCAAACTACTTTTTTTATTTTTTTCTATATCTTTGTAATACCATCCTGCATTGTTAATGTCACCTGTCAATTTATCTCCAGGGAACTTCTCCGTAAAAACCCAGGTTGGCATATTAGGAGATGAGTTTGTATTCTCGCCTATCTGAGTATAGGCATAGAGATAGTGCTTATCTGAATGAATTTCTTTATCTCCAGCCCAGTTATTATTTGTCCAAAACCAACCATCGTCCCAGTTGTTATTCTTCTTATCATTATAGCCTCCTTCCGGAATTGTATATTCTGGTAATTGAACTTTGTTAACAACAACAAGATTTTCATATGTATCTTTAGCTCCATTCCAACTATACACATCATTGATAGCTCGCATGTAGATACGATAAGGGCCGAACTCCGGTTTTACTGTAACCGTAACTTCTTGCGAAGCAACCTCGTCGCCAGAAATCTGATTCAGCGGCTTAAGTGTGAAGTTATAAACGGTAGTCGTCACAGGATTTACGGTTTCCTGTACCTTCATCAGATATTTTCCATATGCATCATCAGGAGTATTATCATAACTTATCTTCAGACGAGAAGGTGCATCACCAACTTGTGCTGTTGAACCAGAAGCTTTTTCTGTTAGCGTACCATTGATGTTCTGATATGCCTTCAAGCCACCCAGGTTGGTTTCTACCACAAAGTGTTTCTCTAGAACCTGCTTGTCGTCAGGATCCTTACCCCAATAGATAACTACGTTCTTTGGGCTCACCTTAAAATAAGGAGTAACATCATAATGTACTTCAATATACTTCTTGATGTTGTTAGCCATCAAATAAACTCTAGCAGTTCCTTCTCTCTTACCTGCAGAGTTCTTTGGAAACTTATCTATTGGTATATTTGGGTTGATGCCAAAGATAATGTTGTTGCCATCTTTTTTTGTTTCGATGATAACCTTCTCATCTTTCTCACCAACAGTCTTGGTGTCAATACAGCCAAACGTTACATCAAGTTCGCTTGAATTATAAGAGATAGTATCTCCCTTTGTAGAAGTCACATTAGCCTCGGCCTTGTTAACCCATAAAGTAGTATGGTAGAAATCGGCATTGATTTCTACTGGCTGCCAGTCGCTCACTTTCACATCGCAGTCAAGATCCATATCGCCATAGCTCTTCAGCTTACCTGTAATTTCATAATAGGTTCCACGAGGGAATGTAGGCAGAGCATCTGATGCGTTCTGCTTATGTCCCAGATTAATGGTATATTGATTCTTGTTGCTGTTGTTAACTATACCGTTAATCTTCAATACAGACTGTTCCTCTGCCTTAGAGATATAACGCTCTGGCAGATAGTAAGTACCTTGAAAAAGCCACTGCTTATCGTTCGTAGGTTTCGGTGTACCCTTATCCTTATAAGCATCAGCGATTTTCACAACATCTTCGTTAGCTACATCTTTGTTATCTTCATTGATTTCATATTCACCTTTCTGATAATAACATCCTTTGCTTGCGTCGCCTGTAGGAGTACTCTTATAAAGAGGTGTATCTATGCCTTTAGCATATTCTGGAGTTACATCTGTCTGGGTAAACTTACCATCCCATAATAAATGGGTAGAAGGAGTAAGCTTCTGTGCAACAATATCTGTTATGCGATAGCTCTTGCCATAAAGATTATCGCTCGCAGTTGGGTCCATAATGAGGTTGAGCTTAACCTTTACGCATGTAAACTTCAGGTTAGCTGCTACCTCTGTATATTTATCACCCGCTGCTGTAATCACGATTTCAGCGAGATTGCCTGCGGCATCCTTCTCAGGCTCATAAATCATCGGGATGTTTGTAGAAACAGGCATTCCCGGTACTGCTTCAAAGCCATAACCCAGTACTATATTTTTGAGTTCATTTTCTGTTTTGATAGTTTGACCACTCAACACCTTGTTCATATTGGCAACCACATAGATATGGTAAGTGCCCGGCTCGATATTGAGCTGATAGTTAGCTACATGCTGCTCCAGCATCATCGAAGCCAGTGGGGCAGGGAGCGTCTCTACCAGGAGCTTGCCTTCATTTCCTGTAGGGAAAGCATAGAGGGTCAGGTCGTTGATCTGGCATTCATCTACCGTAGCATTATAGGTAGGAAGGCCGGAAGCATCGTCGGTACGGGTGCCGTTCGCACTGAGCACGGTTGGTACCAGCACGTGCAGGTTGCTTGACGAGTTGGGGGTATATCCGTTACCCTCCAACTCGTCGGTACAACTAACTGCAAATAAACTAGTCAACAACCAAACTATGAAACCTATATAGATATGAAATCTTCTCATGATAACTTTGTCTTTTACTTTACTAATATCAATAGTTTAATTTCGACAAAGTGGAATCAGATTATAAGTCGGCTCGCTGTATGCGCTTGCTCCAATCGAGGATGGAGATGCCCAACTTAACGTATTGCCACTTGTCGCCTTTCAGGAAAAAGTCCAGCTTGTAGTCGTATTCTCTGTCCAGGAACTCCTGTGCCGAATAGTTCAGTGCTTCGAATGCTCCACGGCCCTGTGCCAGAAAATCGGCTAGATTGATGCGGACCACTTCTTCGCCCGTCTTCTTGTTCCAGATGCTCAGTATCGCATTCTTGTCGTTCTCGGTTACGGGATGCAACACGAGACGGGAGAACATCAGGGCGGCGTGAGCGGTACGCTCCTGTACGGTACCCTCCGGAGTGGTGAACTCGGTGGTCCAGGTCTTGTATGGGGTGTATGTCAACTCCTCGTCTGGGAGGAGAGAATTGTCGTAATTGATGTAGCCATTGGCATCAGTTATCTGATAACTGAAGTCGTCGGCGTGGATGTCGGCTGGTTCGTCCAGCTGATGCAGACTGATGGTGAGCTGCTTGGTGTCTCTGATGAGACTGATGGTATGGTGGGTAATCTGAAGATCCTTCACCTCTACGGTTTCGTTGCTCAATCCCTGCCAGAGGGTATCAAGCGGAAGAGCCTGGTTTTCTACCTTTCCGGCATTTCTGTCGAGTCGGGCACGGAGTTTTTCGATGCTTTCTCCTGCTGCTGGAGCTTCGATGTGGAATTTGGCACCAGCCTGTGACAGCGCCTCTTCGTATTTCTTCTGGAAGGCGAAGGTGGCGAAGCGGTATTTGCCAGGTTGCAAGTCTATGCGCATGGCATAGTTAGGGTCTTTGAGGGGGTGGGATTTTCCCTCGTTGGCTGCATCCTGGCGAGCCACTAGGTTGCCCTGCTCATCGAAGACGAACACGCAGACACCGCCTACATGATCGTTGAACATATCAGCGCGCTGGACGTTGTAGTCGTACTTGAACTGCAAGTCAACTCCCATATCGCAAGGAGGGAGGTCGTCGTGCATCAAGTCGTTGCAGCTGCTGAGCATGCTGCCGAGAGCGACGATGGTTCCGAAAGCAGCGGTACGGCTGATAGCAGCCAAGCTGTCGAATCCCCATTCCATGCGTATATTCTTGATCCAACTATGTAACTTATTGTTTGCCATGATGCTTTTTGGTTATTATCAATATAATGTTTCAGAATATCAGGTTGTGTTTCTAGCTTCCACTATGGTGAAGCTGAAAACACAACTCGTATGTTTTAACGAAGGCGGGAGCCTAAGCTCCGCCTTTCGTTGTTATTACTCGATTACAAATCGACGTTCTGTGAACGCTTAGCCCAGTCGAGGATCTTCACGCTAACCTTGATGTACATGTCATCCTCATCATCTGGAGTGTTAGGCTTAACATCTGGAACGTCAGGATAACCAGGACCGCTAACGTTTTGTACATCCAACTCATACCAGTTGTTACGGAGCATACCATAACGACCCAAGTATTTGAGGTTGTTGTCATTGTAGAGTTCACCTGAATTCCAAGGAGTCAGGTCATCACCGAAGTGCTTGATACGAGCGATATAGTAAGACTCTCCATTTGCGTAAGTGCTGATACCAGCGTCTTTGGTGAGACCCACCTTATCGTTGACAGCTTTTTCTTCATCAGGTGTAACAACATGTCCTGTTACTGTAATGTTTGCTGCTTTAATTTCGTGATTTCCTGCAGCTGTTATATCATTACCTTCTGCGGCCAGGTTGATGGTTGTATTATCTGTTGTTGCGTCTGAAATAACCTTAGTAACAGCAGCCTTGATGTGATCCTCAAGATCCTTCTTCTTCCAAAGAGCGACGCTTGTACCGACCTTGAAGAAGGTCTTACCATCTTCTTCAGTAAAGCCATTTGGAGTATAGCTAGCCTTGAAAATGACGCGAGTGGTCTGTCCCTGCTTCATATTCTCGAGGTTGAAAGTATTCTCGAGGCAGTACAATGGTTTAGTTGGGTCTTTTGTTACTTCTGTATTTGCTTTAACATAGTTGAACTCTTTCTTTCTAGCAGTAGTGCCATCTGCGTCTTCCGTGCATAAATCATTATTCTTATAATTAGGATCTATACCCCAATATACACGTTTAGCTTTTGTTAACTCATTGTTATCTACGAAACGCTTATTAGATGCTCCTGGTGTTGTTGGAGCATCGTTATTCCAAATAGCAGCGTAGTCTTCGGTCAAACCATCAACATTGTGAATAGGGAAGGTCTTCAGGTTGGTAACATCCAAAGCCCAGTTCTTGATTGTAACCTTATCGCCTGCATATGAACTACTAGTAGCTACAGGTTTTTCTTCCTTAGTGGCAGCAGTCAATGTAACTTTAGCAAGACCACGCTCTACGTAGATGTCAGCAGCAGCTTCGCCAGAAGATGCTTGAGCCTCTGTAGGGAAAATCTTGTTCTTGTCGATAGCAACTAAAGTTGTTACGCTCTTATCGGTAGCATTGTACAGAGGAGCATTAGCCATATAGAATCCCTTTTTGGTATCTGTAAAATTGGTAGCATTAGCATTATTTGCTACATTCCAAGCAGAGAACGTATCACCCACTGATGGCAAAGTAACCTTTGCATCTGTACCAGAACCATTGTTCAAAAGTACCAATGCGAAGTAATTGCCAGACTTATCGACATTAGAAAGCTTTGCTGTAATCTTGGCTTGGGTAGTTACACCAGTTTCACTTGGGTTCTTCCATGGTTCCATTGAACCCAAATCAACAGTCTCAGCAAGAGTATAATTACCTTCACCGGCAGTTGTACCCTCCTTGAAAACCAGCAAAGTAGCATTAAATACATCGTACTCGTTAGTCTCTCCTGGCTTAAATTCTGGATTATCAGCACGTGTACCTCTTGTTGTAGGCAAGTTGATAGAGAAAGATGCATAGCTTGCACCTGATTCATTCTCACCTGAACCATTACCACCATTTACTAACTCGTTGTTGCTAGAGCAACTAGCAGTCATAGCAGCCAAAACTGCCAATCCAAAGAAATGTTTAATTCTCATAATCTATGTGATTTTATTGTTAGTTATATCTTTTATTGTTCCGCCTTCATTTCCTCGTAGATCTTTCTGATGCGCTCAGCCTCCTTCGAGTTTCCTGCCTTGGCAAGATGCTTTTCGGCAGTTACGAGGTCGCCCTTCTGCAAATCTGTGCAGGCGGCATTGAGATTGGCTGTCTCATCATCAGGGAAGAGACGGACGGCAATATCAAATACCTCGTTGAACTCTGGAGAACCAGGCTCATAGGTCTGTGCCACCAGATACATCTCCTGTAATGACAACTGCTGAGGCTTGGTCTTCAGGATTACCTTTGCCTCCTCAATGTCGAAAGGACGAACGGTATAGGTTACCGTATAGTCGCTGTGGCGCAAACGAGGATAAATCTCACTCATGATGTAGCGATAGCTAGCCGGATAAAGCTTCTTGATTTTCTGGTCCTTTGCATCGGGTGCCAATGATGAGTTGGCAACGGCAAGGATGGCAGACTTATCGGCTAAGTTGCTGGCTTCCACCTTCTTCTTGAATCCCTCCCAGTCTTCCGGGGTGGCGTGATAGGTGAAGAGCTTTTTATCGATAGTGTAGAGATTGCATACATAATTGCGCAGGGCAGCCGCACGGTTGTTGGCGAGTCGCACATTGTTGTCGTAAGGACCATCCGGCGACGCATAGCCATGAATATCGATATTGGTGATGCTCACATCCTTGTCGTTCTTCACGAGGTCGATGGTGGATGTAATCTTTCTCAGCTCTGTGGCATTCTCACGGAAGTCGGCGAGGATATCGCTCTTGTTGAGCTTGAAGCTCAGGTAAGCTTCACCCTTTTCGGCTCTCACCTTGATGGCTTCAGCCTTTGGCTTCACGTAATGGTCGCGACCAATCTTGGGTATTGGGTTGATGACCGCCATCTGGGTGGTATCCTGATCCATCAGGTTGCCGCATCCGCAGAGGTCTTCCGTCATGGAGAGGTTGAAAGCCTTCATCCACTTCCTGTAGGGAAGGGTCTGCGAGAAGAGCACCTGCTGCTCGGTATCATTCCTGCGTCTCACTACCACTGCCTGGCTGTTTTTCAGTTTGCTGCTTTTGCGCAGGTATCTGATGTTCTGGTTTTTGCCATTGATGATAATGGGATTCAGGGCGATGGTATCTTCTCCGGCAATAAGCGGAGTGAAAACCAGCTGTTGCTCTGATTTGAGCTGCAGACTATCGAGATGGAGGCGGAAAGCAACCTTCAGACTGTCGCTCTTCTTCTGTGTCAAGACGCTGTCTATCAGAATCTTGCCTCCAGCCAACCGTAGCTGCGAATCATCTATCTTCTGGGCTTGGACAGTCAGTGCGCTCTGTGCAAACAGAATGCAAAGGGGCGAAATGACCGCATAAAGCTTCATTTTCTTCATATTCTTCATCTTGTAAAAGAGGGTTTGATTTTGTTTTTCGCTATCTCGGTGATATTGTTCCTAGAATGCGTATATCAGGGAAAGGGCGGCTTTAGTTGGACCTACATAGTTGCGGTGATCCTTGTCAAGACATTTGTCACATCTTCCATAGAGCTTGTATGGGCTGTAGATGTATCCTAATCCGATGGATCCTTCGAGATTGAGGTGCTCAGACAGCAGCCATTGGTATCCGTAGGTGAGACCACCACCGACATACCAGCCTTCGTAATGTCTTCCTTTCTCTGTCTTTGGCAAGATGCCGAAAGGCAGGTCCACATTTTTGATGTTGTATTCACCTCCTAGGGCATGGATGCCGAAGAAGTGGCCTCCAAATTTCTGGCAGGTGTACCAGCGGTACTCTGGCATTACGTTCCAGTAGCGCAATTTCTTGTCGCCTGAGAACTTCCAGGGATTCAGGGCTCCGAAAAGCTGAAAAGTGCTCTTCCTGCCCGTGCCTATTTCTAGACCAGCATTGAGCGAGGTGGTTGCCAAACCAAGCAGGTTGGTCTTCAGCGCTACCTCCTGCGCTCGGGTTACTACTGTTGAGAGAATCAGCAGCAATAACATCGGTGTTCGTTTGAACATACTCTGCTTCATCATTTTACTTTGTTAATTTTCAGTTTTACTTTCTTAAGGATAATGCTAGTTGCTTATTCTTATTATCGTCATTTACTTAGTTGTATAGGATAAGCCTTGCAGCACGATTGAATGCCGTTGGGTTTCCTTTTCGGTTGCAAATATAGGATGATTTTCTCAAAGGAGCTTAATAAAAGTGATGAAAATCAAGGAAAATGAAATGCAAACGTTTGCATCGTTGCGCAATTTGTGTGGGGGCACAAAACTTAAAAAATATGATATAAGTGCTTGATATGTAGAAAAATAAAAGCGAAGGTGTAAGTTGCACACCTTCGCTTTTGAAACATTGTGTTTTGATGAATTTCTTTTTTGTGATTGGAGGAATGGAAGATGGGGGAAATCCGGCTTTTGGGGGGATTATTTCAGAATTTCCATCGCCTTCTTCAGACCTCTGTCCACTGCTGTAGGATCGTTCTGATAGAGCTTCTCCTTTTCTTCTGCGGTCATCTCGTCGAGCAGATAATCGGGGGTGATTCCCACACTTTCCAGCAGGTTGCCCTGAGCATCCTTGGTAAGAGAGAATGGCATGTAGAAGTAGAGATAGCTCGTTACATTTCCTATCCATCCGCCATTGCTGGCTTCGTTGTCGGAAGTGAGCATCGCCTGCGCTCCGTAACTGTTTCTGCCTATCGTCTTCACATGGTCGCCCTGGCTCTTCAGAATGAGGGTTGTCACTTCCGACATGCTGGCACTGTAGTTGTCGAGCAGGATGGCGGTAGGGATGTTTCTGCCCAGGCTCTTCGACGTAACCGTAATTTTCTGAGGAATCCAAGGGGTATAGCTGTATGGATTATTGTCCTCTTTTTTGCGCACGTAGGCATAGACGGCAGTCTGGGTAATGAGGTAGTCGGTAAGCAGACGGGTGTCTATCACGCTTCCGCCTCCGTTGCCACGGAAGTCGAGAATCAGCTTCTTGATCTCGCCCTTAGCCAGAGGCTCCAGGAACAGGCGGCGGTAACCTTCTACGCAGAGATGATTGTAGGTAAACTTCAGGTCGCTCCAGTAAGCGTAGAGTTCACGCTCGTGCCAGAGGTAATCGGCAAGTGCCTGACAATACCAGCTGGCAAAACCGGAGGCTGAAAGCATCTGCTGGTAACGGGCATCGCCCTGCAGCTTCTGTCGGATCTGTTCGCCCATACCGCTTGCATCAGCAGTAATAGGTAACAGTTTGAGGAGATTCGGCGACTTCTCGTAAGCCTCGCTGGCGAGAGCATAGAGACCGGAATAATCTCCCTGGTTGCTGTAAGCAGTCATCTTCTCGCAGGCTTTGGCTGCATCATCCGAAGCCAGATAGCTATCCATGTCGGCAAGCAACTGCGCTGCCTGCTGTTCTGCCTTCTCTCGCTTTCCTGCATCTGCAATCAGTTCCTTCGCCTTGTCTGTTATCTTGGAAGCATCCAGATGATAGGTGCTGGCGGCATTGCCAGGGAGATAGGACTTCTGATACTCGTGGAAACAGTTTTCGTAGAGGGCAAACTTGTTGAAGCCGAGGTAATAGGTGCCCGGCTGCTCCTTCAGGTAACCGCCCATGATACAGAAATCATCCGAGGTAATCTCGCCGAAGGCTGTGCCATCCAGGTTGAGCTGGTCGCGGGTATGGTTCCAGTGAGCATTCAGCGGGAAATACTCGGTCTTGTTGCGGAGCGTGCTGTTGAATCTCACCGTTTCCGTAGAAGAGTGGGAGACGGGCAGGGTAATCTTGACATAGAAATGCTGGTCGATGATCTTGTCGATGATTTCCTGGAAATACTGCTTTGCCTTGGCGTTGTCTTCCTGAATCTCCTGCTGTGTAAAAGCTGGGGTATGCTGGAAGGTCTTCAGGGCATCAAACTTGGGCTTGTATTCCTTGTACACCTGGTCCCAGGTCTGCGAAGATACGGCAGACTGCTCATTGAGGGTGCAGTATCGCTGGTTCATCACGCTCCAGAAGACCTGGAACAGGTCGCCATACGACTTGACATCGGTATCGGAGTAATCGGAAATCGATTTCTCGTTGGCATCATTGTCTGCCACACAACTGGTAAGCGACATCCCGGTGGTGGTTGTCGCCAGGAGGAAGGCGAAGAGGCATCGCATCCCACCTTTTATATATATAGGGGTTCTCATATTTTAAAATGATTTTTTAAAGCTTCTGCCCTTACAGGGCGTATTGCTGTCTGCTATTATACCCAGGGTGTTGCCCTGGGCTAGGAGCTTCTGCCCTTTCAGGGCGTATGGGGCTAGAACTTATAGGCAGCCGAGGCTGTGATGAGGCTGGAGTTGCGGCGTGCAGTCTTGCTGGTGCTGGCTTTCTCCTGGTAGATATGCGAGAAGCCGTATTGGAAGTTATACCCAATAGAGCCATCTATTCTTCCGAAGGAATAACCAACCTTGATGCCTGCTTCGCCGCCAAAGAGACTGCGGCGGAGATGATTCTCATTCTTCTTGAAATCGTAGGTGGTGTTATAGCGGATGTAGGAACCATCGCCCTTGTACCCCTCCATGATGTTCATCGGATACATACCCTTGGTATGCATGGAGGTGAAGTATTCGTAATAGATGCCCACCTGCGGCTTGATCCACAATCCCTTCTCGTGGTAAGGATTATGGAGGAGATAGTAGCCCACATGGAGTGGGATGCTGATGAAGTTGTTGTTGTATCGGGTGTTCCAGGAGTCACCGCCCAGATTCTGGTACAGGTAGTCGCGCTGAACGAAGCGGATGCCCGCTCCTACCGCCAGCTGATCTACGATATTGTATTCGGCACCGATGGCAGCCGTGAAACCCGGTCGCACCTTATAATAAGTCTCCGACAAGCCCGACACATCCGTATCGAGCACACTGCAACTGACACCAGCTTCTGCCTCCACCTTCCAGCGGTAGGAGCTCTGCTGTGCCAGAATGCCTTGGCAGCAGAAGCCAAGGGCTATGGATAAATATACCTTTCTCATAAAAATGGGGTAGTTTGGGGTGAAAAAAGTCTTAATAGAGAAGAAGCAATCCGGCAAACGCAGAATAGAGTATCATGCGGATGGGATTGATCTTCATCACCTTCACGCCGATAAAGGTGGCAAAGAAGAGGGCGATGGAGATATAGAATCTCCAAGGATTTTCGGGAGTAGAAAAGTTCTCTCCGTTCATCAGAAGCAGGGCTGCGGCTCCTACCAATCCTACAATGGCTGGGCGAAGACCGATGAAGATGCTCTGGACGGCTGAGGTGTTCATATACTTGTACAGCATCTTGCTGATAAGAATCATCAAAACCAAGGATGGGAGAACCAAAGCAAAGGTTGCTATGGCACTTCCGAGTACAGCCATCATGCCACTCATGCCGGCATTATGGACTGCTGTATAGCCACAATAGGTAGCGGCATTGATACCGATAGGTCCCGGTGTCATCTGAGAGATGGCAACCACATCGGTAAACTCCTTCATCGTCATCCAATGATACTGCGTTACCACCTGTCCCTGAATCAGGGATATCATGGAATAGCCACCTCCGAATCCGAAGATGCCTATCTGAAGGAATACGATGAAAAGCTGAAGAAATATCATATGTTATTCTGTTGGTTGAATGAATTGTCCATAGATGTAGCCACCTACGGCAGCTGCGATAATCACCCAGATCGGGTTGACGCCCAAAAGCCAGATCAGAAGGGCGGATAGAATAGGTATCCAGCAGTTGACGAGCGAAATACCGGCACTCTTGGCAAGCGAGAACGTAGGTACGGCTATCAATGCCACGACGGCAGGACGGATGCCTGCAAACAGGGCTGCCACCACCTTGTTGTCTTCAAACTGATGGAAAAATATGGCTATTGCCAAGATAATAAGAAACGATGGCAACGAAGCGCCGAAGGTGCAGACGATGGCTCCCGGTGTCTTTGCCAACTTATATCCGAGCAGGGAACTCATGTTGATGGCCAAGGCTCCCGGACAAACCTGGGTGGTAGCGATGGCATCCAGAAATTCCTCCTTCGTCATCCAATGATGCTTGTCAACGACTTCGGATTCTATAATAGGAATCATGGCATAGCCACCCCCAAAGGTGACTATGCCAATCTTCATGAATGTCTTAAATAAATCTGTATATTTCATTTATTTACTTTACTCTTTCTTCAATCCACTGACGTGCATTGACAAATGCCTCAATCCAAGGAGTTACCTCGTCGTTGCGGCGGTCTGCTGGATACCAGGCGTTCTGCCATGGGAAGATGGCACGCTCCAAGTGTGGCATCATAGCCAAGTGGCGACCATCTGCAGAGCAGATACCTGCTACGTTGTAGTCACTGCCGTTAGGATTACCTGGATACTCAGCGTAGTTGTACTTCGCAATGATGTTGTAGTGATCCTCTGGCTCTGGCAAGTAGAAACGGCCCTCGCCGTGAGCTACCCAGATACCGAGCTTATCACCGCTCAAGCTACCGAACATCACACTGTCGTTCTGAGGAATAGTCAAACCGAGGAATGTACTCTCGAACTTCTTGGATGTGTTGTGGCAGAGGTGTGAACGATGCTTGTGCTCAGGATTGATGAGGTTCAACTCAACCATCAGCTGGCAACCGTTGCAGATACCGAGTGAAAGGGTATCCTCGCGGGCATAGAACTTATCGAGTGCCTCCTTAGCCTTAGGATTGTAGAGGAATGCACCAGCCCAACCCTTGGCAGAACCGAGAACGTCGGAGTTAGAGAAACCACCGCAGAATACGATGAAGTTTACATCCTCCAAGGTCTCACGACCGGAAATCAAGTCGGTCATCATCACATCCTTTACATCGAAGCCGGCGAGATACATAGAGTATGCCATCTCACGCTCACCGTTGGTACCCTTCTCACGGATGATGGCTGCCTTGATGCCAGATGGCTTGCGGCGGTTGGCATCGAGACCATAGCTAGCGAGGGTTCCCTTGAAGCCGTAACCGAAGTTCATCTCGATAGGCTGCTTCTTATAGTTGGTGTAACGCTTCTTAGCCATACCGTTCATGCTCTGCTTGCGGTCGAGGAGGTAAGATGTCTTATACCAGTCGTCACGCAATGCATCGATATCGAACTCGTGCTCGAAGCCTTCCTTCTTGATGATAATCTTGCGGAGCTCAGGAGCTGGATAACCAATCTTGGCATAACCGATACCGTTCTCATCGAAGAATGCCTTCAACTCGTCCTTGTGAGCATCGCTTACCTGGATGACAACACCTGGGTTCTCTGCGAAGAGAGTCTTGATGATGTCGGCATCTGCGATGTCGTGGAGGTTGATCTTCATACCGCCCTCTACGTTGGCGAATGTCATTTCGAGGAGAGTTGTAATCAAACCACCGGCACTGATATCGTGACCAGCCATTACCCAACCGCGGTTGATGAGCTCCTGTACGGCGTTGAAGCAGTCAACGAAGTACTCTGGGTTCTTGACGGTAGGAACATCGCTGCCCACCTTGCCCAGGCTCTGTGCGAAGGCTGAACCACCGAGGCGCTGCTCGTCGAAGCTGAAGTCGATATGGTAGAGGCTAGAGTTCTTGTCGTTAACGAGAACTGGGCTAACCACCTTCTTGATATCTGAAACCTCACCACCGGCACTTACGATAACGGTACCTGGAGCGATGATCTTCTCGCCGTTAGGATACTGCTGGGTCAATGAGAGAGAGTCCTTACCTGTTGGTACGTTTACGTGGATGGCGCAGCAGAAGTCTGACAATGCCTTCACACCCTCGTACAAACGGGCATCCTCACCCTTCTGGCTGCGGCAAGGCCACATCCAGTTAGCAGAGAGGCTGATGCTGTCCATGCCATCTGCCAATGGAGCCCATACGATATTGGTCAATGACTCTGCTACAGAGAGTACAGAACCTGCCTTAGGATCGGCAAGACCTGCCTGAGGTGCATGACCCATTGCAGTTACGATACCCTTCTCGCCACGGTAGTCGAGTGCTACGACACCACAGTCAGAAAGTGGCAACTGAATCTGACCCTGACCCTGCTGACGGGCAATCTTACCTGTTACGGAACGGTCCACCTTGTTGGTCAACCAGTCCTTACAAGCCACAGCCTCCATCTGGAGAACACGCTGCAAGTACTCGTCGAGGTTATCTGCAGAATAAGTTACATCTTCATATTTGCGCTCTACGGTCTCATCTACCATTACAGTCTTAGGAGTATGACCGAACATCTGAGCTACATCGAGGTCGAATGGCTTCACACCGTCAGCCTGCTTGAAGCTGAAGTGAGCATCGCCAGTAGTCTCACCAACCACGTACATTGGAGCACGCTCACGGTCGGCAATCTTCTGAACCTCGCTGATATACTTCTCGTCGATGAGCAAGCCCATGCGCTCCTGACTCTCGTTGGCGATGATTTCCTTGGCGCTCAAAGTCTTGTCACCGATAGGCAACTTAGCCATATCGATTTCGCCACCGCACTCTTCTACCAACTCAGAGAGACAGTTCAAGTGACCAGCTGAACCGTGGTCGTGGATGCTGACTACTGGGTTCTCATCGTTCTCAACGAGTGCACGAACCAGGTTGTAGGCACGCTTCTGCATCTCAGGGTTGGCACGCTGAACAGCGTTCAACTCGATACCGTTGCTGTAACGGCCTGTATCTACAGAAGAAACAGAACCACCACCAAGACCGATGCGATAGTTATCACCACCTACTACGACAACCTTGTTGCCCTTCTGTGGCTCACCCTTCTTGTAGTCACGCTTCTTGCCGTAGCCTACACCACCAGCAAGCATGATTACCTTATCGTATGCATACTTCTCACCGTTCTCCTCGTGCTCGAATGTAAGCACAGAACCGGTGATGAGAGGCTGACCGAACTTGTTACCGAAGTCTGAAGCACCGTTAGAAGCCTTGATCAGAATCTGTTCAGGAGTCTGATAGAGCCAATTACGAACTGGCATGATGTCTTCCCAGTCGCGCTCAGCATCGCTCTTGCCATTGTCATCCTTCAGGCGAGGATAAGCAGTCATGTAGCAGGCTGTACCTGCGATAGGCCATGAACCTACACCACCACCCATACGGTCGCGGATCTCACCACCTGTACCGGTAGCAGCACCATTGAAAGGCTCTACGGTAGTAGGGAAGTTGTGGGTCTCAGCCTTCAGAGAGATGACACTCTCGATATCCTTCACCTGGAAGAAATCGCTGGTAGTCTGATCTGCTGGAGCAAACTGCTCGATAACAGGACCCTGAGAGAAAGCCACATTATCCTTATA
>ERZ1026892.490-NODE-490-length-18584-cov-11.400939_pt1 | contig 18584 bp, 15 predicted proteins | sample MGYA00380176_ERZ1026892 | MGnify/ENA primary metagenome ERZ1026892 (study PRJEB33269, sample SAMEA4719812) | human gut metagenome | biome: human-associated habitat; feature: organic feature; material: feces | place: Cameroon | collected 2013-10 ... | reverse complement strand
AACCCGGTATCCGGTAAATCGCAGTGCCGTTCCGCTTAAGTGAACGGCATTGCGGTCAATGGCCGGTTTTTTTATCTCTTGCGGTTATTATCCCGGCGTTACATTACGCGGCCAGGTTCGCAAGAATCTATCAATGGAGCCCTAGTCGCCAGGCAAAGTCGATCTCTTCTTTCAGTTCGATACTAGAAAGCGCCATCAGGTCGGCAAATTCCAGCTCAAGCTGTTTTAAGCGTTTCAGGTACTGTGCAGGGGTTAAAGAGGTGGTTTCGCGACGAAGATATTCGATGGCCAGTTGTGCAGGCGTAAACAAGGTATCCATAAGTTCCTCTGTTGGTTTAGACGACATAGAACATTATAACACCTTTCCCTGCGCGCTTTTTGACCAAAAGCAATCATAAATCAAATAAAAGGCCGCCATCTCTCACAAAGACGGCGGCCTTAATTTTTCGCGCTGTAATTACAGAGCTTTCAGAATGGCGTCCACGCTGGCTTTTGCGTCGCCGAACAGCATCTGCGTGTTTTCTTTAAAGAACAGCGGGTTCTGTACCCCGGCGTAACCGGTATTCATAGAACGTTTGAAAACGATAACGTTCTGCGCCTTCCAGACTTCCAGAACCGGCATGCCGGCAATCGGGCTCTTCGGATCGTCCTGAGCGGCTGGGTTAACGGTGTCGTTCGCGCCGATAACCAGTACGGTATCGGTATCGGCGAAATCGTCGTTAATTTCATCCATCTCCAGCACGATGTCGTAAGGCACCTTCGCCTCCGCCAACAGCACGTTCATGTGGCCCGGCAGACGCCCGGCAACCGGGTGGATACCAAAGCGTACCTTGATACCGCGCGCGCGCAGTTTCTCAGTAATTTCCGCCACCGGATACTGCGCCTGCGCCACCGCCATACCGTACCCTGGGGTGATGATCACCGAGTGGGAATTTTTCAGCATTTCGGCGGTTTCTTCGGCGTTAATCTCGCGGTGTTCGCCCACTTCTTCTTCGCTACCGGTAGAGGAACCGTCGGTACCAAAACCACCGGCAATCACGCTAATGAACGAACGGTTCATCGCCTTACACATGATGTAAGACAGAATGGCACCGGAAGAACCTACCAGCGCACCGGTAACGATCAGCAGGTCGTTGCTGAGCATAAAGCCCGCCGCCGCCGCCGCCCAACCGGAGTAGGAGTTCAGCATGGAGACGACTACCGGCATATCTGCCCCGCCGATAGACGCCACCAGATGCCAGCCAAAGGCCAGCGCGATAACGGTCATCACCAGCAGACACAGCACCTGCGTGCCCACGCTATCGGTACGCACGAATGCCACCATCAGCAGGAAAGAAACCACCAGCGCCGCCAGGTTAAGCTTGTGACGATTTGGCAGCATCAACGGCTTCGAAGACATCTTGCCGCACAGCTTGCCGAACGCCACGATGGAACCGGTAAAGGTGACCGCACCGATAAAGATACCGAGGAACACTTCAGTCAGGTGAATATTGACCAAAATTTGTTCCATGCCGGTTTCATGCTGCAGGTAGCTGTTGAAGCCCACCAGTACCGCGGCCAGACCGACGAAGCTGTGCAGCACCGCCACCAGCTCCGGCATCTCGGTCATTTCCACTTTCTTCGCCAGGCGAATACCAATCGCCCCACCGATAATCATCGCCAGCAGGATCCACGCCACGTTGCTGGTATCCGGCCCGAAGATGGTTGCGATCAGGGCAATCGCCATACCGGCGATGCCGTAGTAGTTGCCCTGCTGCGACGTTTCGTGTTTGGAAAGCCCGGCGAGACTGAAAATAAACAGGATTGCGGCAACAATGTATGCAGCTGTAACTAATCCTCCAGACATTTGTTACCCCTTATCCTTTGCGGAACATTTTCAGCATGCGCTGAGTGACGGTGAAACCACCAAAAATATTAATGCTGGCGATCAGTACCGCGATAAAACTCAGGAAACTTACCCAGCCTCCATGGCCAATCTGCAGGAGTGCGCCAACCACGATAATGCCCGAGATAGCATTCGTGACCGACATCAGCGGCGTGTGCAGCGCATGCGACACGTTCCACACCACGTAGTAACCCACCACGCAGGAGAGCGCGAAAACGGTAAAGTGGCCGAGGAACTCTTTCGGCGCAACGCTCGCCAGCCAGCCAAACAGAATGATGGCCAGCGCGATCAGCGCATATTTACGCCACGGTGACGCCGGTTTTTCCGGTTCTTTTGGCGCTGGCGCGGCTTTCTGCGCCGCCTGCGGCTGTGCAGAAACCTGAATCGGCGGGGCCGGCCAGGTGACTTCGCCTTCACGGATGACGGTCACGCCGCGCACCACAACGTCATCAAAATCGATGGTAATGTTGCCGTCTTTCTCTTTACACAGCAGCTTCAGCAGGTTTACCAGGTTGGTACCGTATAGCTGAGAAGACTGGGTCGGCAGGCGTCCGGCCAGATCGGTATAGCCGATCACCTTCACGCCGTTTGCCGTGACGAAAATTTCATTCGGTACGGTGTATTCGCAGTTACCGCCGTTTTGCGCGGCCAGATCGACGATCACGCTGCCCGGGGTCATGGAATCCACCATTTCACGGGTGATCAGCTTCGGCGCCGGTTTGCCCGGAATCAACGCGGTGGTAACAATGATGTCGACCTCTTTTGCCTGCGCGGCAAACAGGGCCATTTCGGCGGCGATAAACGCCTCAGACATCACTTTGGCATAACCGTCTCCACTGCCGGCTTCTTCTTTGAAGTCCAGCTCGAGGAATTCGGCACCCATGCTCTGCACCTGCTCTTTCACTTCCGGGCGGGTGTCGAACGCACGCACAATCGCGCCAAGGCTGTTCGCCGCGCCGATAGCGGCAAGACCCGCTACGCCCGCGCCAATCACCATCACTTTCGCCGGTGGGACTTTGCCCGCCGCGGTGATTTGGCCGGTAAAGAAACGACCAAACTCGTGAGCCGCTTCGACGATAGCGCGATAACCGGCAATGTTTGCCATCGAACTTAACGCATCCAGCGACTGGGCGCGGGAAATACGCGGCACGGAGTCCATTGCCATGACGTTAATGTTACGCTCAGCCAATTTTGCCATCAGCTCGGCATTTTGCGCCGGCCAGATAAAGCTAATCAGCGTCGTGCCCGGGTTCAGCAGCGCAATCTCTTCATCCAGCGGCGCGTTAACCTTGAGGATAACGTCGGATTGCCAGATATGATCACCAGAGACGATCTCTGCACCAGCCTGCACAAATGCTTCGTCATCAAAACTGGCGAGTTTTCCTGCACCACTTTCAATGGCCACGCTAAAACCGAGCTTCAGCAGCTGCTCAACCGTTTTCGGCGTTGCTGCGACTCGCGTTTCCTGGGCCCACCTTTCTTTTGGTACACCAATACGCATAACTATTCCCTTATATCGGTTCTTATTTGACGGTTTGCCGTTTTGTCAGTTTGTTGCGGGTAACCCGTAAGTGACCTAACAGGCGAACAACCTGAATAAATAAAACAGTAACAAACTGACTATAACCTACTGAAAATACCGATTGTGATCTAGCGCCGGAAAACACTATTTTTGCATTAAATGCCAAATAAGGAGTTCCAGCGGCTACAAACAGCGATATTTTCCCCGATTTGAGTAGCGAGCCTCATAATTCGCTTCTTCTCCGTGGGAAAACATGATTTTTCGCGGGCGAGACGGTGCGATTAACATTCCATTAACTTAAAAAAGTCATATGGTTGACCGCTTTTTCTGGTCAAGCGCCCATTTTTTCAACATATCAGGAAAAGTTATCCAAAACCGTCACCGGGTTCGCATCTGAAGTTAAAAATGACGCAGACAGTAGCGTCATTTCAATGCCATAATCAGACGTTTTCCCGTTAACAACATGACCCGAATTTGGTTTGCGCAAGGCGAAGGATTATTTTTATGAAGCTTAAGAACACCCTCCTCGTGTCCGCCATGCTGTCTGCCGCGGCAATGTCCGCTCATGCAGCCACCGAGCTGACCCCGGAGCAAGCGTCCGCACTGAAGCCCTATGACCGCGTGGTGATCACCGGTCGCTATACCGCCATTGGCGATGCGGTCAACGCCATGTCCCGTAAAGCGGACAAAGAAGGCGCAGCCTCTTTCTATGTTGTCGATACCTCTGACTACGGTAACAGCGGCAACTGGCGCGTCACGGCCGACCTTTATAAAGAAGATGCGCCGAAAGCCGACGCACCGAAAAACCGTATCATCAACGGTGTGATGGAGCTGCCGAAAGACCAGGCCGTTGCGCTGGTGCCTTATGACACCGTCACCGTTCAGGGCTTCTATCGCAGCCAGCCGGAAGTGAACGACGCCATTACCAAGGCCGCCAAAGCCAAAGGCGCAGCCTCCTTCTTTATCGTCCGTCAGGTGGATGCTAACGATGGCGGTAACCAGCGTATTACCGCCTACATCTATAAAGCCGATGCGGAAAAACGCGTGTTGCAGAGCCCGGATGCCATTCCGGCAGATTCTGACGCCGGGCGTAAGCTGCTGGCGGAAGGCGGTGAAGCGGCGAAACAGGTTGAGATCCCGGGCGTGGCAACAACCGCCGCCGTCGGCGCGGGCACCGGCGTAGGTCGTTTCTTCGAAACACAGACAACAAAAGGCGGGCGTTACAGTGTCACGCTTCCGGACGGTACCAAAGTTGAAGAGCTGAACAAAATCACTGCGGCGCAGATGATTCCGTTCGACAGCATCAAGTTCACCGGTAACTACGGTAACATGACTGAAGTCTCTTATCAGGTCGCAAAACGCGCCGCGAAGAAAGGCGCGAAGTACTATCACATTACCCGTGAATGGCAGGAACGCGGCGGCAACGTCACGATCAGCGCCGACCTGTACAAGTAAGCAACAGCAAAAGGCGGCGTAAGCCGCCTTTTTTATTCATTTCTTTTATACATTGTTGCATGTATGCATCGCTCTCCGTAAAATCGCCGCCTCAGCGCAATCCTCCATGTTTATGCGATTTCGCCAAATAAATATTCTTGTTCTTTGCCTTCCACGACAGGATTCTCATGGAAAAGAAATTAGGGCTTAGCGCCCTGACGGCTCTGGTTCTGAGCTCAATGCTCGGTGCGGGCGTATTTAGTCTGCCGCAAAACATGGCCGAGGTCGCCAGCCCCGCCGCTCTGCTGATTGGCTGGGCTATCACCGGCGTGGGGATTCTGTTCCTTGCCATCGCCATGCTGGTACTGACCCGCATCCGTCCGGATCTTGACGGTGGGATCTTTACCTACGCTCGCGAAGGCTTCGGTGAGCTGATCGGCTTTTGTTCCGCATGGGGCTACTGGCTGTGTGCGGTCATTGCGAACGTCTCCTATCTGGTGATTGTTTTCTCCGCCCTCAGTTTCTTTACCGATACGCCGGAACTGCGCCTGTTTGGCGACGGTAATACCTGGCAATCCATTGTCGGGGCTTCAGTGCTGCTCTGGGTGGTTCATTTTCTGGTTCTGCGCGGGGTACAAACGGCTGCCAGCATCAACCTGGCCGCGACGCTGGCCAAGCTGGTACCGCTGGGGCTGTTTATCGTGCTGGCGGCGATCGCATTTAAAAGCGAAACCTTTACCCTGGATTTCCACGGCATCGACCTTGGCGTGCCGGTGTGGGAACAGGTGAAAAATACCATGCTGATTACGCTTTGGGTGTTTATTGGCGTGGAAGGCGCGGTGGTGGTATCAGCTCGCGCCCGTAATAAAAAGGATGTTGGGCGCGCGACGCTGCTGGCGGTGATTTCCGCGCTGGGGGTTTATCTGCTGGTCACGCTGCTGTCGATGGGCGTCGTTGCCCGCCCCGAACTGGCAGAGATGCGCAATCCATCAATGGCGGGCCTGATGGTGCGTATGATGGGGGCCTGGGGTGAAATCGTGATTGCCGCCGGGCTGATTGTCTCCGTTTGCGGGGCTTACCTGAGCTGGACGATTATGGCGGCGGAAGTGCCGCTGCTGGCCGCCACGCATAAGGCGTTTCCGCGCATCTTCGCCCGGCAGAATGCGAATAACGCCCCAGCCGCCTCACTGTGGCTCACTAACCTCAGCGTGCAGGCGAGCCTGGTGCTGATCTGGCTGACCGGTTCAGACTACAACACGCTGCTGACTATCGCTTCCGAGATGATCCTCGTGCCTTACTTCCTGGTCGGCGCGTTTCTGCTGAAAGTAGCGCGCCGTCCACTGCATAAAGTGATTGGTGTCGGTGCCTGCATTTATGGCTTATGGTTATTATATGCGTCCGGCCCGATGCACCTGCTGCTGTCGGTGGTGCTCTATGCGCCGGGCCTGTTAGTCTTTATCTATGCGCGCCGCACGCATGAAGATAATATCCTGCTCAAGCGTCGCGAATTAGCCTTAATTGGCCTACTTCTGGTTGCCGCCGTGCCGGCAACCTGGATGTTAATGGGGTAACGTGCGTCGCCCCATCGCAGAATACATATGGAGATAACGATGGGAAACATGCTATCACGCCCCGTACTGATAACCGGTGGAGGCCGCCGTATCGGCCTCGCCCTTGCCCACCATTTTCTCACCCAACAGCAGCCGGTTATCCTCAGCTATCGTACGCACTATCCGGCGATTGATGTGATGCAGCGAGCGGGAGCCGTCTGTATTCAGGCCGATTTCGCCCACGACGATGGCATTAACGCCTTTGCCGAGGCGGTGAAATCACACTGTACCAGCCTGCGTGCCATCATCCACAACGCCAGCGGCTGGCAGGCGGAAAACCCGACCACGCCGCTCAGTCAGGTGCTCAACGCCATGCTGCAGATTCACGTGCACGCTCCCTATTTGCTAAACCACGCGCTGGAAGACCTGCTGCGCGGACATGGGCACGCCGCCAGCGATATTATTCATTTCACGGATTATGTGGTGGAACGCGGGAGCGATAAGCATATTGCCTACGCCGCCAGTAAGGCCGCACTGGACAATATGACTCGCTCATTCGCCCGCAAGCTGGCGCCCGAGGTGAAGGTCAACGCCATCGCTCCGGCGCTGGTGCTGTTTAACGAAGGGGATGACGCCGAGTATCGGCAAAAAGCGCTGAATAAGTCGCTGATGAAAATTGCCGGCGGTGAGAAAGAGATAATCGACCTTGTCGATTATCTCTTTGGCAGCCGCTATGTCACCGGCCGCTCTTTCGCCGTCGACGGCGGGCGGCCTCTGGCCTAGCGCTTAGTGAAAACGGCCCCACAGGAAAATTAACAGCCAGGCGCTAACGCCCCAACAGGCCACAGCGCCGGCTAACGCCAGCGGCAGACGCATCATGCCGGTGAAATACCACAGCGACAGCAGATAGAGAAAGTACGGAATAATCGACCACATCCCAAAAACGATGGTCGCCCGCAGCGCCTCGGTACCTCGCTCGCTGGCGACGATATAGTGCGCAATCAGCGCAAAAGTGGGAAAAAGCGGAATCAGCCCTGCAATGGCGTAGTTTTTCGTTTTTGCCAGAATGCCAATCAGCACCACAACCAGCGCGCCAAGCAGCGCCTTAATTAACAACCCCATCTTATTATTCACCAATAAACAACATGTTGCTCCAGCATAGCGGAAGCGGTTGTCTTTATGAATGAAAATTCAGACGCGTGCTCGCAATTAAAGCGGCACGATCTTGCCGCTCCCGTCATCGCTGGCGTATTGGTCAGCCTGATAGTGAGTCACTGGCGTAGTCGGAAATAATCGCGATATGGGCGTCATTTCCGCCGCAGTGGCGGCATGCGCCCGAACGAGGCCGCAGGGGGAATCTCTGCGGCCTTTTTTGTGGCGGCAAAGCTGCGCGCGGTGTATCGTAGCCGTTTTGTCAGCCAGTGCGTAGAGTCATGAATAAGATCGTTTATGTTGAGGATGATCCGGATGTCGGGGCGCTGATCGCCGCCTATCTGGGCAAGCATGATATGGATGTGGTGGTCGAGCCGCGGGGCGATAATGCCGAAGCGACGATTGCCCGTGAAAATCCGGATCTGGTGCTGCTGGACATCATGTTACCGGGTAAAGATGGCATGACGCTTTGCCGCGATCTGCGCGGTCAATGGGCGGGCCCTATCGTACTGCTCACTTCGCTGGATAGCGATATGAACCATATTCTGTCACTGGAAATGGGCGCGAACGACTATATTCTCAAAACAACCCCGCCCGCCGTGCTGCTGGCGCGCCTGCGTCTTCACCTACGACAAAGTCCGGGTAACGGGAGTCACACGGTCGCCGCGCAGCCTGCCTTGACGCCGCACAAAACCATTCGCTTCGGTACGCTGGTCATCGACCCGGTGAACCGTCAGGTTCTGTTGAGCGGTGAAAGCATCGCCCTTTCCACCGCCGATTTCGATTTGCTGTGGGAGCTCGCGACTCATGCGGGGCAAATTATGGACCGCGACGCGCTGCTGAAAAATCTGCGCGGCGTCAGCTACGATGGGATGGATCGCAGCGTGGACGTGGCAATTTCACGGCTGCGTAAGAAGCTACAGGACAGCGCCACCGAACCATACCGTATTAAGACCGTGCGGAATAAAGGCTATCTGTTCGCGCCGCATGCCTGGGAATAGCTAACAGGATATTATGCTGAGATTAAAAATATAACCCTCGAGAGAGCGCGCACCACTGTCATCAAAAATAGCGCTTTTATGCTGCCACCTGGCGAATTTTACGCCAAATGGCAGCATTATCTATATTCAGTTACTGTTCAGCTGAAGTTCAGCCGTATTTATCCCTCTGGCAAAGCCGTTTTCCAGCAAACCCAGGGTCACGCGATAGACGTCTTCTGCGCTAATTTCCGCACTCTCGAGCGGAAAGCTCAGCACCGCATCGCGAATCACCGTTATAGAAAGCCCAAGGTCCGCTCCCATGCGCACCGTGGAGTTAACGCAGTAACCCGCCACTGCGCCAATCACCGCGATCTCGCTAATCTGCGCGCGCTGTAACCAGCCGTGAAGGTCGGTAGAACTGAATGCCGATGAGGTCGTTTTTATAAATACAGGCTCGCCCACCTGCTCTTCAAACCCGGCTACAGGTTGGAAATGGGCGCTATCACGATGAAGCGGGGAACCTGCCTCGAGGGTTTGATGGCGAACATGCAGTATCGATTTACCCGCTGCGCGAAATGCGCCGATTGCCGTGCGCATATTATCGATACTGCGGGTAGGAAAATAACTCATCCCTCGCTCAATGCGGTCGGGAACAAAACCTTGCATGTCGATAATCAATAAAGCCTGCATAACACCCTCATTCGTACGTATCGAAATGAAACAAATTACGCCGAGCGAACGCAGAGAACAACCCGCAGATTTTAAGGTAGCACTGCACTGTACCTCTTTCCGAATCGCCGTACCGCTCACCATTCTGTCACTGATGATATTGCTGCCTTTTCAACCCCGTGGGTTTGCAGCGCGGTCGCTCTGACGCAGAAGCACTTTACCTATCAGATAAGTCGTTGCCTGCCCGCCAATGTAGACGCGGTCCCCCTCAAGCCGGCAGCGCAACTCGCCACCGCGCTCTGCTCCCTGGTGGGCCAGCATTTGTGTCTTTTGCAGTTTATCCGCCCAGTATGGAATCAACATGCTATGTGCAGAACCGGTCACCGGATCTTCCGGTACCGCGTCACCAGGGCAGAAGACACGGCTGACAAAATCATACTCCCCGTCACCGGGCGCGGTGACGCAAACCATTTTATCCAGCGGGATCATGGCGTTAATATCCGGCTGTAGATCCGCTATCTGCCGTTGATTCTCTAACACGACCAGATAATCGCGCGCGACGCGTACTTCCTGGTATGCGTTGATACCTAAGGCGTCCAACAGCAAAGGGGGTGGCGTTACCGCTTGGGTGTTCCATGCCGGCAAATCCAGCGTCAGCCAATCACCGCTGCGCGTCACGGTCAACGGACCAACAAAGCGAGTTTCGAAATGGATAGCGGAGCCTTTGTAATCAAGATGTTCGAAAATGACGTGCGCGGCCGCAAGAGTTGCATGTCCGCACAAGTTGATTTCTCCCAGGGAAGTAAACCAGCGCAGTTCAAAGCCCTTCTCTTTGTCGACAAAGAATGCAGTTTCTGACTGATTATGCTGCTTAGCCATTTTCAACAGCGTCTCGTCAGGCAACCATTCTGTAAGGGGACACACCGCAGCAGCATTGCCGGAAAAATTAGTACAACTGAAAGCATCAACCATGAAAAAATCAATTTGTTGCATCATAGAAACCTGTCATCGTTCTGGTAGTAACAATGACTTTACCATACGGCGGCTGCGCCAGACTCATCCATCGGTTATGAATGCTGCGGACCGTTTTTGATTTCCCCATCGATATAAGGCTTAGGTTGACGGAAGAGATATCCCTGGGCGAAATCGCAGCCTAGCGCCTGAAGATTTTCCAGTTGTTCGCGGGTTTCAACCCCTTCCGCAACAACCTTCATATTGAGGGATTTCGCCATACCGGTGATAAGCTTAATGATATTAAGGGCGTCTTCCTGTATTGATATTGAATGCACAAATGATTTATCAATTTTGATTTTATCAAAGGCAATTCGACTCAGACGCGAAAGTGAAGAATATCCCGTCCCAAAATCATCAATGGATATTTTAACGCCCAGGGCTCTGAGCCTGTTAAGGGTATTCATCGGGGTGTTACTCTCAGAAAAGAGAGAAGATTCCGTCACTTCCAGTTCAAGACGGTCGGCAGGAAGCCCCGTTTCTTTCAGAATCGCCAGGACGATGCCGGCGAAGGCTTTGCTATTTAGCTGAACAGGAGAAACGTTAACCGAAATTTTCACCGGCACCACCCAGGATGCCGCTTCCCGGCATGCCATCTCAAGCACTGATTTTCCCATTTCGTTAATCATGCCGGTTTTTTCAGCCACAGGAATAAAGCTATCCGGCGACATGAGTCCCTTCAGCGGGTGGATCCACCGAATAAGCGCTTCATAGCTGTATATTTCACTGCTGAACGAATCGACAATAGGCTGATAGTAAACGACGAATTCGTTATTCGCTAACCCTAATGCCATATCATGTTCGAGGGTTCTGCTTTCCTGCAGCTTCTCTAGCATCCACTGCCGGAAAACTTTTATCTTACTCGAGCCTTCATTTTTAGCTTCATAAAGCGCGAGATCGGCAAATTTATAGAGATAGTCGGAGCGGTGCTCAGGATCTGAAATAGCGATACCAACACAGGTGGTTATATTGATTATCGCGTTATAGATAGTATAGGGTTGGTTAATAGCAGCGCATATTTTCTGTGCTCGCGAAACCGCAGTCATCTCCGTCAGACCACTCGCGAGAAAGGCAAACTCATCGCCACCTAAGCGATAAAAGGTATCTGAATCAAGGTTCATAGAGACCAGACGCTGGGAGATTTGTTGTAATAAGATATCGCCAACATCGTGTCCGTAGGTATCATTTACCTCTTTAAACCGGTCTAAATCAAACAGCATCACCGTCACAGAATCATCATTTTTTTCTGCCTGAGCAATGGTGAGATTTAATTTTTCCCAGAAGAAATGTCGGTTGTTCATCCCCGTCAGAGAATCATGGTAGGCGTCATACTCCAGCTTGACATTCTGAACCTGCAGTTTCTCTTTTGATTTTTGCAACTCGTCGGCAAGATTCTTAACCTGAAGGTGTGCCTTGAGGATATTCCTGTTTTGATAAAATATGAGAATCCCGAGGATCGCACTCACTATTATCAGCAGCACAGAAGTGGCTGAATAAATAAAGTAAAGCGTTCTGATTTTGAGGTTGGCACTATTAATCGAATTGACATCCTTGTCTAATGCACCGGATGAAAGACGGCCAAGAGGGGTATCCAACGTATGCATGACTTTCAGATATTTTTGCAGCTCCGGGCGACTCATGCTCTCAAGATGAGCATCCAGATAATCAAGCGTTTCTTCAAGCTTTATCGCCAGAGCATGGTGCGTTTTGTTGCTGTTTATATAATGGCCTAAATCTCCCTCTTTGACTAAATCACTCTGGCTGAGCATGATGTCGAGGCGCAGACGCACATCATCGAGCGTCATCGCGTCATCAATGGTGTAAAGACCGAGCCACGACTCAAAGCGATAATATTCTGATACCATCTGTGCGGCAGACCATGAATCGGTGTATTGCGTGAGTTTTTGTAGTTCTTGCTGTCTTTCATGCACAAGAAAAGAGATATATCCAGTAGATACAAAAAGGAAAAATATAATGCCAGCCAGTATTCTGTTCATGATGTTCCGCTGAACTCCTACTCGATATCCATTCTGCTGACTTGCCATGCCGATCTTGAATAATAGACCTGATTATTCAGTTCAGGGATGCTGTCATAGGGATACACCACGAATAGCGGCCCCTTATCACGGATGGGCATATATTCTCCGTTGATTTTTAAGGCAAGGATAACATTGTATTTTTTGAAATCGCTAAGCGGAATGATGGTGGTGTAGTCGTTGAGCGCGGTAACTTTAACAACCGAACCTTTCGCCCCGACATAATCCATCAGTTTTTGCAGTGGAATACCCGTAAAAGTAGTGCGGCCATTATACCAGGGAGAGGTAGTCTGGAAACTGACGACGCCCAGTTTCTCAAGACTGGCGATATCCAGCACGGCTTTCCCATCCCGGTTTGTATTTTCTATATTACCGGACAGGGTTAAAATGACTTTACCGGTAGGTTTGGCAAGGTCGCCCGCCCAGATCTGGGTGGAGACCATAAAGCTCAACAGCATGACAATTAACCGCATTCTAACCTCGACTATTGACCGGATGTAAAAGAATTATAATTTAGTCATCATGTTATTAATATATGCTACCCAGCCATTATGGATTCAATTAATTGATTTATTTTTTATATGATTCAAATCAATGAGTTAGAATGATTCATTTTATTATTGTTGATTAAAAAAAGACCTTCTCGATATTTGTTGTACACTTAATAGTTTAGGTTAGCGCAAAAAACAAACCACTTTTCTGCCTGTAAAAATAAACACACAATTACAATGGGTTATTTGAACAAGCATGAAGTATCGCTTGTTATGTTGGATGGCGTTATCGTTACTGGCAGGAGTTAATCTATTTTCTCGTCTGTCTTAATTTATTTTCGTGTCCCGGCGTACTCAAACGTATTTCCCCCTCTCTTTCCGTTCTCCTTCACCCGTGCCCCTGGCTAACTTTTATCACAAACAAGATAGGCCAGGAGAATGCAGAAAGGGTTCAGACAGTGTAATCTCCCAGATCGCTGCGCTCGATGACTTCATATCGTCGTTCTCAATCAGCGCATCGGCAGGAACGAGTTGGCGCAGAGGATGCGCTGACTAGCTAACATATTGAACGTTCGGTGGTTTTAAATGAAAAAGCTGTTTGTGCAGTTCTATTTGCTGCTGTTTGTCTGCTTTCTGGTCATGACCATGCTGGTCGGGCTGGTCTATAAATTCACCGCCGAACGCGCGGGTCGTCAGTCGCTTGATGACCTGATGAAGAGCTCACTCTATTTAATGCGCAGCGAGCTGCGCGAAATTCCCCCGCGTAACTGGAGTAAAACGCTCAACGAGCTGGATTTGAATCTGTCGTTCGACCTGCGTATTGAACCATTGAGCAAATTCCAGCTTGGCGACAACGCCATGCAGCACCTGCGCGAGGGCGATATCGTGGCGCTGGACGACGAATATACGTTTATTCAGCGTATTCCGCGCAGCCACTACGTGCTGGCCGTCGGCCCCATCCCTTATCTCTATTTTATGCACGAGATGCGTCTACTCGATATTGCACTGATGGCGTTTATCGCTATTTCACTGGCCTTCCCGGTGTTTATCTGGATGCGGCCGCACTGGCAGGACATGTTGCGCCTGGAAAATGCCGCTCAGCGCTTTGGCGATGGACATCTGGGAGAGCGTATCCACTTTGACAGCCTGTCGAGCTTCGAGCGTCTGGGTGTCGCCTTTAATCAGATGGCCGACAATATCAACGCGCTGATCGCCAGCAAAAAGCAGCTGATCGACGGCATTGCTCACGAGTTACGTACGCCGCTGGTGCGTTTACGTTATCGGCTTGAAATGAGCGAGAACCTCACCGAGGCCGAATCACAGGCGCTTAATCGGGACATCGGCCAGCTCGAAGCGCTGATTGAGGAACTGCTCACCTATGCTCGTCTCGACCGTCCGCAAACCGAATTGTCGCTCACCACGCCCAACCTCCCCGGCTGGATTGCCGCGCATGTTGAAGACGTACAGGCGGTAAACCCGCAGCGCGAAATCACGCTGGTTCAGCTGACGCCAGGCGACTACGGCGCGCTCGATATGCGCCTGATGGAGCGCGTGCTCGATAACCTGATTAATAACGCCATGCGCTACAGCCAGACGAAAATTCAGGTGAGCCTCACCCTCAACGGCAGCCTGGCCTGCCTGCAGGTGGACGATGATGGCCCCGGTATTGCCGTTGACGAGCGCGAACGCGTCTTCGAACCTTTTGTCCGCCTCGATCCCAGCCGCGATCGCGCCACCGGGGGTTGCGGTTTAGGTCTGGCGATTGTTCACTCCATCGCCACCGCGATGGGCGGCCACGCGAGCTGCGACAGCAGTCCCCTTGGCGGCGCGCGCTTTAGCCTACAGTGGCCGATCTACCACCACATCTCCCTGCCCGCGGCTAGCTGACCGCGGTTTGCACGGAGTTGCATCCTGGCATAGAGTGATTAATATAAAGTATGTTGTAACTAATAAATCAGGATAACCGCCGTGACCCGCTACGATCTCGTTGAACGACTCACCGATACCTTTCGCCAGCTTGAGCGCAACCTTGCGGAGCTGCGTAACGAACTGTCGGCATGCCGCCTGCTGACGGCACGCATTTTTGTACTGCCGGAGGTACGTAAAGAATCTGAACACGCGCCGTTATCGCAGATTCAGGTGCAGCAGCACCTGGGTCAGACGGCATTCGCCATGGCGCTGCAACATTTTAGCCATCTGTTTATCCAGCAGCAGTCTGAAAACCGCAGCAGCAAGGCGGCTGTGCGTCTGCCGGGCGCCATCTGCCTGCAGGCCAGCAGCGAGCAACACGAGACGATAAGCGCCCGGGTGCAACAGATTAACGGCCTGAAGGCTGAACTGGAGAAGATCATCACCGTTGATTCCGGCCTACCGCCCGTGGCGCGCTTCGAGTGGGTACATCGCTACATTCCCGGGCTGATTACGCTCAATGCCTACCGCTCGCTTGCGCTGCTCTCCGATCCCAGTACCATTCGTTTTGGCTGGGCGAATAAACATATCATCAAAAATCTGACGCGCGATGAAGTGCTGGCGCAACTGGAGAAAAGCCTGAAGTCGCCGCGCGCCGTGCCGCCATGGACCCGCGAACAGTGGCAAGCACGTCTGGAACGCGAGTATCAGGATATCGCCGCCCTGCCGCAAAAGGCCCGGCTGAAAATTAAACGGCCGGTGAAGGTGCAGCCGATTGCTCGCGTCTGGTATGCAGGCGAACAAAAGCAGGTGCAGTACGCCTGTCCCAGCCCGCTGATTGCCGTGATTTCGGGTCGCAATGGCGTCAGCGTCCCTGACCTGGGCGAGCTACTGAACTATGACGCCGATAACGTGCAGTATCGCCATAAACCAGAGGCGCAGCCGCTACGGTTGATTATCCCCCGGCTACACCTCTGGCTGGCGACGGATTAAGCCTTAGCCGTCAGACTGCCGACCATCTCCTGCGGACGAACCCAACGGTCGAACTCTTCGGCGCTGAGATAACCTAACGCCAGCGCCGCGTTTTTCAACGTCAGCCCCTCTTTATGCGCCTTTTTAGCAATTTCAGCCGCCTTATCGTAACCAATATGCGTATTGAGCGCGGTGACCAACATCAGCGATTCGTTGAGCAACTGGTCAATGCGCTCGCGGTTAGGTTCAATACCCACCGCGCAGTGCTCGTTAAAGCTTTCCATGCCGTCCGCCAGCAGGCGAATCGACTGCAACACGTTATGAATAATCATCGGCCGGTAAACGTTCAGCTCAAAGTTACCCGAGGCTCCCCCCATGTTGACCGCCACATCGTTGCCCATCACCTGGCAACAGAGCATGGTCATCGCTTCACACTGAGTGGGATTCACTTTCCCCGGCATAATGGATGACCCGGGTTCGTTTTCCGGTATCGACAGTTCACCGATACCGCAGCGCGGGCCGGAAGCCAGCCAGCGTACGTCGTTGGCGATTTTCATCAGCGAGGCCGCCAGCCCTTTTAACGCGCCGTGCGCATGCACCAGGGCATCACAGGTGGCCAGCGCTTCAAACTTGTTCGGTGCGGTGACAAACGGTTGGTTAGTCAGCGCAGCGAGCTCCTGCGCCACCCGCACCGCGTACTCTGGATGCGTATTCAGGCCGGTCCCCACCGCCGTGCCGCCCAGCGCCAGCTCGCTCACGTGCGGCAGACTCTGTTCCAGGTGGCGGCGATTATGTTCCAGCATTGCCACCCAGCCGGAGAACTCCTGCCCCAGCGTGAGCGGTGTGGCATCCTGCAAATGCGTACGGCCAATTTTGACAATATCGCGAAAGCGCTCAGATTTTTCTCGTAGCGTAGCCTGCAACACCGCAAGCTGCGGCAGCAGGTGTTCGCGCAGCGCAATCACCGCCGCCACGTGCATCGCCGTGGGGAACACGTCATTGGAGCTTTGGCTTTTGTTCACATCGTCATTCGGGTGTACCAATCGCGACATGCCGCGCTCGCCGCCCAGCAGCTCGCTGGCGCGATTTGCCAGCACTTCATTCATGTTCATGTTGCTCTGCGTGCCCGAACCGGTCTGCCAGATAGCCAGCGGGAACTCATCCGGATGCCGGTTGTTCAGCACCTCATCCGCCGCGGCAATAATAGCGCCAGCTTTGTCGGCCTTCAGCAGACCTAAATCCTGGTTCACCTTAGCCGCCGCGCGCTTGGTCAGCGCCAGGGCATAAATCAACGAAAGCGGCATTTTCTCGGTGGAGATACGAAAATGCTCGAGGGAACGCTGGGTTTGCGCGCCCCACAGTTTGTCGGCTGGCACCTCAATCGGCCCCATAGAATCGCTTTCGCGGCGTGACGTTGTCATTACTTTCTCCTTGAATTCAAAGTGATTGTGAAGTGACATTGCTCAAGCAGGCTAAGATGATTATGGTACAAATAAAAACCGCCCCGAAGGGCGGTTAAAAGATTACTTCACGCAGCGGGCGCACTGTGACGCCTGAATCTGTTGGAAGAAGTCGTTCCCTTTGTCGTCCACGAGGATAAACGCCGGGAAATCTTCCACTTCGATTTTCCAGATAGCTTCCATTCCCAGTTCAGGATACTCCACGCACTCCAGGCTCTTGATGCTGCTTTGCGCCAGCACCGCCGCCGGGCCGCCAATGCTGCCAAGATAGAAACCGCCGTGCTTATGGCAAGCATCGGTCACCTGCTGGCTGCGGTTGCCTTTTGCCAGCATGATCATACTACCGCCTTCAGACTGCAGTTGGTCAACATAGGAGTCCATACGCCCTGCCGTGGTTGGGCCGAGAGAACCAGAAGCGTAGCCTTCCGGCGTCTTTGCCGGGCCCGCGTAGTAGATCGGGTGATCTTTAATGTACTGCGGCAGACCTTCGCCTTTGTCCATACGCTCTTTCAGCTTGGCGTGCGCAATATCGCGCCCCACGATAATCGTGCCGCTGAGCGACAGGCGCGTTGAAACCGGATACTGGGAAAGTTGTTTCAGGATCTCCTTCATCGGACGGTTGAGATCCACCTTCACCGCTTCGCCTTCACCGGCTTTACGCAGCGATTCCGGAATATACTTGCCCGGATTGTTTTCCAGCTTCTCAATCCAGATACCGTGACGGTTAATTTTGGCCTTGATATTACGGTCAGCCGAGCAGGAGACGCCCATCCCTACCGGACAAGAAGCGCCGTGACGCGGCAGGCGGATCACGCGAACGTCATGGGCGAAGTATTTTCCGCCGAACTGTGCGCCAAGGCCCAGGTTCTGGGCTTCTTCCAGCAGCTCTTTTTCGAGCTGCACATCGCGAAACGCCTGACCGTGCTCGTTACCTTCAGTCGGCAGACCATCATAGTATTTGGTCGAGGCCAGCTTGACGGTTTTCAACGTCGCTTCAGCTGACGTGCCGCCGATGACAAAAGCAATGTGATACGGCGGACAGGCTGCGGTGCCCAGCGTACGCATCTTCTCAACCAGATAGTTTTTCAGCTTCGCCGGGGTGATCAGCGCTTTGGTTTCCTGGTAGAGATAGGTCTTGTTCGCCGAGCCGCCGCCTTTCGCGATGCACAGGAATTTGTATTCGTCGCCATCCACGCTGTAGAGATCGATCTGCGCCGGCAGGTTGGTGCCGGTGTTCACCTCTTTGTACATATCCAGCGGGGCGTTCTGCGAGTAGCGCAGGTTGTCTTCGATGAAGGTATCGTAGACGCCGCGCGCCAGCGCCGCTTCATCACCACCACCGGTCCACACGCGCTGACCCTTTTTGCCCATGATGATCGCGGTGCCGGTATCCTGACAGGTTGGCAAAATGCCTTTGGCCGCGATATCAGAGTTACGCAGGAACTGCAGCGCCACGTACTTGTCGTTTTCGCTGGCTTCCGGGTCGTTCAGGATATCGGCCACCTGCTGCTGAT
>ERZ1026892.486-NODE-486-length-18690-cov-26.452589_pt1 | contig 18690 bp, 14 predicted proteins | sample MGYA00380176_ERZ1026892 | MGnify/ENA primary metagenome ERZ1026892 (study PRJEB33269, sample SAMEA4719812) | human gut metagenome | biome: human-associated habitat; feature: organic feature; material: feces | place: Cameroon | collected 2013-10 ... | reverse complement strand
GGTTGTCTTTCAGGGGGTGCAGTTATCTTTCAGGGGGTGCAGTTGTCTCTCAGGGGGTGCAGTTGTCTCAACTGCACCAACATAATGGCAGGTGCATTCTGTTGGTGCCTTCAAATTTGTTGGTGCAGTTGAGACAACTGCACCCCCTGAAAGCACCCCCTGAAAGCACCCCCTGAAGAGTTATTCGTCCTTTGGCTTCTTGATTATCGCATAGATAATAGAGATGAAGCCGAGGAAGCACACAGCAGGTGCTACCTTCACGCGACGCACACTAAAGATGTCGTTATCGAAAACGGTCTCGTCGCTTCCGCCACCGCTCATGAGTATAAAACCGAGGATGACAATCAACATTCCGACTACTATCAGAATGAAGTTAATCTTGCCAAATGCGTAATTTCTTTTATCCACTTTGTTTTTATTTTAAATTGAATGAATTTATTATGTTTAAATAGTGCCTGTATATGTACAAGTAGCATCTGTATGTGTATAGATAAGTAATGTCACCACCTCAACATCTCAACACCACAACATATCTCAACATCTCACCATCTCAACATCATATCTTATATAAATCGCCTGCTTTCATGCGCAGGAACTTGTTCACCGATATTATCGAACAGATAGCTGTGATGAAGATGCCGAACACCACCACCGTACCGGCAGTGATAGCGAGCACCTCCCATGTGATGAGGTCGAGCACCTGCGGCTCGTACATGAACAGTGCGTACACTCCGCCTCCCAACACGCAGCAGGCAATGAGCGCAGCGAGCAAGCCGAGCAACACATAGTGGCGCACGAACGGCGCACGGATGAAGCCCCACGATGCACCTACGAGCTTCATCGTGTGTATGGAGAAGCGACGGGCGTAGATGCTTAGACGCACGGTGTTGTTGATAAGCGAGAACGACACTATCGTGAGCAACACGGCGAGTGCTAAGAGCACGATGCTTATCTTCGCTATATTGGCATTAACACTGTCGATGAGGTCCTTCTGATACTTCACCTCGCTCACCTTCGGGTAGGCTTTCAGCTCCTTAGAGATAAACTTCAGCGAGTCGCTGTTAGCATAGTCGGACGTTAGAGTCACCTCCACCGACGAGAGGAAAGGGTTTGTCTCGGCAAACTCACGCGGATCGGTTCCCAATTCTTTTATTCCTTCGCGCAAAGCCTGCTCCTTACTGATATACTGGAGCGTGTGGATGTAGGGGCGAGCCTTTAGCTTGGTGCAGAACTGCTGCGCCTCGCCAGAGGTCATATCGTCCTGAAGCATCATCGTAACCACGATGTTCTGCTTCACGTAAGCAGAAAGATTACGGGCGGTGCACACTGCGAACACCACCAAACCTAACAGAACAAGCACCATTGCGGTGCTAATGCACAACGTTACCGCCTGCAATCCGTGACGACTGCGGGTCTTCTTATTTTTCTTTCTCATTCCGAAAAGGCTATATTATACCAAATTTCTTGCAAAATAACAAAAAAATATCCGTTCAAAAGAGGGATTAACGTCAATTAACACCATACGCACATCATAAACAAAACAATCTGTCTACCTTTGATGCGAACAAAAAGCACACATCATGGCAACAATTCTCTATCCTTCGCCAATCGTCGGACCGATACACAGCCGACGTCTTGGCATATCGCTCGGTGTGAACGTCAACCCGAGCGACGGAAAGATTTGCACGTTCGACTGCATCTACTGCGAGGTGGGCTACAACTGCACGCGCCGCCCCACCCTGCCTCGTCCTTCACGCGAGCTTATTGCGGAGCGTCTGGAGGCGAAACTGAAGGAGATGCGAGCTATGGGCTCGGTTCTCGACGTGATTACATTCTCGGGCAATGGCGAGCCGACCACGCATCCCGACTTCCTCCATATCATCGAGGACACGATACGTCTGCGCAATGCTTATTACCCCGAAGCCAAGGTGTCGGTGCTCACCAACTCCACGCTGGCGCACCGCCCCGACGTGCACCGCGCCCTACTCCTCGCAGACAACAACATTATGAAGCTCGACACGGTCGACCCTGCATATATAAATAAGGTGGACCGCCCTACGCAACCATCGTACAACGTTGAGAATATCGTCAAGGAGATGGCATCGTTCAATGGACACTGCATAGTGCAAACCATGTTCATGCACGGCACGGACGACAACGGTGAGAGCGTAGACAACACCTCCGACGGCTTCATATCTGCATGGCTTCAAACTCTGCGTCGCATCCGACCAAGCGCAGTGATGATATATACCATCGACCGCGAAACACCCTGCCCAACACTAAGCAAGGCTACGCACGAGGAACTCGACGGCATTCGCGACCGCGTAATAGCCGAAGGTTTCCCCTGCAGTGTCGGTTATTAGCATCCACATCGGTCGACGCAGACATACGTATCGGTCGACGCAGACATACGCATCGGTCGACGCAGACATCCGCAACGACCGACGCAGACATCCGCAACGACCGACGCGGATGCTCGTAACGACCGACGCGGATGCTTTTCTCACCACCTCAACATTCCACCACCTCAACATCAAATCTCACCACCTCAACATCTCAACACCTCACCACCTCAACATCAAATCTCACCACCTCACCATCTCAACACCTCAACATCTATAAACAACAACGGCAAGGTTGACATCACGTCGACCTTGCCGCTTTCATTGAAATAACAACACTAATATATAAAAGGTATGAAATATATGTGTGGTGTTTTGATGTTACAAATGTTCTGAGCCAGCCCTGAAGCCGCAGAGGCTTACAGCTTGCTGATGATGCCCAGCTTAGTGCTCTCAAGGAACTTCACGATAGCCGTTATCTCCTTGCCAGCAGGTACCTGCTCCTTCACCTGGTTGATTGCGTCGAACACGCTTGTCTGTCCGTGGAACACGAGGCGGTAAGCGTTAGCGATATGGTTGATTACCTTCTCGCTTGTGCCCGACGACTTCAGCAGCGACTCGTTCACACCGGCATAGCGCACGGGGTTGTCAGTAGCCACGATGAACGGAGGCACATCCTTCGAGATACGCACACCGCCCGTCACCATCGACGCACCACCGATGCGCACATTCGAGTTGACAATGACACCAGAAGAGAAGATCACGGCACTGTGAACCTCACAGTCGCCTGCCACCTTCGTACCATAGCCGAACGTAACGTAGTCGTCCACCTTCGTGTCGTGCGAGATGTGCACACCCTCCATGAAGAAGTTGCGGTTGCCGATGCGTGTCTCGCCGTCGGTGTATGTGGCGCGGTTCACAACCACGTTCTCGCGGAAGATGTTCTCGTCGCCGATGACGAGGCGTGTAGCCTCACCCTTATGGTTGAAGTCCTGCGGCTCTGCACCGAGCACTGTGTTCTGATAAACCTTGTTGCCACGACCCATCACGGTGCCGCGCATGATGCTCACGTAAGGATAGATTATGCAGTCGTCGCCAATCACTACGTCGTCCTCGATGTAGGCGAACGGATAGATTGTAACGTTCTTGCCAATCTTAGCACCCGGAGCTATATATGCTTTTTCACTAATCATTGTTCTAAGTTTTGAGTTTTAATATCTTCCTCCACCAAGCGCATAGTAGAGGTTAACCACAGCCTGCATCTTGTAGAAGTCGTCCTGCACCTTCGAGAGCTCTGCATTGAGCAGGCTCTGCTGCGCGGTGATCACTTCCAGGTATGTAGCCGAGCCGTCGTTGAAGAGCATCTGGTTGTACTCCACGTTCTTCTTCAGACTCTCCACCTGCTTAGCCTCCAGTGCGCTCTTCTCTGCCGATGAGTTGTAGAGCACGAGGGCGTTGCTCACCTCAGAGCCAGCTGAGAGCACTGCGTTCTGCCATGTGTTGAAAGCCTGCTCCTGCTTTGACTTAGCCACCTTCAAGCCAGCCACGAGCTGACCGTGAGCGAAGATAGGCTGCACGAGCGAACCTACTGCCGAGAGCAGCCACTTGCCTGGGTTCACGATGCCCATACCGCCAGAGTTGGTGAAGGCACCCGTTGCCGAGATTGTGATGCTTGGGTAGAAGCGTGAGCGAGCGGTGTTCACGTCGTAGAAGCACTGCGCGAGCGACATCTCAGCGTAGTGTACGTCAGGACGGTTGGCGAGCAGCTGCAAACCGATGCCGGTAGAGAACTCCGTAGGCAGCGACTGCTCTTCGAGCGAGCCGCGCTGTATGCTCTGCGCCTGCTGACCGAGCAGCAGCGAGAGCGAGTTCTCCGTCTCGCGTATCATACGCTTTATCTCTGTGCCCTGAGCCTGAACCGAGTAGAAGTTCGACTCTGCACTCTGCACTGATGTCTCGCGCACACGTCCGAAGTCCTTCTGCAGCTTCATAATGCGCAGCGTCTCCTCTGTAAGCTTTGTCATATTCTCTACCACCTGCAGCTGCTTGTCGAGCATGAGCAGTGTGTAGTACATGTTGGCGATGTTTGAGATGACCTTTGTCTGCACTACGAGCTGATAGTCCTTCGTAGCGAGCAGCGCCATCTGTGCCGAACGCTTCTGGTTGAGAAGGTTGCCGAAGAGGTCGATGTTCCACGATGCGGTGATAGGCAGCGAGTAGGTCTTCGTAGCGGGGTTGCCATCCCACGAAGCGATGGTGCCTTGCGGCGAGAAGGTGAAGCCCGGCACGAAGGCGAGCTTAGCCACCATGAGCTGGTCCTCCACCATCTTCACGTTGAGCGCGGCGTTGAGCATGTTGGTATTGTTCTGCAAGCCAAGCTCGATGAGCGACTGCAGCTGTGGGTCGGTGAACACGGTGCGCCAAGCGAGATTGCCGAAGCTTGTTGTGTCGCTTACTGCGAGGGTGTCGCTGTTGCTCTGCACGTCGCGCACGAGGCCCGTGGTGTTCACCTCCGGACGCTCGTACTTATTATATATTCCGCAGCTGGTCATCAGCAATGCGCCAGCGGCGAGAAGCATTAACTTTTTCATGTTCATCTGTCTTATTTTGAAGTCTTTTCAATCTGATCCTGCAGCGCACCTGCCACGTACGGGTTGGTGTACTGGCGTATCTCGGTGTCTACATCTGCTGTGTCGTTCTCGAACTCGATAGGCTTAATCTTCTCCTGCAGTGTCTGGAAGATGAAGAACAACGCCGGCACTACCATAATCTGGCAGAGCATACCGATGAGCATACCGCCTACGGCTGCCGCACCGAGTGTCATGTTACCGTTGTAGCCTACGCCCCACGGCATGAGCAACGGCAACAGACCGATAATCATAGCCAACGAGGTCATAAGGATAGGACGCAGACGGGCTGAAGCACCGAGCACTGCCGACCAAGAGATAGCCATACCGGTCAGACGGCGTTCGAGGGCGAACTGCACGATAAGGATGGCGTTCTTGGCGAGAAGACCCATAAGCATGATGAGCGCAATCTGCATGTAGATGTCGTTGTTCTTACCAAACATATTGGTGAAGAGGAAGGCTCCTGCCAAACCGAACGGGATGGAGAGGATTACGGACAACGGCAGAACATACGACTCGTACTGTGCCGAGAGGATGAGGTAAACGAAGGTCAAGCAGAGCACGAACACGATAGCTGTAGAGTTTGACGACTCCTGCTCGGTACGTGTCAAGCCCGAGAACTCGTAGGTGTAGCCTGCTGGCAGCGAGGTCTTAGCCACCTCTGCCATAGCGTTGATAGCGTCGCCCGTTGAGTAGCCCTCAGCTGCTGATGCGTTCACGTTGATTGAGGTGAAGAGGTTGAAGCGGTCAATCTCCTGCGGACCATACACACGACTGAGGTTCACGTACTCCTTGATAGGAGCCATCTCGCCTGCCGAGGTGCGCACGTAGATGTTGTCCAGACTCTTCAGGTCTGCACGATTCTGCGGTGCCGACTGGATATATACACGGTAGAGCTTACCGTAGGCGTTGAAGTTAGAAGCGTACATACCGCCGTAGTAGCCCTGCATTGTGGTGAGCACTGTCGATGGGTCGATGCCGCTCTGCTTACACTTAGCCACGTCAACATCAATCTTGTACTGTGGGTACTTTGTGTTGTACGAGGTCATGGCGTTCGAAATCTCCGGACGCTTGTTGAGCTCAGCTATATACTTCTGTGTGATGTCGAAGAACTTGTTCACATCGCCACCCGTGCGGTCCTGCATTGAGAAGGTCATACCGTTGGTTGCAGAGAAGCCCTGCACCATAGGCGGCTGGAAGGCGAGAATCTGCGCGCCCTTGATGGCTGCGGTCTGCTTGTATATCATACCGAGCACCATTGTAGAGCCGAGGTTGTGTACGCCGATGTACTTCAGCGGTCCTTCTGCCTTCTGACGCTCCTCGAAGCTCTTGAGCTTGATGATGAATGTACCCTGGTTAGAGCCCTGACCGGCGATGAAGTTGTAGCCCGTGATACGCATACGGCTGGCGATAGCCGGGTTGGTAGCGAGCATACGGTCTACCTGGTCCATCACCTCGTTGGTCTTCTTCATAGAGGTGCCCGGAGGTGTTGACACTGTACAGAACACGGTGCCGGTATCTTCGTCAGGCACAAGACCTGTCTTTGTCGTACCCATGAGCACAGCCATTGCAGCGATAGCCACTACCACTGTGCCGATAGCGATGAACGGACGCTCTACGAGGCGGCGCACACCCTTGGTGTACTTCTCCTGCACCTTGCCGTAAGCAGCGTTGAACGATGCGTGGAAGCGGTCTACCATCGACATCTTACGCTCCTTGCCTTCCTCATCCTTCGGCTTCAGCAAGATAGCACAGAGGGCTGGCGAAAGGGTCAAGGCGTTAAGTGCCGAGATGATAATAGAGATAGCCATGGTGATACCGAACTCGCGGTAGAACGCACCTGACGTACCACCCATGAACGACACCGGAATGAACACCGAAGCCATAACGAGGGTGATTGAGATAATGGCACCCGAAATCTCGTTCATGGCGTCGATTGACGCGAGCTTAGCCGACTTGTAGCCGAGGTCGAGCTTGGCATGTACTGCCTCAACGACCACAATGGCATCGTCGACCACAATGGCGATGGCAAGCACGAGGGCGGCAAGCGTAAGCAGGTTGAGCGAGAAGCCGAACGCATAGAGGAAGAAGAATGTACCGATCAACGACACGGGTACCGCAATCAACGGGATGAGCGTAGAGCGAGTATCCTGCAAGAAGATGTACACCACGATGAACACGAGGATGAACGCCTCGCAGAGTGTCTTGATAAGGTCTTCGATTGAGGCGAAGAGGAACTCCGTCACATCCTGCATAATGTCGAAGTGGATGCCTGGAGGCATTGCTGCTTCCTGCTCCTTGAGGAGCTTCTTGATGTTTGTTGCAATCTCAGTAGCGTTAGAGCCGGCGGTCTGTGTCACCATCATTGTTACTGACGGCTTGCCGTTGTTCTTCGACTCTACGGTGTATGACAGCGCACCCATCTCTACGCGGGCTACGTCCTTAACGCGGATGGTCTGTCCGTCCTTTGTCGACTTGATAATCATGTCGCCGAACTCCTCTGGTGTCTGCAGACGACCTCTGTAGCGGAAGGTGTACTGGTACTGGTTGTCCGACTGCTCGCCTACCGAACCCGGCGCAGCCTCTATGTTCTGCTGTGCAAGTACGCCGGTGAGGTCGGTCGGAATCAAGCCGTAGCTCTTCATCTTCACAGGGTCGATCCAGAGGCGCATGGTGTAGTCTTTCTGCGAGAAGCACTGGCACTCGCCCACACCGTTCACACGCTTGATAGCCGGAACGACGTTGATGTTGGCATAGTTGGTGAGGAACTCGTCGTCGTAGCGGTCGTCGTCGGCTGTAAGACCGAAGAGGATAACGGTAGACGACTGGCGCTTCATAACCGTCACACCAGCCTTGGTTACCTCGGCTGGCAGCAACGCTGATGCCTGCGACACGCGGTTCTGCACGTTGACCTGACACATATCAGGGTCCATACCTTGCTTAAAGAATACGGTGATTGAAGCCGAACCGTCGTTGGTGGCAGAAGATGTCATGTAGGTCATGCCCTCCACACCGTTGATCGACTCCTCAAGTGGTGCGAGCACCGAGTTGAGCACGGTCTGTGAGTTGGCACCGGTATAGGCTGCACGCACCATGATGGTAGGCGGCGCCATGTTCGGGTACTGCTCAATAGGCAGCGACACCAAACCTAACACACCCAGGATGACCACCAGGATAGAAATCACGGTGGAGAGTACCGGGCGTAGGATAAATCTATCTAACTTCATATTACTTTCTTATCTACCAAAAAATTATTTTCCGAATGCTTTCTTCAGCTTACCAAGGTCGCCCTGAGCCTCGCCGAGTTCCTCTGTCTTCTTCAGCTTCTCAGCATACTGAGCCTCTGTGAGCGGCTTGATGTCCATACCGTCCTGCAGCGAAGACACGCCGTTCACAACGAAGCGGTCGCCTACGCTAAGACCAGAGGTGATGATGTAGTTCTTGCCATCGTTCTGCGGGTTTACGGTCACCGGTGTGTACTTCACCTTGTTGTCCTTGCCTACAACATATACGAAGTATTTGTCCTGCACCTGTACCACAGCGTCCTGCGGGATAATAACAGCCGAAGAGGCTACGTGAGGCACAACGATAGAGCCTGACGCACCGCTCTTGAGCACGTGCTCAGGGTTGGGGAAGTCGGCACGCATCGACACGGTACCTGTTGTCGGGTCGATAACACCGCTCACGGCTGCCACCTTGCCCGGGTGCTCGTAGATAGAGCCGTCGGCGAGCTGCAGCTTCACTGCCGGATAGTTCTCAACGGCAGCGTGTACGCCACCCTGTGTCTTGCTCATCTCCAGGAGGTCTTTCTCGGTCATAGAGAAGTAGACCTGCATTGTAGAGTTGTTAGACACGGTTGTGAGGGGCTGCTGCGACGAAGCGCTTACGAGGGCACCTACGCGGTAAGGCAGGTCGCCTACAACGCCGTTAGATGGAGAGGTCACGAAGCAGAAGTTGAGGTTCTGCTTAGCCGATACGTATGCTGCCTCTGCCTGAGCGAGCTGGGCTGCTGCGCTCTCCATGGCGTTCTTTGTCGACTGCAACTCGTACGAACCGATAACGTTGTTCTTGAAGAGTTTCTGCGAGTTGTTGTATGTGAGGGTTGCGGTGTTGAGCTGTGCCTTAGCGGCGTTCACTGATGCCCTTGCCTGACGTACAGCTGCGGCGTATGTCACGTTGTCGATGACGAACAGCAGCTGACCTGCCTTCACTGCCTGACCTTCCTTCACGCAAAGCTTGGTGATGAAGCCTGACACTTTCGGGCGAATCTCCACGTCCTGCACACCCTTGATAGATGCCGGATAGGTGGTCTGCAAATTTGCGTCCTGACCCTGAACTGTGCGCACAGCGTATTCGTTGTCGCCGAAGTTAGGCTTTCCGCCACTCTTTCCGCCACCACATGAGGCGAGCACTGCAGCTAAGGCTGCAACCAATAAAATCTTTGTTTTTTTCATACCTATTTCTAATAAATATTTTTACCTTATTAATATATATATGTACTTTACTATTTGCTTTTGACAGGGGGTGCAGTTCTCTCCAGGGGGTGCAGTTGTCTCAACTGCACCAACCAAGCGGCAGGTGCATCCTAATTGGTGCAATCTACTCTGTTGGTGCACTTGAGACAAGTGCACCCCCTAATTAGAAAACTAAACCGCGTGTTTAAGTTTTCTGTGTGCAAAGTTACTAAATATGTAAGTAAGTTGTAACGACAACACGCGTACATTTAACAACTTTTATTTCTCGTTACGCGTTATTCAATATATTAGTTTCTATTTTGACCAATGCTGCAGTTGCACTTTACCAATGCAAAAGTGCAACTTCGTCAATGCAAAAGTGCCACTTCGTCAATGCGAAAGTGGCACTTCATCGGTGCTAAACTACTGCGTAAGCCCCATGTCTTCGGCTTTCTTCATCAGCAGCTGCATGAGTGGCTCACGCTCGTTAGCCACACGATTGTCGAGCACAGCGTCCTTCAGATACTGCTTCAGCTCACCCACCTGCCTGCATGGCGGCAGGTTGAACATCTGCATAATCTCGTTGCCGTCGATGACGGGTTGCAACAGACGCTTGTAGTCGCGCTCCTTTAGGTCGGTGAGCTTCTCGCGCACCATGCGGAAGTTTTCGAGGAAGCGTTTCTTGCGCACCTCGTTCTTGCTCGTGATGTCAGCCTCGCAGAGCATCATCAGGTCGTCGATGTCGTCGCCCGCGTCGTTGAGCAGACGGCGCACAGCCGAGTCGGTCACCTCCTCATCGGCTATCACGATGGGACGCATGTGCAGGTCTACCATCTTCTCCACGTACTTCATCTTGGCATCCATCGGCAGTTTCATGCGTCGGAAGATGCCCGGAATCATCTTCGCTCCTACGTAGTTGTGGTTATGGAACGTCCAACCGATGGTAGGTTCCCAACGCTTCGAGCGCGTCTTGCCGATGTCGTGGAACAGAGCCGCCCAACGCAGCCAGAGGTTGTCGCTGCGCTTCGCCACGTTGTCCACCACCTCCAGTGTGTGGTAGAAGTTGTTCTTGTGCGCCTTGCCGTTGCGTGTCTCCACCACGTCGAGCGCACTCAGCTCGGGTATGATGAGCTGCAGCAGTCCGCAACGCTGCAGCTCCACGAAGCCGCGCGAGGGCTGCTGGGTCTTCATTATCTTGTTCAGCTCGTCGGCGATGCGCTCTCCGCTCACTATCTTTATGCGCTCGGCGTTGCGTCCGAGCGCGTCGAATGTCTCCTCGTCGATGAAGAACTTGAGCTGAGCCGAGAAGCGCACGCAGCGCATCATGCGCAGCGGGTCGTCGGAGAAGGTGATGTCGGGGTCGAGCGGTGTGCGTATTATGCCGTCCTCGAGGTCGTAGATGCCGTCGAAGGGGTCGACCAGTTCGCCGAAGCGTGCCTTGTTCAGGCATACCGCCATGGCGTTGATGGTGAAGTCGCGGCGGTTCTGGTCGTCTTCGAGCGTGCCGTCCTCAACCACGGGCTTGCGCGAACCACGGTCGTAGCTCTCGCGGCGTGCGCCCACGAACTCCACTTCGGTGTCGTAGAACTTTATCTGCGCCGTACCGAAGTTGCGGTAGACGGCGAGATGGGCGCGCCAGCGTCCGGTCTTCTCGTTCTTGCCAAGCGCCTTCTGCAGCGCCTTCGCCACCTCGATGCCACTGCCCACGACCACCACATCGATGTCGTTCGTCGGACGCTCAAGGAATATGTCGCGCACGTAGCCGCCCACGAGGTAGCACTCTACGCCCATCCGGTCAGCCACTTCGCCTATCTTATGAAATATCTTTTTGTCGAGAATCTGTGCCAATTCGGCATCTGTGTATAGCTTCATACGTATAAAATCCTGATTATAACTTGCAAATCAAGTGCAAAGTTACGGTTTTTTACAGAAATTAAGGTGTATTGGCGGAAAATTTGTACCTTTGCGTTCAATTTAGGATAGCACTAAATTTCTTATTAATAATATTATTGTATAAAATCAAAAGACAATGAAAATCAAAAAGACAGCCTCTACACTGTTCCTCATTGCCATGCTCTGCCTCGGCGCAACAAAGGCAAAGGCACAGGTTAACGCACAGTTGTTCTACGATTTCGGTAGCGACCGCGAGTTTGTAACGCTTACGCTTGAGATGTTCAAGCAGGACAAGTGGGGTAACACCTACTTCTTCATCGACCACGACTTCAACTACGACAAGCTGGGCGGTGGCAAGAACGTAGCCCCCGGCGGCACATACCTCGAGATAGCACGCTGCCTCAACTTCTGGCAGAAGTCGGCTATCAAAGACCTCTCGCTGCAGGTGGAGTACAACGGCGGTATCACACGCTCCTACCCTATCAACCACGCCATGCTCGCAGGTGTCGACTACTTCTTTCATAGCAAGGACTTCAAGAACACGCTCAACCTCAAAGCACTCTATAAGTATATATGGGAGAACAAGCAAAGCGTGCCTATGCAGTTCACCGTGGTGTGGGCTATGAACGACCTCTTCGGTGTGAAGGGCTTGAAGTTCGACGGTTTCGCCGACTTCTGGTGGGAGGATCACGCATGTGCAAAGAAGGACGGCTCGTTCGAGAAGAAGAGCACCGTGTTCATCACCGAGCCGCAGCTCTGGTATAACGTTGGCCAGCACTTCGGTTGCAACAACCTCAGCCTCGGCACAGAGATCGAACTCTCTAACAACTTCGGCTCTACCGGCGGATTTAAGTGCCGCCCCTGCTTGGGTATGAAGTGGGACTTCTAAAAGTAAAAAAGTAAAAGAGTAAAAAAGTAAAAAGCCCCTCCCAACCCTCCCCGTTGGGGAGGGCTCTCAAACTCACACCCCAAGGCTTAAAGAGGCCTAAAAAGGCTTAGTTCGGTTAAGCTTTAGCTACGGCTTAGAAAGGCCTAAAGAGGCTTAGTTCGGCTTAAGCTCAAGCAATACCCAAAGGCTTAAACTCAATCAATCAAAACAATGCTTTCAAAACTTTTCGGCTTCGACCCGTCGAAGCACAACATCAAGACCGAGGTGATGGCTGGCATCACCACTTTCCTCACCATGGCGTACATCCTTGCCGTCAACCCGAGCATCTTCAGCAACCTCGCTGACAAGGGCATGGACACCAACGCGGTGTTCACCGCAACGGCACTCGCAGCCATCATCGGCACACTCGCCATGGCTATCTACGCCAAGAAGCCCTTCGGACTGGCACCGGGCATGGGCTTGAACGCCTTCTTCGTGTTCACCGTCTGCCTCACCATGGGCTACTCATGGCAGTTTGCGCTCACCGCGATACTCATTGAGGGCTTCATCTTCGTCGTACTAACGCTGACAAAGGTGCGCACACTCATCGTCGACGCCATACCGGCATCGGTGAAGCGTGCCATAGGTGCCGGCATCGGACTCTTCATCGCCTTCATCGGACTGAAGAACGCTGGCATCATCGTCGAGAGTTCTGCCACCTTCGTCACCATCGGCACCATGACCAAAGGCACAGCACTGCTCGGCGTGATTGGCATCGTGCTCACCTCGGTGCTCGTCATCAAGAACGTGCCGGGCTCGCTGCTCATCGGCATCCTCGCCACAGCACTCATCGGCATACCGATGGGTGTCACCCACTTCTCGGGCGTGGTAGACACACCGCCGTCGGTGGCTCCGCTGTTCTGCCAGTTCGAGTTTCACCACATCTTCACGCTCGATATGCTCGTGGTGGTGTTCACCTTCCTCTTCATCGACATGTTCGACACCATGGGCACGCTCGTGGGCGTTTGCACCAAGGCGGGCATGATGCAGAAGGACGGACGCATACCGGGTCTTAACAAGGCGTTCATGGCTGATGCCGTAGCCACAATGGCTGGCGCGTGCCTCGGTGCAAGCACCACTACTACCTACGTGGAGAGTGCGGCAGGCGTAGCGCAGGGCGGACGCAGCGGTCTCACGGCGTTCTCTACGGCTGTGTGCTTCGCCGTGGCTATGTTCTTCGCTCCGTTGTTCCTCTCCATACCGGCTGCTGCCACCACTCCGGTGCTCGTCATCGTGGGTCTGTTCATGCTCACACCGGTGAAGGACATCGACCTCGACGACTATGCCGAGTCGATACCGGCGTTCATCACCATCGTTATGATGCCGCTCACGTACAGCATCTCCGACGGCATCCTCTGCGGTGTCATCTCGTACGTGCTTATCAACATGCTCTGCATGAACTGGAAGAAGCTCAACCCCACGCTCTATGTGCTGGCTGCGCTGTTCATTATGAAGTACATCTTCATCTAACTCGAGGATGTGTCAAAACAATACGCAACAAAAAAGCGAGGCCCGAAAGCCTCGCTTTTTTGTTAATGCATTTATGTTTATTGTCGTTTGTTCAATCGGCGAACTGTTTAGATATCGTCTGGGTCGTCAGTCCAACTATCGAAGTAGACTCTTGATGCCGAATATGCACCTCCCCAGAAGTCGCCGTCTGAGCTTGCAGACCCACCATCTAATGTACCAGAGACACTCGTTCCGTCCTCTTCTATTCCTCCGGAGCCAGCCATGATTGTTGTACAACACATTTCAACAACGTTTATTTTAGGGGCAGTATAGATTTTCTTATTCATGATTATTCGTTAGTATTAGGTTGTTTTCTTTACTTCAGTTTCATTGCCAAGCAGACTACTTCACCAGCACTTTCTTGCCATTCTGTACATACACGCCGTGCAGACCTTCGAAGCTTGTGCCCACGAACTGGCCCTGCAGGTTGTAGATGCGGTTGTCGGTAGGCTGCTCAACAACGGTGGTAAGCTCGTCGATAGCGGTTGTTGCGCCGTCGATGTTAGCACGCAGAGCAGCGAGGTTGGTGCCTTGCGGAACGATGAAGTACGCACGCATACCCTTCATCTTTGTGCTGCCCTTCGCCGGTTTGTAGAACTTGTTGCCTTCGCCGAGGAAGAGGTTGGTGCCGTCGTCAAGAAGGTCGGTCTTTGCGCCGTATGTGCCCTGCATAAAGAAGCCGTTTTCGCCCAACTGCACGGGGTCGCTCGCTACGATGTTCACGCCAGTGAATGTAGGATTAACCACTGTATTAGTAGGCTTTACGATGTAAGGCTTGCCTGCCTCGATAGTAGTAGAAGGAGCGAAGTTCATCACGTTGCCATTCATCGAGCCGAAGGTGTAAACCAATGTGCCTGCACCAAACTTCTCAGCAATCACGTCTGCAGAGATTGTGAACGGCACACAGAACGTGTTCCACTGCGTGGGGGTGAGGCTGCGCTTAAGCTGCACGTCAACATCATTCTGAGCATTGAACGAATTCACAGTTACCTCATCAAGAGTATTGCTCGATGTGACTGTTGCAGTCTGATAATCATTTGTTACAACACTAATATAATTGTACTTAGCTTTACTTTCCTGATTGTTTCCTTCGCCAGAGCCAACCTTAATAGTAGAAAGGCTGAAGAATTGTTTACTGTAGTATTGTTCTGAATACTGATTTATTACTTCTTTAGAGAATATGACCCTGTCATTCACTACAAATCCTTTCTCACTTGACAATTCCACTCTCAATATATTTCCATCAAATGAAACAGGACCAAAGGCTGTAGCACCTCCACCGACAGGATTTCCTACTAAATACGCAGTAATACCACCAGTTGTTTTATACATATGAATATTATTTGCAAACCAGGTTATTGCATCTTCGCCAATAGAGAACAAGTCTTCGGTTCCTGTACCACATGTGCTGACATCAATCTCTGCTACTACTTTTTGGTTAGTCCAGTCGATAGCAGTTTCTTTTACAAATTGAGTTCCATTGCCCTGATAATTAGTATAAAGAGAATTGACGATAGAACCTGCCGCCAAAGACGTATTTGTGATATTAGCCTTTACTGAGAGATCTGCTTCCTTAAGGATCCAGCACGCACCTTTATCTTGACTTCCATTATCTTGCCACAGACCAACAGTTATAGATGCGTTTGCTCCATTTCCACCATTGAAGTTCAGATAGCGGTCTTCGTCAATAGTACCGTCTGAAGCATAAGGGCGCATTTGATATCCTGAGTGGGTATCGTTAGTACAGGAAGTGATTTCAAAATAACAACCTTCTGTTTTTGTATCACTCAACTTAAGAAAGCCTTTCGTATTGTCATACGAAGTAGCAAGATCATAAGTGACCCATTTCTTTGCAGAATAGTTGTAGATGTAATAAGTGTTCGACTTTCCAGCAACGGCATAGAAAGCAAAGGAAGCTGCGTTAGCCGGACTGTTAACTACAGAATACAAATTAACATTCCAGTAACCATAATCAATTGTTGTACCGTTTAGAACATTAACATTATTAATGGTGTAAGCAAATTCTGGTTTTCCGAGAGACGGATCCGTAGAAGATGCCTGCAATGTAGCGGTGGTTTCGGCTAAAGTTTTACCCCCCCCAATTAAAAATAGCAATGCGAAGATCGCAAAGATTTTGTTTAAGCTAAAGGTTTTCATATTTAAGCTATTAAATTGTTATATATTTTTAGTTGTTTATACGTAGTTTGTACTATTGTTTAGGTATGTCTGAGTACGAGCGACAAAATTAAGCAATTATTTTTTATGCACAAAAGAAAAACAAAACAAAATGTTTCTGCACCTTATTTTTAACATTACATCATCCGCATCGGTCGACGCAGACATCCGCATCGGTCGACGCAGACATCCGCATCGGTCGGCGCAGACATCCGCATCGGTCGGCGCAGACGTCCGCATCGGTCGGCGCAGATGCCAAATGTAACGCTTCGGCTTTTCTTTAATAATGTTCGCATGTCTAAATATTAATTAAATAAGGTAGCGGTTACGTCGCCAATACGCAGAATTGTTGTACTTTTGCCGAGCAATGAAGAAATTAACACTCATAACACTTATCGCCTTGACGCTCGCTTCGTGCGCCAAGACCGACGACGAGCTGGCACGCGAGATGCTCACACGCATACATACGCTCTACGAGAGTGGCAACTATCGCGCCACGCTCGACTCCATCACGCTGCTGCGCGACCGCTACCCTGCTGCCATAGAGGTGCGCAAGGAGGCACTCGTGGTGTGGCAGAACGCATCGCTGAAGATGGCGCAAGCTGACGTGGCAGCCACCGACGTGCTGCTGCAACAGACTACAGCGCAGCTCGACACCACAACCAACCGCTACCAACACAACATGCTCGGCGTGAAGCGCGACTCGCTGCAGGCGCGCTACGACGCCATGTGCGGTGTGGTGAAGATGATCAGGATGCGACAGAAGAACGAACAGAACAAAACGGAGAAGTAAGCGCAGAAGCAGTAAAAATACGACTACGTTTGCTCAATTCATAAGTTTTTTGTATTTTTGTGCCGATTTATGGATACTACAAAGACAGAAGAACAGTTTAAGAGAGTGATGGACGAGTGTCGCACGCTCTTTGCGAAGAAGCTCCATGACTATGGGGCTTCGTGGCGTATATTGCGCCCGTCGTCGCTCACCGACCAGCTTTTCATAAAGGCAAAGCGCATACGCTCGCTCGAGACAACGGGCACTTCGCTCGTTGGCGAAGGCATACGCCCCGAGTTCATTGCACTCATCAACTATGGCATCATCGGACTCATACAGCTGAAGAAGGGCTTCGTAGACACCGTAGACATAACGCCCGACGAGGCTCTCGCGCTCTACGACGTGCACGCCAAGGAGTGCCTGGAGCTGATGCTGCGCAAGAACCACGACTACAACGAGGCGTGGCGCGACATGCGCATCAGCAGCTACACCGACTTCATACTGACAAAGATACAACGCATAAAGGAGATTGAGGGCTTGGACGGCAAGACACTCGTGTCGGAAGGCATCGACTCCAACTATATGGACATCATCAACTATGCGTGCTTCGGAGCGATAAAGATGACGGAGTAATGCAGAAGCTAAGGATTACAGCAGTAAACGTCTGCCGGTTCGTGCTCGCTGCCACGTTCATCTTCTCGGGATACGTGAAGGCCATCGACCCGTTAGGCACGCTCTACAAGCTGAAAGACTATGCCGCTGCGATGTCGCTGAACGGTCTGCTGCCCGACTGGGTGCTCGTCGGCGTAGCGATAGCCTTGGGTGCACTGGAGTTTGCGTTAGGCGTGTTCATGCTGTTCGCCGTGCGCCGACACGTCGTATCGCGCATCACGCTCGCCTTTATGGCGGCGATGACGGTGCTCACGCTGTGGATATTCGTAGCCGACCCCGTGAAAGACTGCGGCTGCTTCGGCGACGCGCTGAAGCTGACCAACGGCGAGACGCTGCTGAAGAACATTGTGCTCATAGCGTGCGCAGCACTCGTGGCATGGCGACCGGTGGACATGGCGCGCTTCATATCGCGCTCCAACCAGTGGATAGTGCGCTACTACACCGTGGCGTACATCGTCATAACAAGCATCTACTGCCTCTACACGCTGCCCATCTTCGACTTCCGGCCCTACCACGTGGGCATGAACATAAAGCAGGGCATGGAGATACCGGAGGGCGCAGAGCAGCCGGAGTTCGAGAGCACGTTCCTGCTGAGAAAGAACGGCGAGACGCGCGAGTTCACGCTCGACAACTATCCCGACTCAACATGGGAGTATGTAGACACCCGAACGGTGCAGACAAAGAAGGGATACGAGCCACCGATACACGACTTCGCGCTGACCTCATGCGACACGGGCGAGGACATCACCGAGCAGGTGCTCACGAAGAAGGGCTACACCTTCCTGCTCGTCTCGCCCCGACTGGCAGTGGCTGACGACAGCAACTTCGGCGACATCGACCAGATATACGAATACGCGGAGGAGAACGGTGCCGACTTCTACTGCGTGACGGCATCAGCCAACGACGAGATAGAACGCTGGCGCGACCTCACGGGAGCCGAATACCAGTTCTGCAACGCCGACGAGACAACGCTGAAGACAATGATACGCAGCAACCCCGGACTGATGCTGCTGAAGGACGGCACGATAATAGACAAGTGGAGCCACAACGCGCTGCCACAAACCGACGACCTCACAGCCCCACTGCAGCAGCTCACAATAGGCAAAGCGCAGAACGACAGCACCACAGAGCGTCTGCTCATCGTGCTGCTCACGTTCTTCCTGCCACTCTCGGCACTCACCTTAGCCGACCGACTGTGGGCATGGTCGAAATGGATTAGAAACAAACAAAGCAATAACAGAATATTTAATCTTTTTAAAACAGAAAAGAAAATGAGAAAGAAAATTGTAGCAGGTAACTGGAAAATGAACATGAACCT
>ERZ1026892.484-NODE-484-length-18704-cov-33.186659_pt1 | contig 18704 bp, 15 predicted proteins | sample MGYA00380176_ERZ1026892 | MGnify/ENA primary metagenome ERZ1026892 (study PRJEB33269, sample SAMEA4719812) | human gut metagenome | biome: human-associated habitat; feature: organic feature; material: feces | place: Cameroon | collected 2013-10 ... | reverse complement strand
GAGAAACCTTCCCTTTATATTATTGTGGTTTGCACAAAAGCGCCGAAGCACCCATATGCAAGTCTTGCCACTGATTAGTTGAGAGCATCTGCAAACTCAGCGCCAGCCTTAAACTTGGCTACCTTCTTAGCTGCGATGGCAATCTTCTCCTTAGTTGCAGGGTTGATACCCTCACGAGCAGGACGCTCATTTACGCTGAATGTGCCGAAGCCGATAAGCTGAACCTTGTCGCCTTCAACAAGAGCATTCTTAATTGCCTCTATTGTAGCCTCAAGAGCCTTCTTGGCATCACCCTTGCTAAGATCAGCAGCTACTGCTATCTTCTCGATCAATTCTGTCTTGTTCATAATTTTTGAATGTATTAAAGTGTTTATAAATTGAATATCACGCATTTATACCTATTAGGGCACACAAATTTAGATTATTCCTTTCATAAAACAAACAAAAAACAGAAAAAAGTTCATAAAAACCCGAAAAAAAGCGTCATAACCCCCTATTTAATAGGCTATAACGGGATTTTTTCGTACTTTTGTGCTTTAAAACCAACGTTTATATACAGAATCTTAATATGCAAAACATTCCAACGGTTACACGTAGCCTACTTATAGCCAATGTTGTTGTATTTCTTGCCACAATGTTGCTGTCGTATGTAGGTCTCGACCTTAACAGAGTGCTTGGACTGCACTTTATCCTTGCACCCAACTTCCAGGCTTATCAGCTGCTGACATATATGTTTGCACACGGAGGCTGGAGCCACATTTTCTTCAACATGTTTGCTTTATGGATGTTTGGAGGTATAGTGGAACGCACATGGGGACCGCGCAAGTTTCTCTTCTACTATATGGTATGCGGCATTGGTGCCGGACTCTTTCAAGAGCTTGCACAGCTTGGCGAATTCTACTATATAGCTTCAAACAACCTTGCCAACTTCAACATATCGCAAACCATGCTTGTAGCCGAAGCCAACGCTCCTATGCTAAACTCATGGACTACGGTAGGAGCCTCGGGTGCTATATATGGCATTCTGCTTGCATTTGGCATGCTTTATCCAGAAGAGCGCATGTTTATCTTCCCGCTTCCGGTGCCCATCAAGGCTAAATGGTTTGTTGTAGGATATGCAGCCATTGAGTTGTTCATGGCTTTCTCTACAGCTAACGACGGTGTCGCACACATTGCCCACCTCGGAGGTATGGTGTTCGGATTCTTCCTAATACGTTATTGGCGCCGACATCCAAGCATAGGTTATGGCAGACGTGGCGGACAGCAATTCTTCGATTCCTTGCGCTCGTCATGGGAACGACGTACCAACAAACACGCTAACGGCTTTAATTCATCAACACGCCAGTCAAACAGTTCTGCCAACACACGCAGCGAGAGTGACTGGGACTATAATGCACGACGTAAAGCCCAGCAAGAAGAGGTAGACCGCATACTTGATAAGATTCGTCGCTCTGGCTACGACAGCCTTACACGCGAGGAAAAACAGCGTCTGTTTGACAATAGTCGCAAATAGAAAAACCCCAACACTCTGTAAATGAACACTCTTACAAGCTATACATTACGCATAATAGCCGGCGCAAACGTGGCTACAATAATAGCCATGCTTGCTGTCGGATTCAGCGACCATATCAATCCCGCCAGCCACCCGTTGATAGCCAACGTGGGACTGGCGTTTCCCATATTTCTGCTTATCAACATAGCATTCTTGGTGTTTTGGCTATGTGTTAAGAAACGCTGGGCTCTTATACCTATAGGCGGACTGATTCTAGGCTTTCTGCCCATACGCATCTATTCGCCACTAAACTTACGTGCCGACGCCCCTGAGGGCTGCATAAAGGTTATACAGTACAATGTATTTGGCTTTAATGAATGGAAAGACACTAACGACCAATCGGAAATTATAAACTACATTCTACGCGAGAAACCCGACATACTGTGTATGGAGGAATCACCTGTAGGTACTAAGAAAGATTTGGTCGACTCGGCACTTATATCCATTCTGCAATATAGCGACACTATCGACAATGGCTCTATATCCATATACTCCAAATATCCCATTGTCGGACATGAACGCATAAACTATCACAGCGACAACAAAAACTCTTCTGGAGCATTCTTCGTATTAACCGCTCCAAAAGACACAACCATAGTGATAGCCAACCACTTTGAAATTACTGGTCTATCGCTTGAGCAACGTGCACAATTCAAGGCCATACTCAAGGGAAAAGTAGAGAAAGACTCTATGGAGATAGAGTCGAAAGCCATATGGCGTAGACTTGCTGAATCGGCTAAGGTAAGAGCACCACAAGCCGATGCTGTGGCCGAATACATACAACAGCATAAGGACAAGAGCATCATACTGATGGGCGATTTCAACGATTCGCCTATATCGTACGTCAGAAGGCGAATTGCACAAGAGCTTACCGACTGCTATGTGTCAACAGCAAACGGTCCTGGCATAAGCTATCATTACAGTGGTTTCTACGTGCGAATAGACAATATCTTCTGCTCAGACCACTGGATGCCATACGATTGCCACGTGGACAATTCCATTAAAGCATCCGACCATTATCCCGTTGTTTGCCTCCTGAAACGCCGGGGAACATAAGATAGAACACGCAAAACAAGCTAAAACATTCTGAAACAGAAGAAAAAAAGCTATAAATTTCGCAAAACGTGAAAAAATAACTAACTTTGCACGCTATCTATACCTTATAAGACCGACAAGGCAAAATAAGGCAAGAAAGCAAACCAAATAACGGAAACAGAAAAAACAATAATAACAAAAATAAAATCAAAAAAATGCAGAACAAAGGTATTGTAATTGTAACAGCCGCCCTGTTGACACTTGCAAGCATCTTCTATCTATCGTTCACGGCTGCCACAAAATACTATGACAGCCAGGCTGCGAAGATAAAGGATCCAATTGCACAGCAGGATTACAAGGACTCGGTAAAGTTCCTCGGGCTCTACTCCTACCAGAAGTGTCTTGAGACTCAAATTGGTTTGGGTCTTGACCTTAAGGGTGGTATGAACGTCATCCTCGAAGTGAGTGTTCCAGATGTAGTGGAGAACCTCGCCGACCACAAAACAGACGTTGCTTTCACAAAGTCGATGAAGGAAGCTCGTGCTCAGCATGAGGTGTCACAAGACGATTTCATCACTCTATTTATCAACGCTTACAAGAAGAATGCTCCTGGACATCATCTCTCTGAGATCTTCGCTACACAGCAGCTCCAGGGTAAGGTATCGCCTAACTCAAGCGACAAGGATGTAGAAAAGGTATTGCGTGAGGAGGTACAGTCGGCTATCGACAACTCATTCCTCGTAGTACGTACACGTATCGACAAGTTCGGTGTTGTACAGCCTAACATCCAGAAACTTGAAGGCCAGCAGGGACGTATCATGGTAGAAATGCCTGGTATCAACGAGCCTGAGCGTGTGCGCAAGTTGCTTCAGGGTAGCGCTAACCTTGAGTTCTGGGAGACATACAACTCTGATGAGATTATCCCATATCTCCAACAACTCGACGTTCGTGAAGCTGCTGCCTTATCAGGCAAAAAGGAAGTAGCCGATACAACAGCTGCTGATACTGCTGCTGCAGCTAAGGTTACAGCAGAAGCTAACAATGCTGCTAAGCTACAGCTTAAGAAGAGCGATGACAGCAAGGCTACAAAAGAAAGCAATGCTCAGCTTGAGCAGGCTAAGAAGGAGCATCCGCTCTTATCTATATTCCAGCCTACTGGCAATGGTGCTTTGAGTCTTGTTGGTTATGCTTCAGCTCGCGACACAGCTGCCGTTAACAAGATTATCTACTCGGCTCTTGCCAAGCAGGTTCTGCCTTCTGACCTTCGTTTGCTTTGGAGTGCTAAGCCAGCTGATGGTGTTCAGGCTAAGAACATATACGAGTTGCACGCTATTAAGGTGACAACATCTAACGGACGCGCTCCTATCGAGGGCGACGTTGTAACAGATGCAAAAGACCAGTTCAACAACGTTTCTGGTCAGCCTGAGGTTAGCATGTCAATGAACTCTGACGGTGCACGCCGTTGGGCTGCCCTTACAAAGGCTAACGTTGGCAAGGCTATCGCTATTGTGCTCGATGGTACCGTATACTCGGCTCCTCGTGTTAACGGTGAGATTTCTGGTGGTCAGTCGTCTATCACTGGCAACTTCACTATCGAGGATACAAAGGACTTGGCAAATACATTGAAGTCTGGTCGTATGCCTGCTCCTGCCCACATCGTTCAGGAGGAAGTTGTAGGTCCTACACTTGGTGCTCAGTCAATCCAGCAGGGCTTCATCTCATTCATCATTGCCTTCATCATCCTGATGATATACATGGTTGTGATGTACGACTTTATCCCAGGTATGGTTGCCAACGGTGCTCTCTTGCTCAACCTCTTCTTCACAATGGGTATTATGGCATCGTTCCAGGCAGCATTAACAATGCCAGGTATCGCAGGTATCGTGCTTGCCCTCGGTATGGCTGTGGATGCCAACGTGCTTATATACGAGCGCACCAAGGAGGAACTTAAGAAGGGTCTTGGCACAAAGCAGGCTTTGGCTCAGGGCTACAGCAACGCTTTCTCTGCCATCTTCGACTCTAACTTGACATCAATCATCACAGGTATCATCCTTTATGTGTTCGGTACAGGTCCTATCCGCGGCTTCGCTACCACACTTATCATCGGTATCTGTTGCTCGTTCTTTACTGCTGTGTTCCTCACACGCTTGGTTTACGAGAATCGTCTGGCTCACGACAAGTGGACAAAGCAGACCTTCTCTACCAAGATTTCGCGCAACTTTATGGCGAACAAGAACTATGGCTTCATGTCAAACTGCAAGATATCGTTCATCATCTTTGGTGCGGTCATTCTTGTTATGATAGGCAGCTTCTTCGAACGCGGCTTGAGCAAGGGTATCGACTTTACCGGTGGTCGCAACTATGTTGTTGTACTTGAGAAGCAGGTAGAACCAGAGCAGGTAACTGCTGCTTTGCGTCCTCTCTTCAACGGTGCAAACGTTAATGCACTTGCACTTGGTACTGACGGCAAGACTATCCGTATCTCAACCAACTACAAGATTGAGTCGAACAACCCAGCTATCGACAACGAGGTGGAGAACATCCTCTATAAGGGTCTGCATGGTGCCAACCTCGTAACACAGAGCAGTGTTGAGGCATTCAAGAACCCTGACGTACGTGCTGGTGGTTCTATCGTATCATCTACAAAGGTAGGTCCGGCTGTGGCTAAGGACATCACTCATGGTGCTATCATCTCTGTGTTTATCGCCCTTGCAGCTATCTTCCTTTACATCTTGATACGTTTCCGCAACGTAGCATTCTCTTTCGGTTCTACCATAGCTCTTGCTATCGATGCTACAATCGTTATCGGTTTCTTCTCATTGCTTTGGGACTTCGTTCCATTCTCGCTTGAGGTAGACCAGACGTTCATTGGTGCAATCCTTACGGTTATCGGTTACTCTATCAACGATAAGGTGGTGGTATTCGACCGTATACGTGAGAACCTCCAGTTGCACAAGAAGATGGACTTGCAGGAACTCTTCAACAAGTCATTGAATGAGACACTTGCTCGTACAATCAATACATCATTGTCAACACTCATCGTGCTGCTCTGTATCTTCTGCTTCGGTGGTGAGAGCACTCGCAGCTTCTCGTTCGCAATGTTGCTTGGTGTAATCTTCGGTACACTGTCTTCTATCTTCATTGCCGCTCCTCTGGCATACGTCATCCTCGGTCGCAAGATCAAGAAGGAAGAGGCTGCAATGGCAGAGGCAGAGGCTGTTGAGGTTAAGTAAGCAATAGGCTAACACGACTATAAACATCTAAAAAGGCGCAATCCCGTGATTGGGGATTGCGCCTTTCTTGTATATGTATTTTATTACATATAAATAAAAAAAGATGTGTCAAAAGATTAATGACACACCTTATATTATATTGGGATATTATACTGTTATTACTCCTCTTTTCTGTGGCCCTTGTCCTTACCGTTGAAGCTCTTAACCTTCATGCCGAGCTGGTCGGGAAGTATAGCATTAAGGAATATGCCCACAAGAGCAGCAAGAGCCAAACCTGATATTGAAACAGAACCTATCTGCACACCACCATCAGTGCCATACTGTACGCCTATAGACACAACCATTATAAGAGCAGCTACAAACACATTGCGCGAAGACGAGAAGTCGACCGGGGTTTCTACAAGATTGCGCACACCAACAGCCGATATCATACCATAAAGTATAAGACTAACACCACCAATTGTAGCTGCAGGCATCAATCCTATAAGGCAAGCAAACTTAGGGCAGAAGCTCAACAATATGGCAAAACATGCTGCAAGTCGAATAACAGCAGGATCGAACACCTTTGTAAGGTTAAGCACACCGGTGTTCTCGCCATACGTAGTATTGGCAGGAGCACCAAAGATAGAAGCAAGGAATGTGGCAAGACCGTCGCCACATAGTGTTCGATGCAAACCTGGGTCCTTTATAAAGTTCTTGCCAACGGTGCTCTGAATAGCACACATATCACCGATATGCTCCATTATAGTGGCAAAGGCAATAGGGAAAATAGCAATAATAGAAGTTAAGATAAGGTCGAAGTTTGGGTCTTTCATCACCGAGAATGTTGTGCGTTCCATATCAACAGGCCAACCTATCCATGCTGCCTCACCCAGTTTAGTGAAGTCAACCTCGCCCATAGCTGCTGCCAAAATATACGAACCAAGCACTCCAAGTAGTATTGGCACAATCTTTATAATGCCCTTACCCCAAATTGATGTGCCTATAACTATTGCAATAGCAGTAACGGCAAGAAGCCAGTTCTGCTGGCAGTTGCTTATGGCAGAGCCCGATAGGGTAAGTCCGATAGCAATAACCATAGGTCCGGTAACCACTGGAGGGAAGAATCGCATTACCTTCTCCGTACCAAACATCTTAAGCAAGAAAGCCATTACGAAATACAGCAACGATGCTGCCGCCACTCCAATACAGGCATAATTTAGTGCCATCACGTCTGTAAGACCTTGGGCTACACACAACTGTTTTACAGAAGCGTAACCTCCAAGAAAGGCAAAGCTTGAGCCAAGAAATGCCGGAACCTTAAGCTTAGACACGAAATGAAAGATAAGTGTGCCTATACCGGCAAACAACAGTGTTGCACTCACATCGAGTCCGGTGATAAGTGGAACAAGAATTGTGGCACCAAACATAGCAAACAGATGCTGGATACCAAGAAGTACGAATTTAGGTTTACCCAATTCGCGGGCGTTGTATACACCCTGATTGTCAGTGTTCATTGTGTTATAATTGATTTGTTATGGATAATACATATTTAATATCATAACGTTAATAAGTTCTTTTTATTGTATTTAAGTTTTTTTGTGCATGTAATGGTGAGAGCAATGAAGAGGCTATGAACAAAGAAAAAAGAACGTCTTAGAATGTAAAAAAGCCGACTTCACAGCCGGCTCCTTTGCTCTTTATACAATAACATTATGAATTTTAATAGTGGCTATTAAACGTTGTGAGAATCACTACATGTTTATATAGCGTTCCCACTATTGGTTTACGCTTGCAAAGTTACTCATACTTAGCTACTTGCGCAATACCTAATAATCGGTAAACTTTACTGATGGAAGAGAATAGGCACACAGCCTACTCCACCCAATAAGTCACCCTATCATAATATAAGCCACCATCTTTCACGGTTATTTTAAGCGAACCTTTCTGCTTTGGCGTTACCTTCATCGACATAACTCCATCCTTGCCAACAGTCCAGTTTTGCATAAAGTCGTCGTTGTTAAAAACAGCATATACCAAACCCTTACGCGGTCTTATCTGGAACACATACGTCTTGCCGACCTTTAGGTTTCTGTTCATCGGAATGTTTTTTACTCTGAACGGTGTACCATTATCATCGTCATCATAAAAGATAGGCAATTCTTTCAATTTGCCTGCAAGGAAACCCTTGAACACCTTCTCGCCATTAAGTCCATAGTGTCGCAACGGATGAATTCGTGGCAGTTTATCAAAGTCTTGTTCCGAATATGTTACATCTGTTAGTTGCCACTTAGCATCATCTGGATAATGGGTAAACAGCATCCAATAAGGGTCTACATTCCACCAAACGTCATGTCGCTTTCTACGTGTAAAGTCCTTGCCTGATACATAACCAGCACCCCATGTAGCATCAAGCAAAATCCACTTACCATCTACCTTGACACTATTCCACGCATGGTTAACCTTCATGCCTACCACCAGTTCGGCTTCCAGTCCAATAGACGTGGCCATTAGATAGAACAGTTCGCTATAAGCATTGCACACACCTTTCTTCTTCTCCCAGCACTCGTCTGCATAATATATCTTATAGTCGGTGTCGTAGGAAATGTTGTTGCAAAGATACCGGTATATAGCATGAGCCTTCTGGCGTTCGGTTCGGCAATTGGCAGTAATTCGCTGTGTAATACCCTTCCATTCATACTTGGAAGTAACAGCTTTAACCATACCCAGTTTGTGCGGGTCGATGTTCTTGTCGTATGTAACGTACATACTGTTCTGGGCAAAGCAGCATGTAGAGAGCATCATAAGAAGAGTTATCAGAAATGTTTTCATATTTAGTATGTGTTTGGTTTTTTGCAAATTTAGGAAAAATTGCTGACATGACAATGTTTCAATTACATTTTAAATCCCGTAAAAGTCTTTTTTTTCGTCCCATTGTTTGCCAATCCCATTTTTTTTTATTTCTTTTGTAATTCTCGGCATTCATTGCCGCAATGAACAACGATAAACAATAATACACATTATAATATATATAATTATATGGCTCAGAAAAAGACCGACGACGGACTTACGCCGATGATGCGTCAGTTTTACAATTTCAAGCACGAGCATCCTGATGCGTTACTGCTCTTCCGCTGTGGCGACTTCTATGAGACTTATGCCGATGATGCCGTAGAGGCAGCTAAGATTCTTGGCATAACTCTAACACGTCGCTCTAATGGCAAGAACGCTAACGGGGCTGCAACCGAGATGGCAGGATTTCCACATCATGCCCTCGACACTTATCTGCCCAAGCTTATTCGTGCAGGAAAACGTGTGGCCATCTGCGACCAGCTTGAAGACCCTAAGCTTACAAAGACTCTCGTAAAGCGTGGCATTACCGAGCTTGTAACTCCGGGCGTGGCTATGAGCGACAATGTGCTTAATTATAAGGAGAACAACTTCCTTGCTGCAGTCTTTATGTCTAAGGCTATGTGTGGCGTGGCTTTCCTCGACATCTCTACCGGAGAATTCCTTACTGGCGAAGGTACATTTGATTATGTAGAGAAGCTTCTTGCATCCTTCCAACCTAAGGAGGTGTTGCACGACCGCCAGATGAAGAAAGAGTTTGAAGAGCATTTCGGCAATAAGTGGTGCACATTCCAGTTGGACGACTGGATGCTTACCGAACAAAGCTCACGTCAGAAACTACTTACCCACTTTGGAACCAAGTCGCTTAAAGGCTTCGGTGTAGAACACCTTAAGCTTGGCATTATTTCGGCAGGAGCCATATTGCAGTATCTTGAGATGACCCAGCACACTCATTTGGGTCATATAACATCGTTGCGCCGTATTGAGGAAGACAGATATGTACGATTAGACAAGTTCACAATACGCTCTCTTGAACTATTGCAGTCGATGCAAGACGATGGCGTATCGCTGCTTGATGTTATCGACCGCACAGTTACGGCAATGGGAGCACGCATGCTTAAGCGCTGGACAGTATTTCCACTTATGGATGTGGCAAGCATCAACAAGCGTCTGGATGTGGTGGAGACATTCTTCCGCAAGCCCGACTTCAGACAAACCATTGACGACAATCTGCATCGCATAAGCGATATAGAACGTATTATATCCAAGGTTGCCGTAGGCAGAGTGTCGCCCAGAGAGGTTGTTCAGCTAAAGCTTGCATTACAGTCTATAGTTCCTATCAAGACCGCATGCCTGTACAGCGATAATAAGGAGATTCACTCTATAGGCGAACGGCTCAACCTATGCGAATCGCTGCGCGACCGAATAGAACGTGAGATACAGTCGGATCCACCACTACTTGTAAACAAAGGTGATGTTATTGCCGCAGGTTTCTCTTCCGAACTCGACGAACTGCGTGCCATATCACGTGGAGGAAGAGACTATCTGCTAAAGATTCAGGAAGAAGAAGCTCAGAAGACAGGCATACAGAGCCTTAAGGTAGGATATAATAATGTGTTTGGCTATTACCTCGAAGTGCGCAACACATATAAAGACCAGGTGCCACAAGAGTGGATACGCAAGCAGACACTTGCCAATGCCGAGCGCTACATCACCCAAGAGCTTAAGGAATATGAGGAGAAGATAATGGGAGCCGACGAGAAGATTCTCTCGCTTGAGACACGTCTCTTCATGGAACTCGTTACTGATATGGCCGAGTTTATTCCACAAATACAGATAAATGCCAATATCATAGCCCGTCTCGACTGTATGCTCTCCTTTGCCAAAGCAGCCGAGGAACATCGCTATGTGCGCCCTGTAGTAAGCGACGATTGTGTGTTGGAGATAAAGGCAGGACGTCATCCTGTTATCGAGACCCAATTGCCTGTAGGCGAGGAGTATGTGCCAAATGATATTGAGCTCGATACCGAGCAACAGCAGATAATGATAATAACGGGCCCAAACATGGCTGGTAAGTCTGCCCTATTGCGACAGACTGCCCTCATAACGCTTATGGCACAGATGGGATGCTTTGTCCCAGCTGAGTCTGCACACGTTGGTTTGGTAGACAAGATATTCACACGTGTGGGAGCGTCGGACAATATATCCTTGGGCGAGTCAACCTTTATGGTAGAGATGACCGAGGCATCCGACATTCTAAACAATGTAACTCCGCGCTCGCTCGTACTATTCGACGAGCTTGGACGAGGTACATCCACCTACGACGGCATTTCTATTGCCTGGGCTATAGTGGAATATCTGCATGAGCATCAAGGTGCTCAGGCGCGCACGCTATTTGCCACCCACTATCACGAGCTTAACGAGATGGAGAAGAACTTCTCGCGTATCAAGAACTACAACGTTAGTGTAAAGGAACTTAACGGTAAGGTGATATTCCTTCGCAAGCTTATGCGTGGCGGCTCCGAGCACTCATTTGGTATTCATGTGGCAGAGATAGCCGGTATGCCTAAGTCTATCGTTAGTCGTGCCAACCTTATATTGAAGCAGCTTGAAGCCGATAATGCCAGCGTTGGAGTAGACCAGCCTGCAACATCACGTATAGCAAGCTCGGCAAGTAATAATGGTATGCAACTCTCTTTCTTCCAGCTTGACGACCCTGTACTTTGCCAAATACGCGACGAGATACTTGGTCTTGACATCAACAACCTAACCCCGGTTGAGGCACTCAACAAACTCAACGAGATAAAGAAAATCGTTACGGGAAGGTCGTAATATGGATGTTTGTATTCTATAAGGAAAAAATAATTTCTATGCAAGCATACGCATTTTTGACAGCAAGCAAAAGTTCGTTTGATAGCAAGCATAGATACATTTGATAGCAAGCATAGATACATTTGATAGCAAGCATAGATACATTTATCATATACAAAAAATCGAATTTATATACTATCTGCGTCAGATTAGGTCAATAGAAACGCTGCAATAATATAAGTTCGGTAATTCAATCACAATTATATGTAAGTACACTTTCAAATAGTTCAGAATTTTTGCAAAGTATACTTACATATAATTCTTTTTATACAAGTAGGCTTAGTACATTTATTTCTGTTTTTATTATCCCTATTACGGATAATACGGTGCCGTGGTTGCACATCTCGCCTTTCTTTTGTAACTTCGCAGAAGAAATATAATTTATGAAGATAAACAAACAAAAAGACCAACTACTATGCATGATACGCAATAACAAGCCGATGACTCTCGGCCAGCAAGCGCGTCTCGTGCTGAGCTTAGCCACGCCTGCCATCTTGGCGCAACTAACAACCACGATGATGCAATATATCGACGCGTCGATGGTGGGCAGTCTTGGTGCAGAGGCATCGGCATCAATAGGCTTGATAGAAACAACAACATGGCTTATGGGAAGTATCTGCTCGGCGGCGGCAGCAGGCTTTTATGTGCAGGTGAGCCATCAGCTTGGTGCCAACGACCCTGGGCAAGCACGTTCCACATTACGTCAGGGCATCATGTCGGTATTAATAGTAAGTATGCTGATAGGTTTGACAGCTCTCGGTATAAGTCCGTTTCTGCCCTCGTGGCTTGGCGGTGGAGCCGACATCTGTCCTACATCATCTGCCTATTTCGCCATAATAGCCATGGCCATGCCAGCCTTCCAATTTTCCATGTTTGGAAGCGGTATGCTTAGAAGTTCAGGCAATATGGTAGTGCCAAGCATTATGAGTGTGGTGATGATGACTCTCGATGTCATCTTCAACTACTTTCTTATATTCGACACCCATACGGTAGATGTCCTTGGCATAAACTTTGCCATTCCAGGAGCAGGACTGGGTGTTGTTGGAGCAGCCATAGGTACAGCCTCAGCCGAACTCGTGGCTGCATCGATAACGATGTACATGCTATGTTTCCGCAGCAAGGAACTTAGTCTGAAGATAGACCACGGACGCTTTTTGCCCACATGGCAGGTGGTGCGTCGCGCCTTACATATTGGTTTGCCTATGGGCATACAACAAACCATCATGACATCGGCATATATCGTTACAACCATCATCATTGCGCCGTTGGGCACCTTTGCCATTGCAGCCAACTCATTCGGCATCATCGTTGAAAGCTTATGCTATATGCCAGGCTATGGCGTGAGCGATGCAGCAACAACACTTGTAGGCCAAAGCATGGGAGCTGGGCGCAACGAGCTGATGAAGCGTTTTGCATGGCTGTCCGTAGCATTAGGCATGGGCATTATGACGCTTATGGGTATCGTGATGTATGTAGGAGCGCCGTTTGCAATGGCTATGATGACACCGTCTGAGGAAGTAAGACAGCTTGGTGTAGAAGTACTTCGCATAGAGGCCTTTGCCGAACCAATGTTCGGTGCGGCCATAATATGCTATGGTGTGTTTGTAGGTGCTGCCAAGACCGTAGCGCCAAGCGTAATGAACCTCATATCGATGTGGGGCGTGCGCATAACGCTTGCCGCCTTGCTTGCACCAAGCATGGGACTCAAGGGCGTATGGCTCGCCATGTGCCTGGAGCTGACATTTAGAGGAGTGATTTTCTTAGTAAAATTGAAATTATGGAAAAGATAACTAACAAGGTTTTCGGTGGAGAGCGTCCTCTATTCGAAATACACAACGTGGAGCTCGACCACGTTCGCATCACCTTTGGTGAATCGGGCATTAAGGAGTGTAGCAACATCGTTTGCCGCAACTGCTACTTCGAGGGAAAGTATCCGCTGTGGCATGTCAAGAAGTCGGATATACGCAACTGCTATTTTGCACCTGGCTCACGCTCAGCCATATGGTATTCGGACGACATGCACATGGAGGATTGTGTTATCAACGGTCCAAAGTTCTTCCGCGAGATGAAGAATCTCTCTTTGAAGAATGTAACAATCAACGATGCCGACGAGACTTTCTGGGGTATCGACGGTTTGACATTGGAGAATGTTGTGCTGCACGAGGGCACTTATCCCTTTATGCATTGCCGCAATATTAAGGTAGACGGACTGGAGTCGGATGCCAAGTATGTGTTCCAATACTCGCGCGACATAGAGATTCGCAATGCCAAGATTGATACAAAGGATTCGTTCTGGGAGGTAGACAATGTTACGGTGTACGACTCAGAGCTTAACGGCGAGTTCCTTGGCTGGCATTCGCGTGGACTTCGTCTTGTAAACTGTCATATATCTGGTGAGCAACCATTGTGCTATGCCAAGGACCTTGTGTTGGAGAACTGTACCTTCGACCCCGAGTGCGACCGTGCCTTTGAATACTCAACTGTTCAGGCCGACATCCGCGGACATATAAAGAGCATCAAGAACCCTACTTCGGGCAAGATTGTTGCCGACAGCATAGGCGAGATTATACTCGACGAGAACATCAAGCAGCCAGCCAACTGCGAAATAACAACTCGCAAGTAACAGCACTTTTTAGGAGGTACGGTCTCCGAACCGTACCACGCAAGTAGCGATATATATATTATATATATAGTTTAAGCTCCAGTATGTATATAGTTTCACCTCCTAATAAAAACTATTAAATATGGATACTCCCGTGTCTTACAATAATATTCAGTACTTGGACAAAAAGAAGTTTGTGCATATCTGGGGCTCAAAACTTCCGCATTGGTTGCAAGAAAACAAGTGTGTGTTTATAACTTTCCGTCTTGCCGATTCATTACCACAGTCTAAGATAAATGAACTGCTGGATATGAAAAACAAAATGCTTAATAATGGTACAGACGATGATACAACACGTCAACATTATAATGCTGAAATTGTTATGAAAATGGAACAATGGATCGATGCAGGACATGGAAGTTGCTTGCTTAATAGGCCTGAAATCAGAAATATCGTTGCTGACTCTATACACTTTTATGATGGCAAGGATTATGTATTACACTCTTTTGTTATAATGCCTAATCATGTTCATATTCTATTGTCTCCTTTGGGCAATATAAATGTCTTGGATAATATAGGAAAAATAAAGAGGTTTACTTCTACACAGATAAATAAAATAATAAATAGAGAAGGTAAAATATGGCAAAAAGGTGTATTTGATAGAATAGTTAGAGATTCTTTGGAGTTTGAACGATATTGGAACTATATTGTGGAAAACCCAAAGTATCTTCCTCCAAATAGTTACACATTATACATACACAAATAACAGTAAACACAGGAGGTACGGTCTCCGAACCGTACCACGCAAGTAGCGATATATATAGCTTGGCAGAACATGCTGCTTGAGTGGTACGGTTCGGAGACCGTACCTCCTACAAATAGTAATAAACAGTATAATTATATGACAAGCTTCTCTTTCTCTACTCTCACAAATCGCCGTGGCACCAACTCATACAAGTGGGATTCTGCACCTAACGAGGACATAATACCCTTATGGGTGGCAGATATGGACTTTGAAACTTATCCTGCCATAACTGAGGCTTTGCAGCGTCGCGTGGCACATGGAATATTTGGCTATACACGTGTGCCAGACGCTTATTATGATGCTGTGTGCCAATGGTTCGGCAAACATCATGGATGGACCATCTGTAAGGACCATATAATCTACACATCTGGAGTAGTGCCTGCAATATCAGCCATTATCAAGGCACTCACACTACCAGGCGACCAGGTAATAGTGCAAGGCCCAGTATACAACTGTTTCTATTCGTCAATACGCAACAACGGTTGCGAGATGGTGTCCAACTCGCTTGTATATAACAAGGTTGCGATGCGCTACGAGATTGACTTTGATGACCTTGACCGCAAGCTGTCGCATGAACGTGCACGACTATTCTTATTATGCAATCCGCACAACCCTGGCGGACGTGTATGGACCACAGAAGAACTTATACATATAGCTGAATTGTGCAAGAAGCATAACGTGCGAGTTGTGTCCGACGAGATTCATTGCGAGCTAACGCTTCACGACAACCAATATACTCCCTTTGGCTCATTGCCAGACAAGCTGTCGTATGGCAGCATAACATGCTGCTCACCATCAAAGGCATTCAATATTGCCGGACTGCAGATAGCCAACATTATATGTCGCGACGCCTTAGTGCGCGAACGCATCGACCGTGCCATAAACATAAATGAGGTATGCGATGTAAATCCATTCGGCGTAGAAGCCTTGCAGGTGGCTTATACAGACGGTGGTGCAGAGTGGCTTAAAGAACTTAGACAGTATATATCTTCTAACTACGATAAGCTGCTTGATTTCTTTGGCAAGCATTTGCCTCAACTGCCCGTAATGCGCATGGAAGGTACATATCTTGCCTGGATAGACTGCTCGGCACTAAAAGAGACATCAGAAGAGATAGAAGAACGACTGATGAAGGAACACAAAGTGTGGGTAAATGCCGGCAGCATGTATGGCAAGGAGGGCGAGCACTTTATACGCATCAATATGGCTTGTCCATGGCAGCGACTGGAAGAAGGATTGCGCCGTGTAGCAAATGGCATTAATGGCTATCAAGAATAGAGGGCATTGGGGCTGCCTATACTTGAGCAAAACATTAATACGTTATCTTCGACTTACGAATACGTTATCACAAGCCGATGATAACGTATTATTTTTTTTAAGAGGTAATAGCCTACCCTATGTATTAGCATTATGCAGTCGTAAGACAAATGTTTTGTTTCTGTTTGTTGGTTTTATCCAAGACTTTCAGTAACTTTGCATAAAATAACAATGCTTCATCACTATGGCAAATCATCCTCTTTGGTCGGACGACTACTGGTTGCTGCTAATGCAACTATATCAGAAGAAACCCGTAGGTGTGAAATCAGAATACTCACACCCGGTAGTGGAACTGGGCATAGAGTTACATATTCCGCCCAAAACACTATACGAGCAGATGCGCGTGCTTGAACAACACAACACGCCTTCGCTACAACGACTGTGGGACAACTATGCCAATAACCCAAGACGTCTGACACGCGATGTTAAGCGACTAAGACAAATGACTGGATTCGGCGACTCGGGATTGTTCTACGAGGGAGTGGAAATGGCGCAACCTTTCGAACGCGACTACCGCCCCGTAGACCCGCAGAGCGACATTACACCAGCTATGCTTGTTATCATACTAAACCTCTACTTCACGCTTACTCCAAACACTATGGTGAGCGAGACACCCGAGGTGCTGGAAATGGCAAGCACGCTTGGCATAAAGCCTGAGGAAATTGTAAATATTCTCGATATATACCAGACATTCGACCCCATACTGAAACGCCAACCTCTCGATAGCTCTCCACTTGTGGACGAGGCTCATCACACATGGCAAAGCTACTACAATCAGCCCGAAATGCTGCAGGATAGTGCCGACAAACTGATAGAATACTTCTCGTAGTGGACAGCAACTTGCCGTACCTTCTAAATTAAACAAAACAATAAAACAATGTCTCAGAAACTAATACAAACCCAAGAGCAAAAGCTTCAGCAGGTGCAACGTCTGTCGCAACAGCAAATGTTGCAAGTACATCTGCTTGAAATGCCGCTTACAGAACTAGAGCAGAACGTCAATGCCGAACTTGATGACAATCCTGCTCTTGAGACATCGTCGCCAGATGACGTGTTTGAAGGCGGACATGTAGAAGGCTCCGACTCGGCTGCATCATATGATGACGATTCTCGTACGGACGGTAAGGGCGACTCGGCATCCAACGAAGCTGACGAATTCTCATCACAGAATGAGCGAGAGGAACGCGATGATGCACTAACAGCAGCTCTTGAACGTATTGGTGGAGGCGATGATGATATGCCTACGGCAGGATATACAGGCGCATCGGGTGCCGACTCGGCCGACTACGAGGAAATGGTATACGGCGATACCACCTCGTTCTACGACAAACTGAAGGAACAAATGGGCGAGACCGAACTGTCGGAAAAGGACCAAGAGATTATGGAGTATGTCATTGGTTCATTAGACAGCGACGGACTGCTACGAAAAGACAGCGAGTCGATTGGCGACGAACTTGCAATATATCATGGTATCGACTGCACTACCGAGGACATAGACCGTGTAATAGGCATACTTCAGACCTTCGATCCTGCAGGTATAGGAGCCCACTCGCTACAAGAGTGTTTGCTGTTGCAGATAAAACGACGTCCCAACGACCCTATAAAACCGTTGATGCAAAAGGTAATAACCGACTGCTTTGACGAGTTTACAAAGAAACATTTCGACAAGATTCGCTTGGCACTTGGTGTAGATGCCGACACTGCCGAACGTGTGTACAACGAGCTGCGACGCCTTAATCCTAAACCAGGATCGTCGTTAGGCGAGACCGAAGGACGAAACATACAACAGATAACACCCGACTTTATTGTAGACACCGACGACAATGGCAACGTGACATTCACACTTAATGGTGGCAACATTCCTGAGCTTAAGGTGTCGCCATCGTTTGCCGACATGATGGAGGCTTATAAGAACAACAAGGCATCGATGTCTAAACGCGAGAAGGAAGCCTTGCTATATGCCAAGGAGAAGGTGGAACGAGCACGCGGATATATAGAAGCGATAAAGGTTAGACGCCGCACTCTTACTGTTACAATGCAGGCGATAATCGACTGGCAGAAAAAGTTTTTCCTCGATGGCGACGAGGCTGATCTCAAACCAATGATTCTTAAGAACATTGCAGACAAGACTGGACTCGACATTTCTACTATATCGCGCGTAAGCAACATTAAGTATGCACAAACCAATTGGGGTACTTTCCCATTGCGCTTCTTCTTCTCCGACGGATATACAACGGGCGATGGCGAGGAGCTTTCAACACGCAAGATAAAACTCGCACTTAAAGAACTCATTGGTAAGGAGGACAAGAAGAAACCTATGAGCGATGATGCCCTGACAAAGGCCCTTGCCAAGTTGGGCTATCCTATAGCAAGACGAACTGTGGCTAAGTATCGCGAACAGTTGGGATTGCCAGTGGCAAGACTTAGGAAGAGTTAGGAATTAAGAGTTACGAGTTAGGA
>ERZ1026892.478-NODE-478-length-18909-cov-27.372547_pt1 | contig 18909 bp, 13 predicted proteins | sample MGYA00380176_ERZ1026892 | MGnify/ENA primary metagenome ERZ1026892 (study PRJEB33269, sample SAMEA4719812) | human gut metagenome | biome: human-associated habitat; feature: organic feature; material: feces | place: Cameroon | collected 2013-10 ... | reverse complement strand
CAAGGCATCCAACTTCATCATGGTGTCAGACACCGTTGACAGCAACACCCATTCCATCGGAGAGGGCTTCTTTGACCGCAACGTCTATACCGTCTGGATCCTGGCAGGGTACCGACACGATGACATGGCAGACCGAGAGGCGAAAATGAATATCTGCAGATATATCTTCCGCCAGTTCCTCAGCCGTATGCTACACGACAAGAGCCGTGAGGCATACGACGGACAGATGGAGTTCCTGGACCTCACGCAGGTCTATTCGAGCGAACTGGGCAGATGGTCCATGAATGGCGTCACAGGACTCTACTTCATGGTCACATCAGACGAACCTATCGATATACAGTATGACGAGAGCCTATGGCAGACGCAGAAGTAGACGATCTCCTCAGATATGAGCGAGGATGGGCTAATGCCATGGGCGACTACTGGCGAGAGCGCATGGAGCGGCTTCGTACCATAGATACCGGCCGACTCTATGCTTCCATCAAGGCGCACCTGGAGCAGGGTTCTGTCACCACCATTGAGCACAACTTCCTGCAGTACGGTATCTATGTAGCTGCAGGAGTAGGTCCGGCACATGAGTGGTACAAGTGGACCGAGGCACAGGGAGGCGAAAAAATCCATCGCATCAACAACGGAGACCTCAACTTCCTGGGCGATGAATACCGTCGTGACAACAATCTCGATAAACCGAAGAAGGTGGGCCCTGCCTGGGGCGGTCGTCTCGCCGGTGGCGAACCTAAAGGCAGACGTGACTGGTTCTCTCAGAAGTACTACTCATCTGTCATGAAGCTCAATGAGCATGAGGCGACCTTCTACGGCGACCGGTACAATGGTCTGATGGCATCAGCCCTCACCGAGATATTCAGGGGCATAGGAGCAGCACGCAACCTCTAGGGTGCGTATTTTTATCGATTTCATCGAAGTTATATCTTTGCAAACAAAAAAAAACAATATGGCAGTAGAATATGACAAGAATGATCTTCAGACCCAATTCGAGGGTATCAGAGATGAGCGACGCCTGCAGGCCAATACGGCATACCGCATAGGCACCGCTTTTCTCTCGCTGCTGCATTTCGCCTCAGACGAGATGCATACGACCATCGAGGAGCTTCTGAAGAAGATCGAGGGCAAATATCTGTCGAAGGTCAAGAATGATGAAGCTGCCGGTCTTATCACCTTCCTCAGAGGTCTGAGGGTAGGTGCAGGCTACAAGTTCGACGAGAATGGCGATATCACATCTCATGATATTGATGCTCACGATGTCAACGCTAATGGCCTGTCTGTTGGAGGCAACTCCGTCTTCGCAGGAGACCTCAGTTCTCCGGACTTCGTTGCAGGATTCCTCACGGGCAAAGGTTGGCGGCTGAAGAACGAGCCGGTCGAGAATGCGGCTGGTGTTCTCGAGAACAAATATAACCTGGAACTTGACAACCTCATCGTGAGAGGTTCCATGCGTATCTTCGAGATGATCATCTCTCAGCTGCTAGGAGAGAATGACAACCGTATCTTCACCGCCATGATGGAGGTGGATCACTACGATGCTAAGAGTGGCAGGGTATATCTCGATACCAAGGAAGGCCGCATGTACAATTCCTTCCGCAAGGGTGATTATATAATGGTGCAGCAGTATAATGGCCTTCCGTCTGAGGAAAATGACCATTATGTCACCAAGAACTACGAACTCCTGGTTAAAGAGGTTGGCACGGAAGGTGAGGGAGAGGATCGTCTGGCGTGGATTACATTCGAGAACTTCACAAGCTCCATGGCAGGAGCCAAACCGGAGAAACTAATCAAGAAGCGTGACACCTTCGTCCGTGTCGATAACGTGTCTGACACAGACCGCAAGGGCATCATTCAGGTGATGACCGTAGGCAGCGATACACCTTATATAGATATTCTCCACGGCTTGAAAACAAATCCGGATTCAGCTCTGAAGGGTAGGATTGGATGTCTGAAAGGCATCAGACACCCTGTCCTTGGTCAACTAAAGGGGTTCGGCGAATATCTCAACAACCTTTATGCGGTTGGCGAGTTCGTCCTGAGCAGAACCGGAGAGAGCATCGATACCAAGTTCCAGGTATTAGAGAACATGTTCTCTTCGAGATTCTCAAAGACCAGCTATGAGCTGACTAATGAGAAGAATTATCTCGAAAATGGCCAATTCATCGAGCAGATTACGGATTCAGAGAATAACATCATAGCGGGATGGGATATCGACACTACAGACGAATCTGTTTTCTGGTTCGATGCTTCCGGATTGCCGGTCATGGTCAACGGAAATCCTACAGCAAGCGGAAACCGCAAGGTGTCGCTGGAGAAGGTGGATGGCAGGCAGATTCTCCGCATGCAGAATTGCGGCATCAGGCAGAAGAATGCGCTGATTAGACAACCAGGAACTCACAGAGAATATGTTGCCGGGGAGAAGAGCAGCGCAGAGCTGCCTCCAACAGAGGCAGGGTACACCGATGTGCAGGACAAGCTGTACATCAGCATTCGCATCTATGCCAAGACGGCTGGCAAGTTGACTATTGGCTTCGCTGATTGCGAAGAGGTGAGGGGAAAACAGAATACCCTGCAGCAGAGAACAGTCAATGTTGCATACTCTGGAGCGTGGAAGACTATACCTATAGAGGGTGTGTGGAATGGTACAGGTGACTTCGTCATCCAGTACACCGGTGATTGCTATCTCGCAATAGCATCTCTCACCGATGAGCCGCTCAGCGAGCTGTCCAAGACCGTGAGCACACAGATAGTGCAGACGGCCAACAATATCAAGTTGCTGGGTGAGAACATCGATACAGTCAACAAGAAAGCAGTCAAGGTAGGCTTCGAGCTTGATGCAGAAAAGGGTGAAATCAGGCAGTATGTAGATAAGAAAGATAAGAAGAATCGCGAAGATACTTCATCGCTGATAGTACAGACATCGAGCAGCATCACCTCATCGGTGGACAAGAAGCTGAAGGATCAGTATGGTACCGTTACAAGCGAATATACATCATCCATCAGTCAGACAGCAGAGGGTATCAGGCAGTGGGTAGGTAGACAAGATTACGCTAACAACACTACAGTATCCTCTAGCATCGAGCAGTTATCTGGCAGAATTACCAGTACTGTAGAAATGGTGAATGCGAATACGTCCAGTATTACACAGATTCAGCATGATATTGAAACCATCACCCTGACAGTTGGCAAGGCTGCTACGCAGGAACAGTTGAAGGCGAACGTTGAGACGCTCAATAAGTATATCAGTAGTGCTAGAAGTCATGCAGATGAAGTTGGCAGCGGTATAAGAAGCGATTACGCCTCTACTATTACTACCGTTAAGCAGAATAGTAGTAGCTGGAGTGTAGCTGCCGGAGGATTTGATGCAAACGGCAAGCTGCTGGCGTCTGCCGGTGCGGTATTGAATAAAGAATTTGCCGGGCTTTTCTCAACGGCATTCACAAACAAAGGCGGTGTCGTAAAAAGTGAAATCAGTTCTTTCATTACGAAGGATACAGCTGGAAACATGATTTCCAATGCTACCATCCAAGCCGACAAGATAAATCTTACCGGTCATTGCATGAACTTCTCGGGCGGTCAGATTACCATCACAACTCCGAACTTTAAACTTGACTCAACTGGTAGTTTTTGGTGTCAGAATGGTACATTCAGCGGTACGGTTACAGGAGTACACGGCAGTTTTAAAACACTTGATTGTGTTGACAGCAACGGTAATGTTGTTGGTAATATACAGTTTGGCTCGGATGGCAGAATGTGGTTCTCGGGAGACATGTATCACCAGGGATATGATAGTGCCCAAAAACGTGGTTATCGCTTTTATGCGGCAGATGTTTGGTGCAGAGGCATGTTCGGACATCGGCAAAAGACAATGGCATGGGTTTTCGGCACACACATGAGAATATACACCAAGGATGCTGACAATACAGAGGATACTGGGGTCTATATTGCACTCGAAAGTGGTATGGTATCAGGAAGAAGATACTATAAAATACCTCTGTATGGTTTTGCTAGTTATGGAGACGCTTCAGGTATGGCGATTGATATGGTTGTCATTAATTGCAGTTCTGATTTCTATTACGTATTCGAGGGAATGGGTAACGGCAAGGAATGGCGAGTCATTAATGGTAATGATAAACAGACAATTCATTTTGCAGACATCGGTGGTTGGCATGAGTTGAAAGGTGGCGAAAGCCTGTCGTGCGCTTACGTAAATCCGAAATTCCTGAATCCGAAGCCAACCAGCCTTGGTGCCGGAGTCTTCTGGAGTGGTGAATATGATTTGAACTGGTCTTGATTTTAATAACTTATATAATATTTATAATATGAAAACAGCAAAGCAGACGGTGACAACCGAATTTGAGCCGATTGAGCTCAACGAGAGTGTGAAAGTGAGTTTCGAGCGTAATATCGCTGGAGATAAAACTATAATAATAGGATATATCATCAGCAGTGAGAATGGTGAGTATTTAGGTAATATTAATGTAGAGAACGGCAATCTTGCAATCTCTATCAAGAAGGATGATGTCGGCAAGGAAGTGACTGCTCAGATTCTTGCATCAATCCCGGAGTGGCTTGATAGCATCAAGAATGCCGAATAAGAGAGGAGGTGCTTATGAGCGATGTGAAGGTGGGTACCAGCATCGAAGATGCAATCAAGAACTCTGATTGGTCTTCGGTCAGCATAGCCTTATGGCCGCATATTGTAGAGCAGATGAAACTTCACTCGAAGAACATCTTTGAGTGTGAAATGGTCTATGATCTTGACCATATCAACACTGTTCCCGCCCTCTACGATGACAACAAAGGCACTCGCAAGCAGGTCATCGTACCGATGAAGGTATTCACGAAATATCTTGATGCGGAGCTGGTGGAAGCCAAGAAGGCTACCACAGCAGCCAATACGGCTGCTGCAACCGCCAATACAGCTGCTTCCAATGCCGACAAGGCGAGAGAAGGGCTGGAGACAAAGAAGCTGCAAGTAGATGATGCCATCGGAGCAAGCAAGACTGCTACCGAAGCTGCCAAGCAGGCAACAACGGACACTCTTGCAAGCAAGAAGACTATAGAGCAGAATGAGGAAACTCGCAAGACTGCAGAGCAGACGCGAGCCACCTCAGAGGCTGCGAGAGTCAAGGCTGAGCAGGGCAGAGCTGATGTTGAGAACAAGAGAGTTGCTGCTGAGTCTGCACGTTCTTTAGCAGAGCAGAAGAGAGTTTCTGCCGAAACTGCTCGAGCATCAGCAGAAAAGTCGAGAGTCGATGTTGAAAATGACAGGAAGGATGCTGAAAAGAGTAGGAGTGACGCTGAAGCCAAAAGAGTTGTCGCAGAGCAGGGCAGAGTTGGTGCAGAGAAGAGGAGAGAAACTGCAGAGCATCTGCGAGAGACAAATACTTCTACCGCCATCGAGAGCTCTAAGACGCAGACAGACCTCGCCAAGGAGCTCAACGAGCATCCTACTAAAATGGGAGATAACGGCAACTGGTGGAAGTGGAATCTGCAGTCTCACGCCTACGAAGATACCGGTATCATCGCAAGAGGTGGTGCGATGTACCCAACCTTCCGGCAGTCCAGGAACAAGTTATTAATGATAGACTACGGTTCTAACGTGTCTGAGCACGTAGTCAAACGAAGAAACAAATTAGTTATCAAGGTATAATGGCAGATAATACGAATATCATTGTGGTGGGCAATGTTGCCTTCACCGACAAGGGAGCGTGGGTCAAAGGCTATTCCTTCGAGTTCGAGGGAGAGACCATCCAGGGCTACGATGCCAATGACATCGTACATACTGCAAACGGTGTGTACGCATCTCTCATCGATGGCAATACAGCTGAGCCTTCAGACACCAGCGACTCCTGGCGCCTCTGGCTAGACAAGACTGCGGCAACTAAGGCCAAGAGTGCAGCCGATGATGCCAACAAGGCTGCGAATCTTGCCAATACTGCAGCTGCTTCTGCAACCGCTCAGGCAGCAGAAGCACAGCAGCAGGCTACAGCTGCAGAGGAGAAGGCGCAGCTTGCAACGGAGGCTGCGACGAGAGCAGACGAAAAAATCGCTGAAATGAACAGTCTCGCAGGTCAGATTGCAACTGGTTTCATCGCTCCTTCTCGCATGAATCTCAGCTATCAGACTGAGATCAGCATCCGCAACAAGCAGAAGCAGAAGATTGAGGCGAGCATCCTGCCGGCATACTTGCCGCAGAGCGTCCTCTATCAGAGAGTAGAGGGTGATTCCGTTATGTCTGACCCTTCCGGTAATCTGACCGTCAAGGGTACAGGCAAGACCAAGTTCTGGGTGATTCCTCCTGCCAACACACCGCTATGGCAGGAGGTGACAATCAACGTCAGACAACCATATATGCGACTCTCTGCAACAGGCAAAATTCGCAAAAACGGCAATAAAATCCGAATTGTTTAATCGATTAAATATAATGTAATATGGCATTTACAGAGAATGAAGAGACGAAGCTGAAGGCTATCATCGCAGCCTTCGACAATGCTCAGCAGGTCGATGACCTGCCTCAGTCAGACATGTCTGCAACCGACAAAATTATTGAGGTCTTCGACAAGAAGTCGGGTAAGTCTGAGCAGATGACTATCAAGAATGCGGTGCAGCTCGGTCAGCATCCATGGTGCGGTCGAGTGTGGAACCTCGACAACGCTACGCCTAAGGCCGCTGCATATGTAGGCTCCCTCGAGCTCCTGCAGAACTTACACCAGGAACTCGGACTTGGCGGCTATCTGGTCAAAAATGACCATACTCGTCGCAAGCTTGATGCCAAGGATCATCACAAGTATGCGACTGGCGAGGCGGCAAAGCTTGATGGTTCCGAAGGACACTATCAGTGGGGTTGGGGCAAGGAGTGGTACCTGGTCATCAAGACCGTAGGCAGACTACACTATGAGATGATTAGCCCTTGGCCTATTCAGGGAGAGTTCAACTACAAGATTCCGATTGCCAGCATCTCTGCAGCAGGATTTGCGACACTCGAGCGCAGTACTGGCAAGCTCGTCAGCTACATCAACGATGGTGCTGACTATCGAGGCGGAAACAATGATGCGACTCTCGACAATACGAACCGCACTATGCTTGGCAAACCGGCAACTCAGCAGACTACTGAGTACTTCCGAGCTGCAGCGCGCAAAAATGGTACAGGCTGGCTCTGTACAACGATGCGCCATACAGCGGCTATCGCAGTACTGTTCGGTGTCATCTTCGGTACTCATTACGACCAGGCTGCTGTCAATTCTGCTAAAGATGAAAATGGTCTGTTCCAAGGTGGTCTAGGCACTGGCGTGACACAGATGCCAGACTGGGGTGGATACAACGGCTGGCGTCCGGTCATTCCGATGTCTGCCGGCATCGAACTCGGAGACTCCTGCGGTGAATCTAGCTATGAGGTCAAAAAGGATGATGGTACCGTAGTCTATACAGCCAAGATTCCTAGCTTCTTCGGATATAAGAATGGATTCGGCAACCTCTGGCGTATGATGGATGATGAGCAGGTGCAGTGCAACGAGGACACATCGGTTGTACACCTCGTTGCTCCATCCATCTATGGTACCTGGACAATAGGCAAAGCTGAAGGCATGATTGCCTACAGCAAGTCGGAGACTAAAGGCGAAGGCTATATCCAGGATCTGTGCATGGAGCACCTCGAAAACTTCCCGACCAAAAAAGGTGGTACCGAGTCGACCTATTGGACTAGCTACTTCTGGAACAATAGTGGAGCGACATCCGGTTTTCGCCTGTGTCTTCGTGGTGGCCTCGCTAACAATGGTGGTCTTTGCGGTCTTTCGACGCTCCGCGTGGGCGATGCTGTCTCGGATTCCCGTGTGAGCTACGGTGCGGCCCTCTGCGAAGCAGCATCCGAGTGGTCATTGGAACCAGTGTATTACGAGGCGGCCTAGAGTGGACAGAGGTGTGCTGATGTGAGCTGGAGTGTGCAGGATTGGCCAAGGTTTCCCAGCGGAACCAAGGGTAATCCTGAGCACCCTGCGAGCGTAGCGAGCAAACCTTACCGCCCTTGGGCGGTCGATTTTTTTAGAAATTTCGCTCTTTGACATTCTTTCATTCCGATTTTTTTCAGTACCTTTGCAGGCGGTTTTCAAACCAGGCTGTGATTCCTGCGCCGGTTTTCGCTTGTGTTTGCGCGGTGGCAACGCTAACAATGGTGGTCAATGCGGTCTTTCGACGCTCAACGTGAACAATGCTGTCTCGGATTCCAATGTGAACTACGGTGCGGCCCTCAACTTAACAAAATACTGCAGGTTAGTTTGCTTAGCTGCAGAGATTTCGGGAGTCAGGCCTTGCCTCATGGCAAAACATACACTTTAGCAGAATAGCAAGTAGATGATGACAATGGGTCATCCGGTCGAAAGTTAGGACATTAGAAAAGCAGACAGCAGACAACAGACACAGACACCGACATTTATACAGACACCGACCTTTTTTTAATATTTACATAAAATTTTAAAAGCAAGTGAAGAGGTTAGGCAACATTTCACAGGAGGTGGAGACTTTGCAAAATTTTCGTGAAGCATTTTTTGATTTTTCCCGACACAAGAAGTCCCGTCTCTCTGTTCAAGCATTTGAGGCAGAGTTTGAGGCAAATCTTCAAGCCCTGCTAAATGCCTATACCCATCAGACTTGGCATACATCAGACTATGAGGCCAAGCTGGTTGAGCAGCCCAAGCGCCGCATAGTCAACAAGTTGCCTGTTGGCGATCATGTCATTCAGCATGCAGCCATGCACACCAGTGAAGATAAGTTGAGAGCCAAGATTCCTTTCAACAGCCCAGCTGGTACCAAGGGGCGTGGCACGCATTTCTTCTACAAGATTATCAAGCAGGATATCTATACCTCGCCACAGAAGGAGACATTCTATTGCTTGCCCATGGATATACATCATTATTTCCAGAATGTTGAGCATAATCTGCTCAAGAGAGAGTACAGGTTGTATATCAAGGATCGCAAGCTACTTGCTTTCATCGACGAGGTCGTTGACAGCTATGCCAATGGCATTGTGCTGGGCGTCAAGCTTACACAACTTTTGGGGCAACTGTTTCTGGCGAGGTTTGACTATCTCGCCATGCGGTGTTTCGACATACTCCAAGACCCCGAAAAACACGGTTATTGGCAGGCTCGCTACGTCACGGACATGCTCCTCACATGTCGCTCGGAGCAGCAGGCAAGAGTATTAAATGTGGGGGGGTAAAATCCCTCAATGAGCGCTTCGACCGTTTTTGCCGCGAAGGACTCAAACATTATTATAGATTCATGGACAATATCTTCATCATGCATGAAGATAAGGTCTTCTTACGCCTCATGGCGGAGCTTGCAGTCATGTTCTTGGCAAGAGACTGGAAGCTGAGCATCAATAAAAGTTGGAATATTCATCGTACATGTGACGGCATAGACTTCTGTGGACAGAAGATCTTTGCCGACCATGCCCTTTTGCGCAAGCGCACCAAGCAGGCACTCTGTGCCCAGGTGGCAAGATTGCGCAAACGTGGACTTAACGATGAACAGATCCGGCGCAAGGCTGCCTCCAGGCTAGGCCTTGCCAAACACGCAGACACAAAAAACTTATTAAATAAAATCGGTATGAAAAAGTATGGTCAGATTGTGAAAGCCCGCAAGGGAGAGGTTCCCTTCGAGGGCATGAGCATGGCACAGAAGAAGCATCCAGGCGACATCCTGTGCCACAATATTGAGGACTATGACAAGTTCCTCATCCTCATAGAGGATTACAAGATTGATAAGTCGAGGGTCGATTTCAAGATGGAGCAGGTTGAAGAGGTTGACGACCAGGGCGTCAAGCACATGGTCGCCAAGAAGGTGCCCAAGGACCGCCTCGCCATCCGCTTCCGTTTCATTGATCATGTCAAGAAGACGGGACAGTTCGATGAGCAGGGCGATGAAATCGAGGAGCCAGTGTGGCAGTCAGAGTCATGGTGGCTCTTTACAGGCTCAGATATCTTGGTTGACCAGGCACGCAAGGAGTGGGAACTGCTGGACAAAGGTTTCTATACCGTTGCAGCAGAACTCACCAACAAGTTTGGCAAGAAATTCTATAAGTTTATCTAGATGCACAAGAAATTTTATCTTTGTCGCATGTCATACCTGAGATATGACAGCAAGCATTTTCTCTTGTTTTTGAGTGAACAGAGAGTTGATAACTATCACCCAGACACCACCATGTCGGAGTCTGATGGCGATAGTAAGACAGTGACAGCCTACAGTTACGAGGGTACAGAGATCGACGGCTCCACCAAGATAGAGGCTGAGTCGGCAGGTTATCGGGAGTTCGTGGCTGGCCTGGTTCGTACCAGGTACAGCCAGAGCGATGTCGAAGCCATCATTTGTAACCATGGTGATGGCAGCGAGGAGCACGAGACGGAGTACCAGGCATTCCAGGAGTGGCGAGAGCAGGCTAAGCAGATGGCCAAGGAACTGCTCGACCGTGATATCTCATAGTTTTCAGATACGGCAGGAGGGGAACAGTCCTTCCTGCCGTATTTTTATATTCTTTATATTATATGTACCTTTGTGCCAGTTTTAAAAAAGGTACAGATATGCAGAGAAATACCAAGGATTGGATACACTACAGCTCTGCCAGTATAGTTCTGCTTGCCGGCATCGTGCTCGTGTACATCAGCTATTTTTTGTCCCACGACGTGACTTCCAACGTCTTGTGGTTCTTTGGGCAGACTCTAGTTTATGCGGCAACCGTCTTTGGTTTCACATTAAATTTTGACACCCGAGTTAAAGACATGATTCAAAAATATACAAATAAACAAAATGGCACGCAAGATTAAGAAAATTTTCGTTCATTGTACAGCAAGCCGACAGTCATGGTCTGTCGATGCCTTGCTCAAGGAGTTCAGAGACAAAGGCTGGCATTATCCAGGTTACCATTGGGTAGTGACCGCTGACGGCAAGCGCACGCAGCTCATGACAGAAGACCTGCCGTCCAACGGAGTCAAGGGGCACAATCAAGATTCCGTCAACGTGGCATACATGGGCGGAATATCCCGCACTGGCAAGGCTATCGACAACCGCACAGAGGCCCAGAAACTAGGTTTGCGTGAGTTGCTCAAGGAATTGAGAAGCCGCTACCCTGATGCCAAGATCATGGGACATCGTGACATTTCGCCTGACAAGAACCACAATGGAGTGGTCGATCCATGGGAGCGCATCAAGGAATGCCCATGCTTCGACGCTATTCCGGAATACGCAGACATTTAAGAGATTGAGCTGATGAGTAGATTTAATAAAAATTTAGGGTTCATCCTCGTATTTCTGATGGTGACCTGCATAGTCAAAGACTGTTACTACGAGTATAAAAAGCAGCGAGCGGAGCAGAACCTGCGAGAACAGCTCAACAAACTTCAGCTGCAGTATGCTCCAGCTGAGCGTGACACCATCCGTGACTCAGTCAAGGTCGTGACGCAGAAGGTCATCATGATGCCTCCTGATGAGTACAAGGAGTTTGCAGCAGACAGAAATATGCTGAAAGATCTCAACATCAAGGTCAGCCAGATAATGGCGGATCAGCGCACATCGGTAGTCACCGAAGGCTCTGTCAAGACGCTTCGTGAGAATTCGCTATACAAGTATAGCGACAAGTGGTTGAGCGTTCAGCTCAACACTGCAGACTCCATCCTTACATATAGAGCGCGAGACAGCTTGCAATGCCTTGTAACTCGCAATTACAAACATCGATTTCTATGGTGGAAGTGGGGAACCGATGGCTACAATATCAAGATGATCAATTTCAATCCCAACTCCACTATCTTATATAACAACTATATACAGGTCAACCGCTAATGGCAAGACAAGAAGTATATACTACAGTCATCAAGCTAAATTCAGAGGAGGCGAAGAACCGCCTCAAAGAGCTTGAAGATAAGGTCGCTCGTCTGAAGAAGGCAAAACAAGATGCCTTCTCGGCGGGCGATTCCCGTTTAGGCGCATCCCTCGCCAAGGATCTTAAGGCCGCAGAGCGAGAGATGAAGCAATTCAAAAACTCAACCATGAGCGTCAAGGAGACACTCGACAATCTGGCAAGTGCAAGCCTCGGACAGCTGGAGAAGGCAGCTAGACATCTGAAGGGGCAGATGAAGGCAGCATCTGACCCTTCAGACTTTGCAAAATTGGACGCTCAACTCTCCAAGGTTAAGGAGCAGATGCTTGCCCTGAAGGGCGCGACACGCAAGGCTGATGAGGAAGCGAGACGCATGACCGCAACGGTGTCAAACCTGAAACATGCTTCACTCAATGACCTCAACTTCACAGCTTCCAAGCTACGTAGTCAGATGGCTGACTACGACCCGACATCTACCATGTACGCCTCTCGAGCTTCGCAACTGAAGCTGGTCGAGGCAGAGCTGGAACGCATCCGACAGAGCGAGCAGAAGGTGGTCACCCTCATGCAGAAGTATGACAAGGAGATAGACAGCACCAATGTGGACATCAAGGAGACCAAGCGTCAGATGCAGCTGGTCAACAACACCATGTCAAACCTCAAGACCTCCTCCATCCGTGACCTGGAGTACTCCATCAAGGCTCTCAACCAACAGATGCAGGGCATGCAGCGTGGTACCGAGCAGTTCAAGCAGATGGAGAGACAAGCCAAGCAGCTAAAGGCAGAACTGCAGGCAGTTAGAGCCGAAGGTGTGGCACAGGAGTCCTGGATCAAGCGCTCTGCAGACTGGTTCAACCGCATGCAAGGTCTTGCTCTCGGTGCGGTCGCTGCCATTTCCGGTATCACCTTCACAGTCAAGAAGTGTGTGGAGGAGTATGCTAAGATGGATGATGAAATGACCAACGTCCGCAAGTACACTGGGCAGGCAGCCGAGGAAGTCGAGCGTATGAACGAAGACTTCAAGAAGATGGATACCCGCACACCTCGCCAGAAGCTCAACCAACTAGCCGAAGATGCCGGCAGACTCGGCATCACATCGACTGCTGCAGTTGAGGAGTTCGTCGATGGTGCCGATAAAATCAATGTCGCCCTCGGTGATGACCTCGGAGACAAGGCAGTCTCCCAAATCGGCAAGCTCGCCCAGATGTTCGGCGAAGACAAGACCAAAGGTCTGCGAGGTGCCATGTTGGCAACAGGTTCTGCAGTCAATGAACTGGCTCAGAATTCCTCTGCCTCTGCCGGTTATCTTGTTGATTTCACCGCCCGTGTGGCAGGTGTCGGCAAGCAGGCAGGCTTCACGCAGGCACAGATCATGGGTCTCGCTTCTGTCCTTGACCAGAACATGCAGCAGGATGAGACGGCGGCAACAGCTGTGCAGAACCTTCTGGCCAAGATGTTCCAGGACTCCGCAAAATTTGCTCAGATTGCAGGTCTCAATGTCAAGGAATTCGCAAAGACGTTAAAGGAGGACGCCAACGGCGCACTTCTCCAGTTCCTGGCAGCCATGCGAGCCAAGGGCGGTTTTGCCGACCTTGCACCAATGTTCGAAGAAATGAAGATGGATGGATCCAGGGCTACTGGTGTCCTAACCGTCCTCGCAGATAAACTCGATGACATCAAGACTGCCCAAAACCTGGCAAACGAAGCCTATTCCGAAGGAAAATCCGTCCTCAATGAGTTCGAGACACAGAACGAGAGTGTACAGGCTCAACTTGACAAGGCGAGCAAGAAGTTCCTGGATCTGTCCATCGAATTGGGCCAGAAACTCTATCCTGCAGCACGATATTGCATATCTGCAGCTAGTCTCGGAGTTCGGGCACTCTCCACACTCGTTGATTTCGTCAAGGATTATTGGCGCATATTAATTGTGCTGACAGCCGCCATCGTCACCTATACTGCAGTATCTAAGGCAAAGTTGATAGCAGAGAAGGCGCAAATTGCATGGCTCAACATCATGATTCTGCGCGAAAAGGCGCATCTCGTCCTTGTGGGTCTTAAGACATCTGCTCTCAAGACCATGGCAATCGTTCAGATGGCGTTGACACGTGAAATAAAACTGACCACTGCTGCGCAGATGTTGTGGAACAAAGTGTTGTTGGCCAACCCGATCACTGCCGTGATTGCTGTTGTTGCCGGACTGACAGCCGCAATCGTCACACTCTCTGAAGAGACGAGCACAGCTGAGCAGGCTCAGCGTGACTACAATGATGCCGTGACAGATGCCAACAAGCAGGCAGCAGAAGAGGAGGCATCCATCATGCGCCTCGTTTCTGCTATCCAGTCAAACACCAGTGCAGAGTCTGACCGCAAGGCAGCCCTTGAGGAACTCAACGGCAAGCTGATGCGTGAGCACCTCGGTAACATCACCGAGGAAGCAGTGCGCACAGGCAACGCTACAAGGCAGATTGAGGCTTACATTGATGTAATGAAAAAGAAGATTATCATCGATGGCCTACAGAAAAAGTTAGCTGAGTCTATAGCAAAGAGTGCTGATCTAGAGGATTGGCTAGAAGAGGGAAGAAATTATAAACCTGGATTTTTACAGGGAGTATTAGATTCCTTCAATCCTTTCCCTTCGAAAAAGGTTGCGGCAAGCAATCCACATTTTCAAAAGGATTTGGAGAGAGAGATTGACAAGGAAAAACAGTATCAGAAGCGTCTCCTTGATAAAATCAACGAGTTAGAGTCACAGCATTTCGAAGTGAGCGATCCGGAACCATGGCGCAACAATGGCTACAATGGCAAGGGCAATGATGGTACAATCATTAAGAAGCAGAGTACAGCCGTCACTCATCAGGTTTCAGATAAAGAGCGCAAGGCTCGTGTCAAGGCAGAGAAGGCAGCTGCAGCCGAGGCACGTAAGCGCCAGGCTGAAGCCAAACGCAAGCAGAAGCAGGCAGCCGATAGCATCAAGGCTGAGACCAACGAACTGATGGCAGACAACGCCAAAGCCTATGCAGAAGGCAAGAAAACCTATCAGCAGTTCATCGATGACCGTCAAAACATCCAGATTAAGGGCTTTGCCAAGCTGAAACAGTTGTATGGTGCTGAGAGTAATGAGTACAAGCAGTTACTTGACAACCAGGTCAATGTTGTCAAGCAGCATGATGATGCCATCCTGAAGATGAATGAGCAGACAATTGAGCGTGAGCGCCTTCATAAGGAGGCAAGTATTAAAGCGCAATATTATGATGTCAACTCGAAAATCTATCAGAATGACACCGCTCTCAATGAAGCACTCTATCAGAATGATGTAGAAGCTAAGAAAAAGCGACTAGAGCTCTACAAAGACAGAGAGGGCAGCGAGGAGTGGCTGGATCTGAAGGCTGAGATGGAACAGGCTGAGCTCGACCACCAGCTGCAGATGCAGGAGTCATACCAGAACCAGCTGCGTGAACTCCGTCAGCAGTTCGGCAAGCAAGACCTGCAGGCACAGGAAACCATGTACCTCAATGGCCTTGACAATCTCTACAAGCAGGGATTGATCAAGGAGGAGGAATATCAGCAGATGAAGTTGGAGATAACCAAGCAGTTTGCTGCCCAGAGAGCGCAGATAGATGCTGATGACCATGGAGCAGGTAGTGCTCAGATAAAAATCAATGATAAGTCATCAGAGATGGTCAACAGCGCCAGGGCTGCAGCAGGAGAGTCCCAGCAGACCAGCAATGCCACTCTGGGTGGATACTTCTCATCACAGATTCAGAACTACCAGAACACGATGGAGAAGCTGAAGGAGTTGTATGGCAACGACAAGCAGAACCATGCAGCATACATGCAGGCCAAGGCGCAGGTCACAGCCAACTTCCTCGACAACATGGTGCAGCAGACCTCTGCTGCATACAATGGCATCAACAACATTCTCTCTTCTGCATCAGCATACGCTCAGGCATGTTCCGACCTCGAGCAAGCCAAAATCAGCAAGAACTACGAGAAGCAGATTGCTGCAGCTGGCAACAACTCGAAGAAGAAGAAAAAGTTGGAGGAGAAGCGTGACAAAGAGTTAGCCGCAGCAAAATCTAAGGCCAACAAGAAGTCAATGAAGATTGAGATTGCCCAGGCAATCGCATCAACTGCCATGGCAGCCATCAACGCCTACTCTTCAGCAGCCAGCATACCAGTAACAGGTTGGGTTATGGCACCTATCGCAGCCGGCATGGCAACCGCAGCAGGTATGCTGCAGATTGCTACTATCAAGAAGCAGCACCAGGCAGAGGCAGCAGGTTATTACGAGGGTGGTTACACCGGAGGCAACCGCTACCGAAAGGAGGCTGGAGTTGTGCATGAAGGCGAGTTCGTGGCTAATCACAATGCCGTCAACAACTCTTCCATCCGTCCGGCTCTTGATCTCATCGATAGGGCACAGCGATCCAATACAGTTGGCTCGCTGACCGCTGATGACATCACACGTTCTCTGGGGCAGGGAAGCAGTACTGTGGTGGCACCTATCGTCAACGTCAGCAATGACAATGCCGAGGTACGCCAGTCTCTGGATGGAGTCAACTCAGCAGTGAGCAGACTCAACGAGAATATTGAGAGAGGTATCAAGGCAGACGTGTCTATCGCTGGCAGAGACGGCATCGACCGCAAGCTCAATGAATATCATCGTATGCTTAACAACAAGTAGATATGATAACATGCATCATCAATGGCCATAAGGCCTATCCCATTTCTACATCATCCATCAAGGTGACATACGCCAACCAGTATGTCACCGATGATGGTGAGTACACCTATGACATCACCTTCCCCATGAATATCCTGGAGAACCGTGTCATATTCAAGAATGTCTCACGCTTGGAAGTCAAGAAGAATATCGCCAAATACGATGACTGCAAGCTGTACTGTAACAGCCAGCTCATCATGAGCGGTGTTGGTACCATACTCTCCGTGAATGAGAAAGAAATCAAACTGCAGATAGTCGGAGGCAAATCACGCATCAAGTTCAACGACCGCATGGAGAAGCACTACATAGACGAAATTCAGTTTGGTACAGCAGATAAGCCGGGATATGATGTTGGTAAGGGCTGGTCACAGAAGTTCAAGGACAGAATAACTGAAATTTACAGATTAGATGAAGATAAGACGAAGTTCCTGGGAGTGGAAGGAAAATGGTGCTTCGTACCTGTACGGGACGAAACAAATGATATGATTGCAAATTTTGTTGGAGTAGATAAAACGAAACAATTTATTGGCTACAATGCACCATTTATCTCTAACCTAGCTGTTCAGCCCAACCTGATGTATATCTTTCGTAAAGTAGTAGAATACGAAGGATATACTATCAAGCGCAACGATTTTGACTGCAAGCCATGGAACCAGCTTTATATAGCTTCTGCCTACAAGACTCGCGAGATTAGAAGGGCGCTACCTCATTGGACAAGCTATACATTTATTGAGGAATTCCGGAAACTCTTCAATGCCTCCATCTACTTCGATGAAGTCCAGAAGACCTGCAGCGTCATCAGTTCCTCAGAGTTGAGTTCTGCAGATTCTATTGAGATAGAACCGCTGGATGAATATTCGGCAGACTATGACGAAGACGGTTCTTTCAGCACTTCTGCAACTGCGAACCTGGAGTACAAAATGGATGGTTCAGCCAATAGAGGGAACTATGAGAGCATACCAAAGAAGGTTTTTGGCAACTTCAATATCGTTCAGAGTGTCGATTATTTCGGCGTGCTCGATCAGTTTTCTCAGACTACCATGGGATGGCCTGAGAAGAAAAAACGGCAGACTATTATTGAGTACCTCAGAAGTTACTACATATATGTAGAGAATGAGGATGGTACGAAAACATGGCAGATGGCAGGTGTATGGTCACCGTTAATCAGGGACAGTTCTTCTGATGAATATGTCGATCTGAGCATTTCTCCTGCAGCACAAGTTGTAGAAGATATCAATTTCAGGACAGGATTACTAGAAGATAATTACTACGAGAAGCGTTGCCTGCTGTCAATACCTAATGACAAGGAAGCGGATTCCAAGGAGTGCGATGTTGATGATGACGGATATAGCTACACATCCGTACAGGATGCCATAGATGATGAGTCAAGCATGGATGACAGCGAAGCTGAAGAGGAGGTCATGAGTGTCTTTTTCATACTGCCAGGCAAAGTGCAGGCATTTAACGTGCCATACGGCAGGATTTCATGGGTAGGTGAAAAATCAAGATGGCCAATGTTCATCACAGATTATCGCATTAACAGTGATTATACTTATGAGGGTATATTAGTGACTGCCGGCAATAATTTTTCGCTATCCCTGAATTCAGTAGCCAATGGTGCAGTATCATTAGCAGAGTTCCATAGCAAGGCTTTCCATATAGACAATAAAAACTGCATGGAGGTCAAGTTCAAGTCTGATGACATACCGGATCCATCCAAGATATACATCATCCGCAACAAGAAATTTGTATGCGAGAAAATAGAGATGGAAGTCAAGGACGATGCCATCGAGCCAGTTTACACAGGCTATTTTTACATGCAATCATAATATATATAATAAGGTGGGGAGCAAACTGCTCTCCACCTTATTATATTATAGGATTCCCTGATAGTTCTTGATATACTCATTCGCCTTCTGTATATCCTTTGGTGTGTATATATCGGTGATGAGTATGGACGAGTGTCTCGCCTGGTCTCTGACCGATAAGACGTCGGCATTTGCCCGCAGCATATTGGTGATGCCTGTGTCTTTCAAGCTGTAGAACTTGAAGCGGGGAGAGAGCTTCAGCTCCTTTCTCAGAACTCGAGTCCAGTAGTCTCTGAACATTTTCTCGTTCTTTCTTTCAGGTCCTGGGCAGAACCCGTCAGAGAAGAGATAGTCCTGTCCTGGGTGAGAGAAGATGTTGAGTTCCATCATCAGCTTGATGACATGAGACGGGAGCGTGATCACGGCATCATTGCCATTCTTCGTATTCTCTCCATGCAGACTGATTGTCTGAGTCTTGACGTGGATATCGCAGATTCTGAGATAGG
>ERZ1026892.472-NODE-472-length-18976-cov-63.730035_pt1 | contig 18976 bp, 11 predicted proteins | sample MGYA00380176_ERZ1026892 | MGnify/ENA primary metagenome ERZ1026892 (study PRJEB33269, sample SAMEA4719812) | human gut metagenome | biome: human-associated habitat; feature: organic feature; material: feces | place: Cameroon | collected 2013-10 ... | reverse complement strand
GTTCGGCGATGCGGATGGCGTTACTGCTCTGCTCCAGGAGTGGGGAGTTCAGGGTGCCTGCTGTCTGCCAGTAAGCCTCGCCTTCCTTGCCGTAGGTCTTATTGGCGATTGTGGCATCGGGGATAATCTGAATCTCCTGGTTCATCTGGCTTCCTTCTTCCTTCTGGTTTCCCTGGCTCATTCCTAGGGTATTGCAAAGCTGATGGTTCAGGATGCTCCGGTTGTTTCGGAGCGCCGTAAGACCGAGTTTGAGGCTTTCCATCTGGAGTTCGTATCGGGTGATGTCGTTCTTCAGCGCCATTCCGTGTGTCTGTTTCTCCTTGATGTCGTCGATGAGCTGGCGGGTCAACTCGATGTTCTTTTCATACACCTTGATGCGGTTGTCTATCTTATAGAGGTCGAGATATTGTCCCAGGGCGATGAAGCGAATCTGCTGTCGGGTGAGTTTCACGCCTACCTCTGCCTGCTGCTTTCCGAGTTCGGCGAGCTTGATGCCTGCGTTGATGGCTCCACCGGCATAAACCACCTGCTGTGCCTGGAAGGCGAAGTTGTTGCCGAAATGTGGAGATTTCAAGCCGTGAACGTTGCTGAAGTCGCGGTCGGTAATCAGCGCATTGCCGATATAGCTGAATGAGAGGGAAGCATCAAGGTCGGGCAGTTTCTTGCTTTTAGCCGATTCGATGCCGAGATGGGCTGCTTCTACTCCTGATAATGAAGTGCGAAGGCTCTTGCTGTTATCCTCCACCTTCTGGAAGAGTTGGCTGATGGTCATGTTTTCTTTCTTGCTGACAGGCAAGGAAGCAGCCGCCCCTCCGGTGGTTTGTGATTGAGCCGAAGCCCAATGGGTTCCTCCTGCAAGCAGAAGGCTTACAAATAAGATGTTCTTAATCATTGATCATTACTTTTTGAATTTCGGGTGCAAAGGTACGGAGTTTTGGGCGAACAATCGCTTTAAATATTTCGCAGCGGATGGACGATTCGGGAATAATAGTTCTTTTATCTCACATATTTTGTGTAATTTTGCAACCGAAATAGGAATAAAGAGACATAATAACTCTATATATAATAAGGTGTAGATGGAATTATCAGAATTAAGCAGTTATCAGGAAGCAAGCCTTTTCTGCTCTGGTTTGGAGGAATGGCAGGAGGGTCCGCAAGTATTGACTTACGGAGCAATATTGATTTGCCGGAAAGGAAAGGCGATGCTGAATGTGAATTATAAGGATTGGGAACTTTATGAGGGGGCGGTGATTACGTTGTTTCCAAATGATGTGGTGGAATTGAAGGTTGACAGGGATTGCAAATCCCCTCAAATAGCGAACAGTTTCCAGGCCGAAATCCTGAAATATAATCCTTCTTTGCTTCGTGAAGCAAGCTTGCAGCTGGAGCAGACGGTGTATTCTTCCTTGCGGGAAGACCGCTGCAGGCAGGATACCCCTGTGGTGACAAACATCATCAATGGGATGTTTGGTTTATTGAAGGTATATTTCGACCAGTCGGAATGTACCTGCATCTCGCAGTTGGTATTGTGCCAGTTGAAGGCGTTCTTCATCGGTTTTCATGAGTATCTTCAGCGCAATCCGCAATACCGACCAGATGAAGTAAAATCGTATCGTGTAAGAGAATTGTTCAATCGGTTTATGATGCTGCTGGAGAGGGATTACAAGATTTCAAGGGATGTGAACTATTATGCCGAACAGATGAATATCTCCTCGAAATATCTCACCAACATCGTGAATCAGGTGACGGGGCATACCCCCAAGACCATCATCGACCAATACGTGATTCTGCAGCTTAAGATGCATCTTAAGCGAACCACGCAAAGCATCAAGGAGATGGCTTGGGAGTTTCATTTTGCCGATGTCAGTTTCTTCTGTCGCTATTTCAAGAAGCATACAGGTCTGACACCGCAGCAGATAAGGTCGTAATCACTACCTTCAGTTTTTCTCTGATTTCGGCTTCTTCTATCTCGCCGATGTGTTCTGGGGAGAGAGCCTTGAGTTCTTCGAGGCAGCTCATCTGCATCATGGTAGCGATAGGGAGGAGCTTATGTGCTGCCTTTCCTATGCGGTCGGTAGATAAGGCTTCCTCTTCTATGGCTTCTTTCAGATTCGTGAGATGAGCGGCAAGTTCCTGCTTCACGGTATCAAGAATCTCCTTTGCTGCCTCTTCATCGCCCCCGGCAAAAGCCAGGAGAGCATCCAACTGAGGCTGAGGCTGGGACTCTATTCCCAGGATATCAGACAGCTTCTCCATACTGAATGGTTTGAACAGGCAATCGTCGAAGCCTGCTTTCAGAAGCTGCTCCAGGATGCTTGTATCGTGAGCCGTCATTGCCACCACCATCATATTGGTATGGTTGATGTGGGCAATCATATCCATGCCGTTCATCTCCGGCATTTCGATATCCATCAGCATCAGGGCTGGCTGCTCGTTATGCAGCGTGGTGAGGGCATCCATCACATGATTGCAGGCGAAAACCTGCCAGGTGTCGCCTACGATGCGGCGCAACATCTCCTGGAGAAGCTGGAGCTGCAGCTTGTCATCATCCAGAATCAGAATCTTGTGGTTGGCAAATTCCGGCTTCTTCTTTATATCAGTAACCTGATGGCTGCCAGAATTCTGTCCTTCCTTATCTTGCGCAGAATCGAGAGAAGGATCATGCTTCATTTCAGATGGAGCCATTTCCTGAGACTCCTCCTTTGGTGCTGGCTCGATAGGGATGGTGACGATGAAGGTAGAACCTTTGCCCAGGGTAGAGTGGAGGATGATTTCTCCGCCAAGCAGCGAAACCAGTTCCTGGGTGATGGACAATCCCAAACCGGTACCCTCAATACCCTGGGCGCTCTTCAATCTCGTAAACGCCTGGAACACCTTCTGTTTCTCCTCATCGGTCATTCCCTTTCCCGTATCCTTTACGCTCAGGGTAAGCGTAGGCTTGCCCAGGATTTCTGAAACCTGTGCCTGGATGGTAACGCTGCCCCGGTCGGTATATTTGATGGCGTTGCTTACCAGATTATCCAATATCTGACGAATGCGGAAGGCATCAGCACGGAAGAATTTCTTCTTCATTGGAGAATCCGAAGTTTCCGAAGAATCCGAAGTTCCCATCCCCTTCATCTTGCATTCGAATGAAATCTCCAATCCTTTCTCTTCTGCCCGCAATTTCATTCCCTCTACCGATTCTGCTACCAGTTGTGCCGGTGAGAAAGAGGTAGGATGAACCTTCATCAGTCCGTTCTCCAACTGATGATAATCGAGCAGCGAGGCAACGAGATGTGAAAGATGAGCGGCAGAGTTCTTGATGTTCTGGAGGCATTCGAGGCCCTGAGGATTGCTGACGTAATCTTTCATCAGATCGATGAAGCCCGAGATAGAGGCAGCTGGCGCCTTGATATCGTGGGTGATGGTGAGGAGCAGGCGCTCACGCTGGTTCATGATACGCTGGATTTCCTCGTTGGCAGCCTCCAGGTTTTCCCTGTAGATGCGCTCCTTTTTGGCATCGCGCCAGATAAACCAGATCATGATGCCGATGGCAAAGAAGGCTACGATGGCGAGCAGTTCCATCTGCCACAACAGATGCTTTCTTGCTTCCATCGCCTTCTTGATGGCTTCCTGCATGTTGTCTTTTTCACGCTGGTGTACATCGCTCAGATGTTTGGCGGAGCGCAGGGCGAGTTTGGCACTCACCATCTTCAGCTCTTCCATCTCCCTGTTGATGCTCTGCTTGTGGCCTTGCGTTTCCACTTTCTCCTTCTTGTCTATCTGTTCGAGGATGGTCGCTACGTTTTCCGCCACGTTTACTGGGGTGGTAACAGAATCGATGACAGCCCGGTTGCTGTCCTGTTTTACGCTCAAGGTTTCGGCGTGCTCCTTCTTGAAGGCATCGGCGAGTCGGCGGAAGAACCCCCTTCGGGTCTTCAATACCTCTACCGTAGTCTTCTTCGCCTCGTGGGTTTGAGGTGCCTTGGAGTGAACCAGTATGGAATCCTTTCCCGTATTCAGATTCTTCACCTTATTCTGCAGATAGTTTTGGGTAGGTCTTCCTGCCATGGCATCAGACAGTTGCTTCAGGTTTCTCTGCTCCTCTTTGAGCAGGGAAGATATGGTACTATCGGCGGCACCCCTTTTCTGGATATACTCCCGCGAAGCTTCATTGATGGCATTGATGCTCTTGGTGTTGCTATACACCAGACTGATTGCCAGAATCATGATAATGGCAATGGCGCTATATCCGAGGGCTACCTTGAGAGGAATATTGTTCTTGTGCATGAGAAATCGTTTAAATTGATGAGCAGATAGATAATCTTGCTCAATAGATATTTGTTTGCAAAGTTAATGCAAAAAAATGATATTAGAAAACAAAAGGGCTAAAAACAAGCCAGGAGACCAATGAATTCTATCATTAGTCTCCTGCCTGATTGAAAGCGACGCGTAATTACTAGTGTTATTCTATCTTTTCCTCTGTTAATTACTATTTTTTAAAGGTGATATTACTCTGCTACAGTAGAATCTGTTGCTGTAGAGTCTGCTGGAGTTTCAGCTGGAGTTACAGCTGGTGTCTCTGCTGGAGTCTCTTTCTCTACTGTTGTGTCTGCTGGAGCAGCTGGTTCTGCTGGAGCTACTGTGTCAACTGGAGCTACTGATGATACACTTGCCATCTTGTTGCTGGCGAATACGTTGCTAACTGAAACCATAACCATGGCAGCGATAGCTGCAAATACTAACTTCTTCATAATCTTTTGTTTTTTTTATTGTGAATATTATGTTTATTACTTTCTTTGTGAACTGCCTTGCTTGCGTTACCGCTCATTGGCGTGTTCACTTTCTAATATCACAATCTGCGTGCCAAAAAATAAAAGAATTATCTTATTGGCTGATTATCAGTTATAATTGCTTTTGGTGCCAGAATTATACATTGTGGAAACTGTGGAACTGGTGTGGAATTTTTCCCCAAAAAGTTGGGGAATGCTCATCAGATACCGTATTTCTTCATCTTATTGTAGAGCGTCTTTCTATCTACGGCGAGCAATTGTGCCGCCTTGCTCTTGTTGCCACCTGCTGCTTTCAGCGCAGCTTCTATTCTCTGCAGTTCCGTTTCTTCATCGTGCAGGGCGGTAGGGGCCTGTGGCTGGATATGCGCCATACTCTGTTCCAGTTCGGTTACTCCGATGTATCTTCCGGTAGCGAGCAGGGTAGCTCGTTTCATCACATTGTTCAATTCTCGCAGGTTACCCGGCCAGTTGTAGGCAGCAATTCGCTCCTTGGCTTTGCCGTCGAGTCCTTCCACATTTCTGTTCAGCTCCTTGTTGGCATGCTTGATAAAGAGGTCGGCAAAGAGGAAGAGGTCGGCACCACGGTCTTTCAGCTCCGGCATGTAGATGGTAAACTCGTTGATGCGGTGGTAGAGGTCTTCACGGAAGTTGCCTTCAGCCACACGCTGTGCTAGGTTCTCATTGGTAGCGCAAACCAGTCGGATATCGATATCGATTTCCTTGTTGCTTCCCACCGGACGGATTTTTCTTTCCTGGAGGGCACGGAGCAGCTGCACCTGCACTTCATAGTTCAGGTTTCCCATCTCATCGAGGAAGAGAGTTCCTCCGTTGGCTATCTCGAAAGCACCTTTCTTGTCCTGATCAGCACCCGTAAACGATCCCTTCACATGACCGAAGAATTCTGATGCCGCCACCTCTTTAGGGATGGCACCGCAGTCGAGTGCGAAGAAAGGTTTGTTGGCTCTTGTGCTGAGTTCATGGATTCTTCTAGCCACATATTCCTTACCCGTACCGCTGGCACCCAGAATGAGTACCGACATAGGGGTAGGAGCCACCAGCGAAACGAAACTGTAGAGCTTGCGCGAAGCCTCGCTTTCACCTTCCAGGTATTTGGGCACATCCCCATTGGCAGATGAAGCCTGATTTCCTGCCTGCTTGCTGGGTGCTGCGTTTGTGGGAGTAGAATTTGAGTCTGTGGAACGCAGACTATCTGTTGAGGCTGCATTCGAATCCTGTTTTTTCGGAGCTTTCATCGCTTCCTTGATCTTATCCAGAAGGATTTCCGGATGGAAAGGTTTTGCCACATAATCTGTAGCGCCCGATTTCATGGCGAGCACTACATTCTGTATTTCTGCATAGCTGGTCATCACGATGAAAGGCACCTGCACGCCATGCTTTCTCATCCATTGCAGCAGGAAGATGCCGTCGTGATCGGGAAGGCGGAGATCTGATAATACCAGATCGAATCCTCTTTCTGCCTCTTCGCAAACCTGTATGGCTGCCTTGACCGAAGTTGTTTTCTCCACTTCGAATCCCTTCTTCCTGAGCCATGTCTGAATCATGGTTCCAAATGCGATATCGTCTTCAACTATTAGAATCTTTTCCATATCATTGCGATCTTACTGTCTTGTTGTATCTTTCTTATTGTATCTTTGTCTTCTAAAAAGATAGAGCTGTTTCTGAGTGCAAAGTTAGTACTAATATTTGGAATCAGCAAGGAAAAAGTGCTTTATTGTTTGAATGAATCGAAAAAATTAGGAAGTAATCACATAAAAATGGAAACTATCTGAGTTTTTTAACACTTCATCTGTCTCAGAATTCAGGAAAAATATGTATTTTTGCATATAAAAACGAATCTATACAATATAACGTAATAACAATAGAAGTTATGAAGAAACAAATACTTACACTGGCCATGCTGACCGCTCTGGCGCTCTCAGCTCACGCCCAACAGCCAGCCAGGCAGCTGTTGCCTTATCAGAACCCTAACCTTTCTGCCGAGGCAAGAGCCAATGACTTACTTTCACGCCTGACCCTGGAGGAGAAGACGAAGCTGATGATGGATGCTTCGCCTGCCGTCTCCCGATTGGGTATCCCTCAGTTTCAATGGTGGAACGAGGCGCTTCATGGTGTGGCACGCAACGGATATGCCACGGTTTTCCCGATTACTATGCACATGGCTTCTTCCTGGGATGACGCCTTGCTCTATCAGGTGTTTACTGCCGTAAGCGATGAGGCGAGAGCCAAGGCGCAGGTGGCGAAGAAGTCGGGTAATGTAAAGAGATATCAGAGTCTGAGCTTCTGGACTCCGAATGTCAATATCTTCCGTGATCCTAGATGGGGACGCGGACAGGAGACTTATGGCGAAGATCCTTATCTCACTACACGTATGGGACTCGCCGTGGTGAATGGCTTGCAGGGACAGTCGTTCGACGGCAAGCCGCTGGCGGCTCCTGGTGTTCTGGCTTCAGACCAGTCTAAGGCTCCCCAGTATGTCAAGACGCTGGCTTGTGCCAAGCATTTTGCCGTGCATAGCGGTCCGGAGTGGAATCGCCACGTCTTCAATCTGGAGAATCTGCCAGCCCGTGATTTGTGGGAGACTTATCTTCCTGCCTTCAAGTCGCTGGTACAGGATGGACATGTGGCTGAGGTGATGTGTGCCTATCAGCGTATAGATGGTGCTCCTTGCTGCTCCAACGCCAAGTTTGAGCGCCAGATTCTCAGAGATGAATGGGGATTCAAGGGATTGATAACTTCCGATTGCGGAGCTGTCAACGATTTCTATATGCCGGGTTATCACGGTACGGCAAAGACCGCTACCGAGGCAACTGCCCAGGCTGTGAATGCCGGTACCGACCTGGAGTGCGGCAGCGCCTATCGCACTATTCCGAAGGCTGTGAAGGCGGGAATGATCAATGAGGATAAGGTAAACCAGAGCTTGAAGCGTCTGCTGGTGGCTCGTTTCCAGCTCGGCGATTTCGATAAGGACGAAACGGTGGCATGGACTCAGATTCCTGAGAACGTCATCGCCTGCAAGGCTCATAAGGATCTGGCTGAGAAAATAGCAGAAGAAGGCATCGTGCTTCTTCAGAACAGAAACCAGCTGCTGCCTTTGAACCGCAATCAGAAGATTGTGGTGATGGGACCTAATGCCAATGATTCCATCATGCTGCGAGGCAACTATTCGGGTTATCCTACCAGTTCTACCACCATCCTTCAGGGCATCCGCAACTATATGAAGGGGGCAGAGGTAAAGTATGTTCCGGCTTGTACCTTGACGAGAAACGAGGTGCAGGAGAGCCGTTTCAACCTCTTCCGTGAGGGAATGAAGGCCACCTACTGGAACAATCAGGAACAGAAGGGCGAGCCGGTGGCTACGGATGTGATGAAGACTGCCATCAATCTGAGCAATGGTGGTAATACCGTGTTTGCGCCGGGCGTGAATCTCACCCATTTCTCTGCCCGTTATGAGGGAGTGTTGACTCCTGACAGGGATGAGGATCTTACCATCAATATGGGTATTGATGATGGTTGCCGCCTGATAGTGGATGGCGATACCATCGTGAATATGCGAGAGTGCTGGGGCCGCGTGGCGCCTATCATCAAACCGCTCTCTCTGAAAGCAGGCAAGCCGGTTAAGATTCAGATAGATTATACCCAGAAGGAAGATGTGGCTGTGATGCAGTTTGATATCCTGAAGACTTCGAAGCCTACCAACGAGCAGATTCTGGCTGAGGTGGGCGATGCGGATGCCGTGGTATTCGTAGGCGGTATCTCTCCAAACCTGGAGGGTGAGCAGCTTGAGATTGAGGAGCCTGGATTCAAGGGCGGCGACAGAACCGACCTGGAGTTGCCGAAGGCTCAGCGTCAGGTTATCGCTATGCTGCATCAGGCAGGCAAGCGTGTTGTCTTTGTCAACTGTTCGGGATGTGCCATCGCCATGGTTCCTGAGACAGAGAATGCTGAGGCGATTCTTCAGGCATGGTATCCTGGTGAGCGGGGTGGTGAGGCTGTAGCCAAGGTTCTCTTTGGCGAGGTGAATCCATCGGGCAAGCTTCCGGTTACCTTCTATAAGAGTGTGAACGATCTTCCTGATTTCCTCGATTATACGATGAAGAATCGTACCTATCGTTATTTCAAGGGTGAGCCTTTGTTCCCATTCGGTTACGGTTTGAGTTATACCTCTTTCGAGTACAGCAAGCCTACCCTGATGCAGGTGAAGAACAGGAAGCGTGGCAGCAAGGCTGCTGATTACAAGCTGATGTTCTCCTTGCAGAATACGGGCAAGCGAGAGGGTACCGAGGTTGCGCAGGTTTATATCAAGCGCGTAGATGATGTGGATGGTCCTATCAAGAGTCTCAAGGCATTCAAGCGTGTGTCTTTGAAGGCTGGCGAGCGCCAGATGGTAAGCATCGATCTTCCTCGCAAGAGTTTCGAGGGTTGGGATGCCCAGACCAACACCATCCGCGTGGTTCCTGGCACTTACCAGGTATTTGTTGGCGGCTCCAGCGCAGATGCAGCCAAGACTAAGATTGAAGTGAAGGTCAAGTAAGTCTCTTTTCATAGAGCTTATTCTGGAATACTCAAAAAAGGCGATAGGTGCACTAACTCTTAAATCAATAAGATTTAGTACACCTATCGCCTTTTTTCTCGAATCAACCAAGAAAAAATCAATTTTTCTTTTGTATATAAAATGACTTTTTGCATTAATTTGTTAACGAATCTAACTCACACTAAATTGGACTTTGGTTGAATATCAAGAAGTTAGGCGTTTGCCTTTATAATATAGGTAACAATATGGAAACGAGCGGACTTCTGCTCGTTTCTGTATTTTGCAATATGCAAAGAACGCCTTAATTCGGGGACAAAGATACGATATTTTTCTAAATCTCGCATAGCTTACAAGGAGAAAACCTTGGAAATTAGAACTTTTTACGTTAAAATCCATATTTGACAAGCAGATTTTGAAGAAAATATTTGGAGTTTCCAATAAAAAAGAGTATTTTTGCAGCAACAAATCCCACCACGCCTCTCAACGATGCGTACCACGGTGGGACTTCGCTTTTTATAAAGGGTATATGGATTACGACAAACAACCGATAAACGTAGATGAACAGGTTGCCTTGCTCCAGAACAGAGGGCTGGTGATAGAAGATATTGCAACTGCCAAATTGCAGCTTCGCAATATCAGTTATTTTCGTATTGCCAGTTACCTACGATATATGGAGGAAGACAGACAGTTTCATCATTATAAACTGGGTAGTACATTTGAACAAGCCATCTACCTTTATCTCTTTGACAAAGAACTTCGTCAACTTATATTCAAGGCAATTCAAGATATAGAGATTTCTCTTCGGACCAAAATGATTCAGATATTTTCTATGGAGCATGGCGCATTTTGGTTTATGGATGCATCATTGTTCAAGAATGCAGACTTTTATGAAGGCTGCCTTGACAATATCAAGAAAGAGGTGTCTCGTTCAAATGAAGATTTCATCAAGGAGCATTCCGAGAAATATACTTTCCCTTCTCTCCCTCCTGTGTGGAAAACATTGGAGGTCGTTTCGTTTGGTACGCTTTCCAAATTATTTTGTCTGTTTAAGGACAATCGTCTTAAAAAGCAAGTGGCAAGAGAGTTTGGACTACCTCAATACACTTACTTGGAAAGTTGGATAAGGTGCATAACCGTGCTTCGCAATTGTTGTGCACACCATGCTCGTATATGGAATAGGCGTTTTGCATTGAAGCCACAATTGCCAAATCGGCTTCCACTTTCTTGGATTGCTCCAACCCAAAAGCCTATCAAACTTTACCATCAGTTATGCACCTTATTATATATGGAGCAAACTATAACTCCTTGTATGGATTTGAAAAGTTCGCTGCTCAGGTTGCTTGCAGATTATCCCAATATTGATTTACATGCCATGGGCTTTCCACAAGGATGGGAAAACGAACCTTTATGGAGATAGCAACAAGTGTTCGGATATAAGTCTATCCAAGCACTTGCTGCCACAATGTCCTCTTTTCATATTTTACCTCGCCTTGGCAAGATATTGCTCTAGTACAGGGCAATATAATGCCAAGGCGAGGCAAGAAACGATGTGTCCTCTCGTATTGGAGGAATTGGCGCATCAGGCTTTCTTCTGATGCGTCGTATAGAATCCTAATCTCTTTTTTACTCTTCACCCTTCACCTTTTCGCCTGAAACCCCGATAAACACTGGGGTTTCGGGAGGTGAAGAGTGCTTACTCACTCTTCACCACTCTTCACCTTGTGTGCAGGATTTAAAACTTACTGTTGTCTGGGACTTAATTGTCTGCGTCCAAATCATAGTTGTAGGACTCTTGCATCTTTTTCAGCTCATCATCGGTCAGACGCTTATAGACAATCATGGCATAAACAGGTTTGTAACCATTGTCCCCATCGCTGATTGTGGCAATCTTCTGTATGGTGTACATCAATGTTCTGCCGTCCGATTCTACAAGTTTGAGAATCTGCTTGTATTGGTCAACAGTTGCCGATTTGTCGTTTCCGCAAAGGATGAAACCTTTGGTTGCATCATACGACCATGAAACATTTCTGAAGCAAAAAGCAGGCTTCGCATCCATGTAGAAATACTGAATGAGCTGCTGCGACGATTCAAACCAATAGTGGGTAGGACTGCCTCCATCCATGTCTTTCCAAAACTCCTCTTTGCTCAATTTACCATTAGCCAGCACCTCGTAAGTGGCTATTGACTTCCAGCCATAGTTCAAGACCTTGCTTTGCACTTCGCCCCTGGTAATTGGCTTAGCACCCTTGAGTACACAACATCCCTCATCGTCGATGGTATAGGTCTGGGAGAAAAGACTCATGTCCAGCTTGCTGTCCTCAATGATTAAACCCTCTGAGTTCTCACAACTTCCCAATAAGAGGGAACAAGCAATTGTGAGTACGAATGATAAAAACTTCTTAGTCATAATTATAAGCAGTTAAGATTTTACATATAGGCAGACAATGAACTATTGCAGTAAATGCCATCAATTGCTACTGCCTGTGATATTCAGGTACAAATATACGAAAGTATCAGCAAAAATGTACTTTCTTTAAGTTTTTTTATATTAAAAACGCTCACTCTTCACCCGCCGGAATCTATAAGAAGGATGCTGTTGAAACAGAAAAATTAGATAAGGTGAAGAGGGGTGAAGAGTGGTGAAGAGTCAAACTGACTCTTCACCCTATTAAAACTTCTGTATATCAGATTGTTATAATGGATTGGTGAAGGGTGAAGAGTGTTTTGCAATTTTTGTGCTGAATTTCTCTGTTGTACCTAGGAAATGGAGGGGGAGTTTTATGGAAGCAATGGGAGAATATCAGCAGTAAGGGCAATGATGTCTTCGGCTTTCACGAAGTCAGTATTGTGTTTCCTGATGATTTCTTCTATTTCTTTCTGATTGTTTGGAAACAGTTTGAGCAAAGACTTCTTGTTGCTGAAATGACTCAGCTTGTCATTCTTCAGCAGAAGATATTTGTTGTTGTTTCTGGTTTTGTAAACATCCTGTTGGGTATCTGGTTTGTTGGCAGAATATTCTTGTCCTTCCATAAGAGAGAGATTGACAGACTGCGAACGTGCCTGTGATACTGTTCCATAGGCTCCTTTATACCCCACATTCACTTTGTCAAGATCCCAGTCAATCAGAAGCTTTCCCTGAGGATAACTGATTACCTGATAGAATTTGTTCTTGATTCTGCAAAAGAGATCTTGGGCAATCTTCATGCTATCTACCGACTGGGCATTCATCAGAATCATGTTCTCTCCGTTTTGCTGATACATCACGCAGTGCTTGCCTGCATCATAATTCAGCGGAACTCTTACTTCCTGATTCCCGTTCATATAGATTGTTCCCTTCTGATACTCAGGATAAAGAAGCACCGTCTTGTTTTGCGCATAGCTTGCAAGACTCAAGAACGAAAAGAACAATAAGGAAAATCTTGTTTTCATTTGATTTCAGAATTAGATAAAAACAAAGTATGGGAACACTGATGTGTCCCCATACCCTATGTATTTAAATATTATTTTGCACTTCCTGCACCCCATGCTGGAGCACCCTGGTCTTGCCACAGACGTTCTGTTGCAAGAACCTCATTGTAGAGACCTGAAGTAGTGATGGTCAAGCCCTGTGTCTTGTAAGCCTCTTCCTTGATACCCTTCATGATATCAGTCTTGCTGATATTACCTGTAGGGAAGCGACGAGGAATCTTGTTGGCAGGAACCTCAGAATAGCTCTTACGTGGCAGAATTGTTGAGTTATAACTTGGATAACCTGAACGACGTGCTGTTACGAAAACCTCATTTGGATAGAGAGTGAAGTTCAGCATCTCCTGAATGTAGATCTTCTCCAATTTTTCTGCAGCTGTACCTGTGAAGGCATATTTGTCGCTTTGCATCATATTGTTAATCTCACCATCCTGCAAGTCGATAGGCTTCTCGTTCTCTCTGTCGTAACCGAAGCAGCCTGTAACGGTGCTGTAGTAAGCTACCTGGTTGTCCTTAGCCAATGTATTGTAGGTGTTGCAAGAGAGAGCAAGAGCATTGTCGTAATACTTCTTTGCCTTTGCCTCGTCATTGTTGAGCATAGCAAACTCAGCCAAGTACAAGTTGGTTTCTGCTGCACTCATATACAAACCATACCAAGGACGATCCTTTGTGGTGAATGTATAGGTATCGTCTGGCAATGTTGCAGCCTCAACCTGAGATGCAGAAGAATAACGACGACCAATGATCATCATATTGTTAAGAGTTGAGTACACTGTATAGCCCTGTGGATTCTTGCCTTCCTTGTTGTGGAGGTACAACTCCTTGTCTGCGTTAGCATACTGTGAAGGGAAATACCATTTGTATTTACCTGTCGCATCGAGCTGTGCGTTCCAGTCCTCGGTCAAACCATAGTAGCGTACCCATGGCTCACCCATACCCTTCCACTTGACAAACTTCTTCTTGCCGTCTGCACCAGTGGTGAATTCTACGTTCTTTTCAATAAAGTCTGGAATCTCCAACCCTGCATCATAGTAGCCCTGGATAATCTTTGAGTTCCATTGATTCTTGGTGTAGAAGAAACGTACACGTGGGTCCTTGTTATCAACCATGAAGTTGATGACCGACTGAGAACCTACACAGCCAGTGAAGCCTTCGTTCCAGTGATAGATGCGGTCGTTGATATAGCCGTCATCACCAGTCAACTTGTTAACACCCTTTTTGAAAAGGATATCATCACTATTGGTGTTCATATAGCCACAAGAAGCACTTTCTACAGCGGCAGCAATCTGCTTAGCCTTGGTTGGATTCTGTGCCAAAAGGCGAACTGCAATTTTAAGCTTCAGGGAATTGGCAAATTTTGCCCACTTTGCCTTGTCACCACCGCAAACTACATCTTGCTCAGACTTGATACTTACATCTTCAGATGTGAAAGCTGCAATGCACTCATCCAATTGTGTAAGCCAGAGATCATACAGGCTTTCTACGCTGTCATATTCTGGGGTAAGAGTACCGCCGTAGGCTGCTTTACATGCTTCCTTGTAAGGAATAGCACCATACAGGTCGGTTCCGAAAAGACCCAGATAAATGCTCATGACTTGAGCACCCTTCACGTAACCAAGTTGTTTCTTCTTCTGAGATTCATCAAATGAATCGTACAGGTTCTCCATAGCGCGGAGAACACGCAGTACGTTTTGATACTGCCAAGACTGGTCACCATCCAATGTTAAGGTCAAAATGCCTTCACCAGCTCCGCTGGCAGACATACCCATTCCTGCCCACTGGTATTTCATTGGAGCATTGTAGAAGTACTCCAGATATGGTTGTGGATCGAATTTATTCACAGCCTCTGCAAACAAATAAGAGATTTCTCCCTTTGTTACGGCAGATGGATTGGTATTTGTTTCAGCGAAATCATCTCGGCAGCTGGTAGCGGTGAAAGTCAGACCAACTGCGAGTGCCGCCATTATTAACTTATTTGATTTCATAATCTTCAATTTTTATAAAATTAGAATGTTGCGCTGATTGTAAATGTATAGCTTGCTGTGTATGGGCTGACAGAACGGATCATGAACTGACCAGACTGTGTACCACGCATAGACTCTGGGTTGAAGTTGTTTGGTAATGAATTCAACAAGTAACCCAAGTTACGACCAGTCAAAACGAAGCTGAGGTTAGAAGCACCAATCTTGTTGGCGATGCTCTGAGGCATACGATAGCTCAGGGAAACCTCACGCAATGCGATGTAGTTCAGCTCATGGAACCAGTCATTGTTCTTCCATACAGATGCACGACCCCATGAATTGTTCCAATAGTTCCATGAAGAAGCGTGCTGTGGATCAACAATTCCTCTCTTAACCAAGTCGGCATACAGCTCACCACCTTCAGCAATGGTATAATTACCTGTAGGAGTATTGATCGTTACACCGCCTGGCATGATTGCTTCAGGAATGATACCGTCATCATACTGCTTGCCATCCCAGATAGAAGTATAGGTGATACCACCATGTGCAGCATCTGTTCCATTCAGTGAAGACTTTAAGTAACCGTAAGCGGTACCATAGTGAGAACCATAGATGGCAACCATACCACCGAAGCGCATATCAAGAGAAGCACTCAAAGACCAGTTCTTGTACTTCAAGGTTGTATTGACAGAACCCAGGAAGTCTGGCTGGATGCTACCTACCTCTTTCTCTACGCCTGAGCGTGAGTAGTATACGGCATGGCGTCCGTTGTAAGAAGCTGTCTCCAGGATAGGAAGACCGGTCTTCTCATCATAGTTAGGAGTTGCGTCTGACATCAGCAAACCATACTCACCACCCACCTTGGCAACAGAACCAATACGGAAGTTACCGTATGAAGGCATACCTACCAGGCTGATGTAGTTAGCTACGTTCTCGTGCAAAGACACAATCTTAGACTTGTTCTTGGTGTAAGTGAAGTTCAAATCCCACTCCCAATCCTTGGTCTGGATAGGTGTTGTATTCAATGCAAGCTCCACACCCTGGTTCTGAATGTTACCAGCGTTAACTACCTGGTTGCTCAAACCTGAGATGCTAGGAACCGAGATAGACATAATCTGGTTCTTGGTGTTCTCACGATAATAAGTAGCATCAATACCAATGCGGTTGTTCAGGAAACGCCAGTCGATACCAACTTCCCATGAGTTCTTACGCTCTGGCTTCAAGTTAGAATCGTATAAAGTCTCTGGTACCTGCAAACCATAAGTCTTGTCAATACCATAGATGGTGTATGCAGAGTTGATTCTGTAAGCATCTGTGTCATTACCTACCTGAGCCCATGATGCACGGATCTTGGCAAATGAAATCCAAGATGGCAACTTGCCACGGAATGTCTCGTGAATCAACCATGATCCGGAAACTGATGGATAGAAGTAAGAGAAGTTACCATGCTTATCTGTATATACCAGAGATGAAGACCAGTCGTTACGGCCTGTTACATCCAAATATACCTGATCCTTCCAACTCAATGCCAACTGACCTGCAATAGACATGATGGTCTTTTCGCCAGAGATGGTGGCAGAAGCTTCAGGAGTCTCCTTAGAGTTTCCGATGAAATACTGTCCAGGAACAATCAAGCCGCCCTTGGTTTTCATGCTACTCTCCTGCTGGAAGTTGTGGTAGTATTCTCCACGTATGAAACCGCTGATGTTGAAGTCGCTCACAGCCTTGTTCCATGAGAAGTTTGCATTCAGGTTAGTCTGCTCCTTGGTATATTGTCCAAGTCCGTAAGCACCACCTTCGTTGGCATAACCAGAACCCAGCTCCTTGCTTTCGCTGCGCTTGTAGTAGTAGTTGTAGTTACCTTCGGCAGAGAACTTCAACCAATTTGTCAAGTCGGCAGTAACCTTCACGTTAGGGCGTACAGAAGTTTCTTTCTGAGAATATTCATTCTCATAGATGCTCCACCATACACCACGTCCAGGTGCATTACCATATTCGTCATTATATGCTGTGCTTGCCAAGCCTCCATGAACACCCTTATAGCGTGATCTCCAATAGCGGGTATCATACATACGGCTGAATGTACCATCAATGAAGCACTCACCGAAGTTAGTCATGCCACCCTGCTTAGGATTAGAGTTGGCAAAAGTGATGCCTGCCTCAAGTTCTACCTTGTTTGTAATCTTGTGAGATGCCTTAGCCATCAAAGACAAACGGGAGAATGAGTTGTTTGGTGTAGTACCATTGGCATACTTGTAAGACATAGATGTATAGAAAGATGTCTTGTCGTTGGCACCAGATACGGCAATATTGGTATTGGTGTTGAAGGCATCATCGTATGCATCTGTAAAGTTGTTCTTATATGGTGAATAGTTCACGGTAGAATAGTCGTAGAACTCGATAGGCTGACCATCGAATTTAGGACCCCAAGAGAAACCGCCATCATCTGTTGCATATGCTACAGAGCGCTTGCCGTCTGCGTTCAGGTAGAATGAGTCGGTATCCTGCATATTGCCAGAAGACTTATAGTTTGCATATCCTGACATATAACCATCACCACGAACATTCTGGAAGTCTGGACCACCATATACGTGATCGATACCGAATGTCTGAGAGAAATTAATGCCGAGACCCTTCTTGCCCTTACCACTCTTAGTAGTGATAACGACCGCACCATTCAAACCGCGTGAACCATAAAGAGCTGTAGCGGCAGCACCCTTCAAAACTGATACACTCTCGAAATCGTCTGGGTTCAAGTTCTTCAATTCGTTACCCCAGTCAGTATCGTTCTGGCTCCAGTCTGCGTCACCATTCTTAACGCCGTTGTCAAGGATAACACCGTCAACAACATAGATAGGCTGGTTGTTGGAGCTCAAGGTAGAAGCACCACGAATCAGGATCTTGGCAGAACCGAAGAGTCCACCATCAGAACCCGAGATATCCACACCGGCAACCTTACCCTGCAAAGCTGATACAGGGTTTACCAAGTTCTTATCAAGATTTTCTCCTTTCAATTCAGTAACTGCATAACCAAGCGCCTTTGTTTCGCGCTTCATACCCAAAGCGGTTACTACAACCTCGTTGAGGCTTTTCGCATCGTCTTTCAAGGTTACATTGAGTGGCTTGCCGTTAAAGACAACTTCTTGGGTCTCATATCCAACGTAAGAGATACGGAGTACCGTACCCTTCTTGACGCCTTTGAGTTCAAAGTTTCCATCCAAGTCGGTAACAGTACCTGTAGTCGTTCCCTTAACGAGAACAGAAGCACCAATGACTGTTTCGCCAGTAGCATCCTTGACGATACCTGTACATGTCTCGTCTTGCTGTATGTTCTGAACACCGTTTACGGCAGGAATACCTGCGTAAGCAGCACCAGCAGAACCAACCATCAAGGCGAATGCCAGATTCATTGTTTTGTTAGTTTTTGCCATAATACAAACTTTTAATGTAATGAATAACTATTTATATTTAATTGTTCTTGCTTGAAATGTTTAATTGTACTCACTTACAATCTGATTTTCTTTTATTTATTATCTAGGTTGGTAAGTCTCTTTAAAATTTTAGGCAAAAATACGTAAAATTTATTAATTGATATAGAAAATGCTGTGAATATTTGTCGACTTTAGAACTATTTAACTAAAAAATAAGCTGTGACCGATAACAAACGGCCACAGCTTGCTAATTTTAACCTAAAAGTTTGCCTATACTGCGCAATTTCGTGCGATATCCATAGATGGCAATCACCACGAAACAGATGAATGGAAGAATGAACGACGCATTGGTAGATGGCATTCCGAATACGGTATGCATATCGATGATGGATGCCTGCAAAGGTGGCAGGACACTACCGCCCAGGATTGCCATGATCAGACCGGCAGCACCAAACTTGGCATCATCGCCAAGACCCCTCAGGGCTATACCATAAATGGTAGGGAACATCAATGACATGCAGGCACTTACTGCCACCAGACAGTAGAGACCCCAGATGTTGTGGAGGGCAATGACGCCGGCTGTGAAGCAACCACCTGCTATCGCCAATATCATCAGCAGCTGTCCTGCGTTGAAGAAGCGGAGGATGAAGGTGCAGATGAAGCGGGAACAGCAAAACAGTACCATCGCAATGATGTTGAACTTCTGCGAGGTGACCTCGGCATCAATCTCAGCCATTCCTTCCTGCATCAGAATGCGGGTACCATACTGGATGATGAAGGTCCAGCACATAA
>ERZ1026892.469-NODE-469-length-19009-cov-3.961116_pt1 | contig 19009 bp, 8 predicted proteins | sample MGYA00380176_ERZ1026892 | MGnify/ENA primary metagenome ERZ1026892 (study PRJEB33269, sample SAMEA4719812) | human gut metagenome | biome: human-associated habitat; feature: organic feature; material: feces | place: Cameroon | collected 2013-10 ... | reverse complement strand
CATTTCGTAGATACCCAGTTCGGACGTAGACCCGAAGCGGTTCTTGATGCTGCGGAGGATGCGGTACATGTAGTGGCGGTCACCTTCAAACTGTAGTACGGTGTCGACGATGTGTTCCAACACTTTCGGACCGGCAATGGCGCCCTCCTTGGTGATATGACCCACCAATATTACGGGTACCCCGCTTTCCTTCGCATATTTGAGCAACGAAGCTGCACATTCGCGAATTTGGGTGATGGAGCCCGGCGAGGAGTCAATGCCTTCCACGCTCATCGTTTGGATGGAATCCACCACGACGAGATCGGGTTGCACATTGCGGATATGGGCGAATACCTGCTCCAGACGTGTCTCGCAGAGCAAGAGTATGTCGGTTGTCGGGTTGGTGATGCGGTCGGCGCGTAACTTGATCTGTTTTTCGCTTTCTTCACCGCTCACGTAGAGCACGCGGCGATCGGCCATGCGCACCACGGTCTGCAGCAGGAGGGTGGACTTGCCGATGCCTGGTTCGCCGCCGATGAGCGTGATGGACCCGGGGACGATACCACCACCCAGTACGCGGTCAAGTTCGTGGTCGTGGGTCGTGTAACGCGGTTCTTCTTCGGCTGCCACTTGCGAGAGGGGGATGGGGCGCGATTTCCAGTGGTCCTCTTTCGGCCCCAATGCTTGACGGGCGCGTGCCTCGCTAGTGGTGGCGGAAGAATCGGGCACCACGGTGAATTCCTTCATCGTGTTCCATTGGCCGCAACTGGGGCAACGGCCCACCCATTTGGGGGAATCCTGTCCGCATTCAGAGCAGACATATACGGTTTTTGTCTTTGCCATGGGGCTTGGTCGTTCTTGATGATGAGGTGGAGAGAAAGAAAATGGGCGTGTTGTCACATGGTTTCGAGCTCGTCGCGCATCTTGGCCAGCTCTTCTCTGATTGATTTCAGTCGGACAATTACGTCGAGCGCTTGCACCTCGCCCTCCTTGTTCTTCCGAAGGGCTTCGCGGGCTGCAGCGAGTTTCATGCCGCGTCCTTTCACCAGGTTGTACACCACACGGATTTGTTCGATGTCGGCAGGCGTATACTGCCTGGTTCCGCGGGTGTTTTTCTTGGGTTTGATCTGTTGGGGAAATTCCTTTTCCCAATATCTCAAGAGCGTTTCGTTGACGTCAAACATGGCTGCCACTTCGCTGATGGAGTAGAAGAGTTTGGTCAGCTTTTCGTTCGGTTGTGTCATGATGTGTCGGGGAAAATGAGGGTTGGAAGTTGTCTGAACTTTTCTGACGAAGATTTGATTTGGCGTTTGAGCTCTTCTTCATTCAAGATTTGCCTTTATTTTTGGCCGTTTTTTGCCCTTTCATCGGTCGTGTGGCTCGCCACACTCCCTCTTCAAGACCCCAAAATGCCTCAAAAATAAAGGCAAATCTTGAATTTCATCAAAGTTCAGACGACTTCTTCATGTGCAAACTTACGAAATTCGTGGCAAGTGGCCTTGCTGATGGTGCAAAAAATGGGCGCTTTCCTTTGCTTCCAGTTTATGCTTTTGCTGTCCACTCCACTTGGTCTCTGTCTAATTTCACCAGTTCGTAGACGATGAGGCGACGAAGTACTTCTTTGTGTACGTCAGTGCTGAAATCGGCATGGGGCAACTGCATGAGTTTGTGGGGAAGGCCGTCGGAGAGAATCTTCATGTAGCGTTCCATCAGTTCCTTTATGTCTGCCTCTTCGATGGGCTTGGGATGGTTGCGGCGGTTGATGCACACGTCGCAGTGGCCGCAATCGTCGCTCTCATCGGCAAAGTAGTGGAGCAGGACACGGCTTCTGCACATGGTGGACTGTGTCATGTAGTGCAGTACGGCATTGGTTTGTGATTCGTAGAGGTTCTTGCGGTCTTCGTAGATCTCGCGGCGAATCTCCACCTGTGCGGCGTCGATACGGCGCGTGACGTAGGTGATCCGTGGAATCTTTTTGCGTGGAATGTAGTGGAGTACGCGGCGGTTTGTCAGTTTCTTCAGCGTTTCATACACCTGTTGGGCCGTCAGGCCAGCCAACTTGCCAATATGTTCCTCTTCAACCGTTACATATTCGGCGAACACGCCGCTATAGATTCTGAGCACAGCGTTGATGACATTGTCCTCTTCGGATGAAAGATAGTCTATGCGGTAGAGGTCATCGCGGGTGCAGATGAACAAGAGGCGTGAACTTCCTTCGTCTTCGTCGTGAAACTGGATATAGCCAGCCTGCGTGAGCAGATTGAGCGCGCTACGAAGTCGTTTTTCGTTGTGGTGGAAGAAATGACAGAATTTATAGATATTGAATTCGTAGGTGAACCCCTGTCCCTCACCTTCTGCAATCTGGAAGAAGGATGCCAAATTGTCGTAGACAATTCGGATGTATTCGCGGTCAGGAAACATTTCCTTTTCTCGTCGGATGAATTGTTTCTGTTCACTACCATCGCAGAGCAATACGGCATAGGCCGTATTGCCGTCGCGTCCTGCACGTCCCGCTTCCTGAAAATAGGCTTCAATGGAATCGGGCACATCTAAATGTATCACCAGTCGCACGTCGGGTTTGTCAATACCCATACCGAAGGCATTTGTGGCCACCATCACGCGTATCTCATCGTTTTGCCAGGCAGATTGGCGCAACTCCTTGTCGATCAAGGGTATTCCTGCATGGAAAAAAAGAGTGTTGATGCCTGCTTTATTGAGCAGTCCGGCAATGTCTTGTGTTTTTTCACGATTACGGGTGTAGACGATGGCCGAACCAGTCACAGACCGCAGGATATGCATGAGTTCATTTTCTTTGTTTTCGGTGGCGCGTACGATGTATCGAAGATTCTTGCGTTCGAAGCTCATGCGAAACACGTTCTTGCTCCGAAAGGCCAGCCGTTCCTGAATATCGTCGACCACTTTCGGAGTGGCCGTGGCTGTGAGAGCGAGCACCGGCACATCGGGGAGGAGTGGGCGCACTTTGGCAATCTGCAGATAATGCGGACGGAAGTCGTAGCCCCATTGCGAGATGCAGTGGGCTTCGTCGACTGTGAGCAAGCAGATCTTCATGCGCCGTAGTTTCTGCTGGAACAGTTCTGTGGCCAGACGTTCCGGCGAAACGTAGAGAAACTTATAAGCTCCGAATACGGCATTGTCGAGATGGCGGAGCATTTCGTCGCGTGTTTGGCCTGAATAGATGGCTGCAGCCATGATGCCACGTTTGCGCAAGTTGTCCACCTGGTCTTTCATCAAGGCTATGAGGGGCGTGACGATCAGACACATGCCCTCCATGGCTAGCGTAGGCACCTGAAAAGTGATGCTTTTTCCGCCGCCCGTGGGCATTAGTCCCAGCGTGTCACGGCCTTCGCTGATGCTTCGGATGATGTCGGCCTGGATGCCTCGGAAGTCCGGGTAGCCCCAGTAGTGCTGAAGTATTTCTTTGAATCGCTCCATGGATGTGATGACAAGTTCGAAATCGAAAAAGGTGAAGAGTGATATTCATGCGGCCGGGCAGTGGGGTACTGTCCGGCCGCACGGGATAGGGGAGGAAAAAATCCAATGGATCAGGCTTCCTGCTTGAGCGGACGGATATCGTCGATTTGCAGTTGCACTTCACCGCGTTTGTGGGTGTTTTCCTCAATGGTGTAGCAGATGTCGAAGGCTCGCTTCGTCTTGATGTAGCGAGCTTGGGAACTCTGACCGAAGGCAATGCCATTCATCACATTGTTGCTCTTGTTGTCCACCAGTTCGAGTTTGATGTGTTCCTGCCCGCGACCCACCACCTTGCTCGTGCCGTAGTCGTAGACCTTGTGGGTGCAGAACACTGGTTTTGGATTTTGTGGGCCGAAGGGAGCGAAACGTCGCAACTGCTGGTAGAATTTGAAAGTAACGTCCTTGAAGTCAAGCACGGCATCGATGTCAATGCTGGCCTGCGTCTGTTCATCGAGGATATGTTCGGCCACGTAGGCCTCGAATCTCCTGCTGAATTCTTCCAGGTTCTCCACCTTCAGTGTCAGTCCGGCAGCGTAGGTGTGGCCGCCGAAATTCTCGAGCAGGTCTGCACAACTTTGTACGGCCTTATAGACATCGAAACCCGTGACGGAACGAGCCGAACCCGTGGCCATGTCTTCCGAACGCGTCAGCACCACTGCGGGACGGTAGTACTGTTCGGTCAGTCGGGAAGCCACGATGCCAATCACGCCCTTGTGCCATTCCTCGTTGTAGATGACAATACTCCGGCGTTCGTCGAGTTGGGGAAGTTCCTTCACCTGTTCGATGGCTTCTTCCGTCATTTGCTTGTCGAGATCCTTTCGGGCTTCGTTGTAGAGGTTGATGTGGCCAGCCTTGTCGAGTGCTGCAGGATAGTCGCGTTCGACGAGCAGTTCCACGGCCTCCTTGCCGTTTTGCATACGGCCTGAAGCATTGATGCGTGGTCCGATTTTGAAGATGATGTCGTTCATCGTCAGTTCCCGGTCCGCCAATCCGCACACTTCGATGATGGCTCTCAATCCGATGCTTGGGTTTGAGTTCAGGCAACGCAGGCCATGGTAGGCCAGAATGCGGTTTTCGCCCATCACCGGCACAATGTCCGATGCGATGCTCACAGCGCAAAGGTCGAGCAGGGGCATGAGTTTGTTGAACTCGATGCCGTTGCTGGTGGCAAAAGCCTGCATGAACTTGAAGCCCACTCCGCAACCCGAGAGATGGGTGTAGGGATAGTGGTTGTCCGCCCGTTTGGGGTTGAGGATGGCGGCAGCGCAGGGCAGTACGTCGTCGGGCACATGGTGGTCGCAGATGATGAAGTCAATGCCGAGGCTTTTTGCGTAGGCAATTTCCTCCACGGCCTTGATGCCGCAATCGAGCACGATGATGAGGCCTACGCCCGTTTCGGAGGCAAAGTCTACGCCTTTCTTCGAAATGCCGTAACCCTCGTCGTAGCGGTCGGGGATGTAGTAGTCAATGTTGGAATAGTACTGCAGCAGAAACCTGTAGACCAGTGCCACGGCTGTACATCCGTCCACGTCGTAATCGCCGTAGACAAGGATGCGTTCCTTTCGCCCCATGGCTGCATTCAACCGGTCGACAGCCTTCTGCATGTCGTTCATGAGGAACGGATCGTGCAGTTCGGTGAGCTGCGGACGGAAGAAGTGCCTTGCCTCCTGCAGGGTGCGGATGTCGCGGTCGAAGAGGAGTTTGCCCAAGGCGGGGTGGATGCCCACTTCCTTGGCCAACTCGGTCGCCGCCGCCGCATCTGCGGGCGAAGGTGCCTCGTAAATCCATTTGTAGTTCATTCTGATATATCATTTTTTATTATTTGCGAGTAGAATATGTGGTATGGGTTATGTCGCTGCTCGGATGCAGCACTTCTGTCCCAATTTAGCTAGCTAAGTTAGGCATAAAAAATGGATTATAAACAACGTTTTGAGGCTTTTTGGATATTTGTTTCCAGAATCGTCCTTGAGCGTGACGCTTTTGGGATGTTTATATGGAAGTCGTCTGAACTTTTCTGACGAAGATTCGATTTGGAATTTAATCTCTTCTACATTCAATCTTCACCTTTCTTTTTGGCCGTTTTTTGACCTTTCATCAGTCGTGTAGCTCGCTACACTCCTTCTTCAAGGCCCAAAAACGCCTCAAAAATAAAGGCAAATCCTGAATTTCATAAAAGTTCAGACGACTTCATGGTGTGGTTTTGGCCAAAATGAGGTAAATCGGGACGCGTTTCTTCCCCTTTTTCAGTCGCTTTTCTGTCAAGGATTTCCATAGAAACACATTTTTCATATCATCGCAACAGGGCTGTAATGTCTGATGGCGAACTTTGCAGCGTCATTTAAAGAGAAAACAAACCCAACATCAAAATAACAATCCAGTTATGTGTAAGAATTCATTCAAGGTCATGGCCTTTGCTTCTTTGCTTGGCTTGACAGCAGCCGCATCGTTCACTTCATGCAGCGACAACGAAACGCCCTCACCCAGCCCGACTGACAATCGCCACTGGTCCACCGATGGCGGTCTGAAGGCAGCCGACAACTTGCTTTTCGATGGCAATCAGATTGGCAATGGTGACAAGGAATTTGTGTTCACTGGCAAGCAGACCTTGAAAAAGGGCACTTATCTGCTCAAGGGCTGGGTGTACATCGCCAATGGAGCTGAACTGACCATTGAGCCGGGCACCGTGATCAAAGGTGACAAGCAGACCATGGCAGCTCTTATCACTGAACGTGGCGGAAAGCTCTTTGCACAGGGTACAAAAGATGCCCCAATCGTTTTCACCTCCGAAGAAGCCAAGGGACAGCGTAAGCCCGGTGACTGGGGCGGCCTGATTCTTTGCGGCCGTGCTCCTCACAATGCAGGCGAAGCTCAGATCGAAGGCGGTCCGCGCACAAAGCACGGTGGCAGCAATCCCCACGACAATTCGGGCGTGTTGAGCTACGTGCGTGTGGAGTTCGCAGGTTTTCCGTTTGCAACTGATCAGGAAATCAATGGCGTGACACTCGGTTCCATAGGCGATTCCACCCAGATTGACCATGTACAAGTGAGCTATTCCAACGATGATTCCTACGAATGGTTCGGCGGAACGGTCAACTGCAAGCACCTCATTGCCTACAACGGATGGGATGATGACTTCGACACCGACAATGGTTTCTCCGGTCACGTGCAGTATGGCCTCTCCATCCGCGATCCGCGCATTGCAGACAAGAGTCAGAGCAACGGTTTCGAGAGCGACAATGATGCCAGCGGTTCCACCGCCACTCCCATCACTTCCGCCATCTTCAGCAATATGACCTTCATCGGTCCGAAGCAGGGCGATGAGCAGTTCCAGAATACGGCAGACTATATCACTGGCGGTTCAATGAATCCCCTCAACGGCTCCGGTCTTGGCAAATATCAGTCAGCTATGCAGATTCGTCGTGGCTCACGTCTCAACTGCATCAACTCCATCGCCCTCGGGTGGCCCATCGGATTGATCATCGACAGCGAAAAAGGTGACACCCGCGAACAGGCCCAGCAGGGCAACATTCGCTTGCAGAACATCTGGTTTGCCAATATGGATGCCACAGGATCTGATGCCAACAAGGAATATCGCGACGTACGTGTGGATTATGTCAACAAGAAGGCCGTGGTCGATGAAAGTCAGAAGTCTTGGTCAAGCACCTTCTTCCTTGCCCAGCCGGGCAACAAGGTGTCCACTCCTGCAGAGATGCTCCTTACGGGACGTAACCTCTTCACCGGTCTGAAGGTCGACTTTATGCCTGCCGTGGGCAGTCCGCTCCTCAATGCCGCATCGTTCAACGATGTCAACAGCACTTGGTTTGACAAGGTGAACTACATCGGTGCTTTCTCTTCCACCGACAACTGGCTCAGTGGCTGGACGAATTTCGATCCTGAGAACACTGACTATTGATGTCCATTCTGTTATCACTCTGATAAATAAAGAATCCCCGTGACGGGAATCTCTCTGCAGAGAGTCTTCCGCCATGGGGATTCCTGTGTCTGTCCGTGCAGACCTGTTTTGTTATACGTTGGCCACGCGCATGATATCAGCAAACACGCCAGCTGCAGTCACAGCAGCTCCTGCGCCATAGCCCTGGATGAGCATCGGGTAGGCATTGTAGCGCTCGGTGGTGAGCATCAGAATGTTGTTAGACCCCTCAAGGTCGTAGAGCGGGTGGCCCTGATGGATTTCCTTCAAGCCTACGCTGCCCCTTCCGTCGGCCCATTCTGCCACGAAGCGCCAGCGCTTGCCTTCTGCAGCCAGTCGTTGGCGTTCGGCCTCGAATTGGGCGTCGAGCTCAGGCAGATGTTCCCAGAAGTTTTCCAGCGAGCCGTCGAAGAGCTCCTGCGGGATGAACAAGTTGCGTTCGATATCGTCGATGTCCACGCGGTAACCGCTTTCGCGAGCCAGAATGACCAGTTTTCGGATGACGTCCTTTCCCGAAAGGTCAATACGAGGGTCAGGTTCGCTATAGCCGTTTTCCTGTGCCATTTTCACGGCTTTGCTGAGGGGAATGTCGGCTGAAATTGTGTTGAACACGTAGTTGAGTGTTCCGCTCAGCACCGCTTCCATTCGCAGGATGCGGTCGCCTGAACTGCAGAGGTCGTTGATGGTGCTGATGATGGGCAATCCTGCGCCCGCATTGGTTTCAAAGAGGTATTTCACCCCGCGGTCGCGTGCTGTCTGTTTGAGTTGCCGGTAGTTGTCGTAGGGTGATGAGGCTGCAATCTTGTTGGCTGCCACGATGTTCACGTTGTGGCGGAGCAAACGCAGATATTGTGAAGCCACTTCCTCGCTTGCCGTGCAGTCCACAAAGACGGAGTTGAAGATGTTCATTTCCTCGATTTCGTGCATCATCCGTTCCACGCCGCCGGCGCTTCCCTTTTCGAGCACTTCGCGGTAGTGGGCGGGGTCGATGCCGTCGCGATTGAAAGTGGCATGGCGGCGTCCGCCGATACCCACGATGTTGATCTTCAGTCCGCGCTCCTTGAGCAATTTGTCGCGCTGGGCAGCGATCTGTTCGAGGAGGCTGCCGCCCACGGTACCCGTTCCGCAAACGAAGAGGTTCAGTTCTTCATGTTCGCTCAAGAAAAAACTGTCATGCAATACGTTCAGCGTCTTGCGCAGCAACTTGCGGTCCACCACAAAAGAGAGGTTCATTTCCTTTCCGCCCATGGCGACAGCGCTGATGCTGATACCGTTACGGCCCAGCACGCTGAAAATCTGTCCGGCAATGCCCGCCTTGTGGCGCATACGCTCACCCACCACAGCCACGCTGGCCTGATGGTCGAGAATGGCAGCGGGATACATGGCGCCATCGGCAATCTCCGTTGCGAATTCCTTGTCGAGCAGTTGGGATGCCCGGCGTGCTTCCTCGGGAGTGACGCAGATGGACGTACTCGTTTCCGAAGAATTCTGAGCCACCATAAACACGCTGATTCCCCCTTGTGCCAAGGTGGTGAAGATGCGTCGGTTCACACCGATCACACCCACCATGGTCGGACCACTGACCGTCACCACGCTCGTGTCGCTCACCGAAGAAATACCTCGGATCGGACGCTCGCTCTGTGCTGCGTCGCGACGAATCACAGTGCCGCGGGCTTCCGGACGGAATGTGTTCTTGACGAAGATGGGGATGTTCTTCTGGCAGACGGGATAGATGGTGGGCGGATAGACCACCTTCGCGCCGAAGTTGCAGAGTTCCATGGCTTCGGCGTACGATAGCTGGTCAATCGTGAAAGCATTGGGAATGATGCGGGGGTCGGCAGTGAGGAATCCGTCCACGTCGGTCCAGATTTCGAGCGAATCTGCATCAAGGGCAGCGGCGATGATGGCTGCCGTATAGTCCGAACCGCCACGTCCGAGGTTGGTCGTGATGCCTGAAGCCGCGTCTGTGGCAATGAAGCCACCCATCACGGCCACGGCAGGTTGCTGGGCGAACGTTTCTCGCACGAGACGGTTGGTGGTCTCGAAGTCCACCAGGTGTTTTGCGCTTTGCGGAATCGTCTTGATGAAGCGGCGCGAGTCGAAATGCTGGGCACCGTCGATCAGCTCGGCCACGATGAGCGAGGAAAGTCGTTCACCATAGGCCACAATGGCATCTGCCGCCTTCGGCGTCACGTCCTGAATGAGACACACACCGTGGAGAATGCTTCGCAGTTCGGCGAAGAGCGCATCGAGGTTGGCCACGAGGCGTGCCTGCTTTTCGTGGACAATCACGTCGGCCACCATCTGATGGTGGCGTTCGGTGATGGCGTCGAGTTCGGCGAGGTAGGCCACGTTGCCTGTTGCTGCCATGCGGGTGGCACGGAGCAGTTGGTCGGTCACACCGCCCAAAGCCGAAACGACCACAATGACGGGGTGCTCCGTTTCTTCAACGATGCGTTTGAGATTGAGTATGGGGGTGACGGTGCCCACGGAGGAACCGCCGAATTTGAGTACTTTCATTGAGATGGATAAGAAGTTGAGGTCTGGTAGACGGGGGGACGCTGTACCAGCTGAATCTGTATTCCGAAACTTTTACAGTTTTACCTTGCGCTTGGCTGCCTTAGACTCGTTTTGCAGACGGTCGAGGGCCGTCACCACATAGGTGAATTTCTCATGTCCGCCAGCGTAAGGAAGTTTCAGCATGGTTTGCGGTGTGATGGTCACGATGCGGTCAGTGCGGAAAAGGTCGATACGTTCGCCCTTGGCGAAACGGTAGACCACGTAGTTGCGTGCTTCGTCCATCGGCTTGCGTGCCTTCGGAGCAGACCAGAAGAGATAGTAACCGTCGGGCATCCATACAGCCTTCACCTTGCCCGGCTTTTTGGGCGCCTTGTCGTCGATGAAGGGGAAGAGAGGTTGCAATGCCGGAGTACGATGGAAACTCTGTTTTATCGTTGTGGCGAAATTGCCCTCGTTGCGCACCACGGCAGCAGAGTACCAAAGGCACGAGCCCTGAATGCCACGCAATGAACGCTGCAGACGCCATTTTTCGTTCAGCTGGTTAATGGAAGGATTCTTCAAGTCAGCAGCACGCACGGTGCGTTCCACGTCCTGACCGATGAAGAGCGGACGTCCGCCGGCAAAGCGGCTCCACCATTTGACCAGTTCTGCATAGTCTGCTACGCGATGGCCGATTTCCCAATAGAGCTGGGGTACGGTGTAGTCCACCCATCCCTTGTTGATCCAATAGAGCACGTCGGCATAGAGATCGTCGTAGTTCTGTGTGCCGTTCGTCTTTGATCCCGGAAGATTTGAGCCCTCCTTGGCGTTATGGTAGATGCCGAAGGGGCTCACGCCGAATTTCACCCAAGGCTTTACGGCATGGATGGAATCGTGGAGCATTTCGATGAAGAGGTTCACGTTGTAGCGGCGCCAGTCGCTGATGTTGTCGATTCCATTTTTGTGGGCAGCATAGGTGCGCTGGTCGGGGATGCTCACTCCAGCCACGGGGTAGGGGTAGAAATAGTCGTCGATATGGAGACCGTCGACGTCGTAGCGTCTCACGATGTCCGAAGCGATGGAGCAGATGTAGCGGCGGTTTTCGTGAAGTCCCGGGTCGAAGAGATAGATGCCGTCATATTCGAAGAAACGTTCGGGATTCTTCATGTAGGGATGAGTCACGGCCAATTGTTTCGTGCCCTTTGTCTTTGCACGGAACGGGTTGATCCACGCATGGAGCTCCATGCCGCGTTTGTGGCATTCGTCAACCATCCAAGCCAAGGGGTCCCAATAAGGCTTCGGGGCTCGTCCCTGTTGTCCGGTGAGGAAACGGCTCCAAGGTTCGTAGGGCGAAGCATAGAGTGCGTCGGCTTCTCCGCGTACCTGGAACATGATGGCGTTGATGCCACAACGTTTCAGTTCGTCGAGCTGGTGGGTGAGGTTGGCCTGCATGGTCGCACGGTCCATGCCTTGGAACTGTCCATTGATCATCTGAATCCATGCCCCGCGAAATTCGCGCTTGGGTGCAGATGTTTGGGCGAAGGCGTTGGTGGCCATGACGAAAAGGGTGAGGAGAGAGAGTATCAGCTTCTTCATTGGCTTTTTTGACGGGTTGTAGTATATATGGTGTTGTGATGCACCGTTGTTGGGCGCGTTTGATTTGCAAAGGTAGTGTAAAGCGAGCGAAATGCAAAGGAAAGGTTACGGAATGTGTGGAAAAGCAGACAAAGCCAGCGTGAAATTCACGTTGGCTTTGTCTATTGGAATGGGGAGAACATCGTCATCCCCTGTTTATGCATAGAAATCAGAACTTGTATGTCAGCGATGCGTTGATGTCGCGTCCGGGTTTGTAGGAACGGGTGATTTCTTCCACCGTTTTTGCTGTGCCGTCGGCGAGGCGTACGTCATTGAACTGCTTGAACACCACTTTTTCGGCCAAGACATCGCGCAAGCCCAGCTTGATTTCGAAATGTCCCAGACTGACGGAAGCCGAAAGGTCAAGCATGTTGCGTGGCATTTCGTAGGAATCGGGGATGTTCACCGTCTGGTCGCCCGTTGAACCCAAGTTGCGCCCCACACCGATGAGTCGTTTGCCGATGCGGTTATATTGCAGTGAAGCGTTCCACTGTTTGTGAGCGTAGAAAAGGCCCAGGTTGACGAGATAAGGCGATTGTCCCTGCATCGGACGGCTCTTCTGGCGTTGACCTGCAGCAAAGTTCACGCGGCTGTGGATCAGCGAACCGTTGAACACCAAGGTGAAATCGCGCAGGCCCATAAATCCCAAGTTCTTGCGCATGTCCAGTTCCAGTCCCAGGCTTTGTGCCCGACGCGCATTGACAAAGGAATAGACCACGTCCGTTCCGCCCGTCACGGTGTAGCTCCATTCGATGGGCGAATCGAAATGCTTGTAGAATGCAGCGAGACTGATCTGGTCACCATGCGCAGGATACCATTCGTAGCGTAAGTCCACGTTGTCCACGTGGCACGTTTGCAGCTCCGTGTTACCCTGTACATTTGAGGCGAGGTCGAAATCGTAGAAAACCGAAGTGCTGATTTCGCGGAATTCCGGACGGTTCACCGAGCGTCCGTAAGAGGCGCGCAATTGATGGTCTTTACTTAAGTGCCATGTTGCGTTGACCGAAGGGAAGAGGTCGTTGCCGTCGTAATGGCGCGTTGAAGTACGGTGTTCATAGTCGCTCGTGTTGCTCACCAATGTCTGACGTGAATGCTCGAAACGTGCACCCGCATACACATTCAGTGCTCCCAATGGAAGGTTCACAGCAGCATAAGCTGAGGCTGTCAGCTGATGCCCGTTGTAGTTGTTCGTCAAGTGGGTGTCGTCCAAGAGGTAAATCCCCTGGTCGCCGTAGTTCTGCGGCAGCAATAATTCTGTAGGCAGGTCGAGATAGCGGAATCCTCGGGGAAGCGTGTTGTCGGCCGGGTCCCAAGCATAGATGAAACTTCGTGTGCGGTACGTACGCGTGCGGTAGTCGCCATATGCGCCCGCCAACAACTGTGGTTCCACTTTTCCTCCGCTGAAGTCTCGGCGGTAGTTGGCGGCAGCCGAAACGATATGCTCGTTCAGTCGCGTGAATTCGCGCGAAAGCTCGTTGCCTGTTGTCAGACCCACTTGCCCCTTTTCCAACTGGTCGTCCAACTTGTAGCGGCGGCGGTCGGGCAGGTTTCGGTTGGCATAGGCATAGCCCGCGTTCCAGTCCATGCGGCTCTTGTCCCATACGTATTTACCCGTAAACTGCGTGTTGTATGTCGTGCGGCTTGAGAAGTAGTACTCCGCTTCGCGGATTTCGTTGCTTTGAGCGTCCGTACCCGTGCGGTCGGTATAGCGGTCAGTCGAGAGCTGGTTGAAAATGTTTTTCCATTCGTAGCGTCCCGCCCCCGTGGCCGGCACGAAGGTCAGGTTGAGCATGCTTCCCAGACGAGACTTGGCATTGTACTGTCGGTCTACGTTGTGGTGGAGATAGACACTTTCGTCGTGCGTCAGGTCGTAGGCTCCGAACAGCGAGTTCTCCATCGGCGCATATGTGCGGTGCGAGTTGCTGTAGTTCAAGCTAGCCAGTAAAGCCAGTACGGCTCCGTTGCTGTAGTCCTTCGAACGGTTCACGTCGGCCGAGAGCGAAAGGTCGGGCATCGCATGGCGGCGCTTCACGGTCCAATCGTTGTTGAGCCCGTTTGCATTCAGGTCAATACCTTTACCTTCGGGAGTCATCTTCATCGTTGCGTCCAGTCCGCCTTGCAGCGAACGCAGTCCGTTGTCAAAGCCAAGGAAATCTGTGGCACTTCCTTTTGTGTGGAGAAAATCCCGGAAATGCGTCTGGTCGTTTACGGCCGTACCGATGGAAATGCGTGCCCCGTTCGTGTTCGGGACATCCTTCGTGTCAATCAAGATAAAACCACCCGAAAAGTCGGCAGGATACTGCGGTGCGGGAGATTTGATGATCTGCAGATTGTCCACCTGCGAGGACGGAATGATGTCGAACGAGAACGCTCTCGAATCAGGTTCGCTGGAAGGCACTGCCGCCCCGTTGATCCATACATTGTTATAGCGCTGCGAGAGACCGCGCACCATCACAAACTTCTGGTCGATGATTGAAATGCCGGGTACACGGCGCATCACCTCCGATGCATCTTTGTCTTGTGTGCGGCTAATTTGTTGTCCCGACACACCGTTCTGTACCACGAGGCTTTGTCTTTGCACACTGACAATGGCATTTTCCGTGTTGTGTTTTGCCTGAGCCGTCACAGTGGCCATTCCCAGCATTTCCTCCATTTCCTCCATTCTCACGACAAGCACCGTGTCTGTGCGTGCAGGATTCACGCTTAATGTCGTCCGCTTGTAGCCCAGATACGATGCGGTCAGCGTATATGCCCGCTGCCCCAGTCCGCCAATGGTAAATGCTCCGTCGTTGTCGCTCACCGTGGTTCGTCCGGCTTGCACCACCTGCAGCGTTACGCCAGGCAGACTTTCCCCTGTTCTGGCGTCCACGACGCGACCGCGCAGCGTAGCCTGTGTGGCAAGAGGAGAAAGCGAGGCGGTCAACGCCGCATGGTGTGGAAACGCTTCGGCCTGCATGGGGGTTGCCGTGCCGAGAAGCAGAAGGGGAAGAATCAGCTGAAATGTGTTGTTCGGCTTCATGTTTGAAGTAATGATGTTTTGGTTTTCAGCTGCAAAGTTCAGCCTTTGGCATTACGGGGATATGTCGTGGCGGTTAAGGATTGGTGAAGACTGTGTCTTGAGTCATCGAAAGGTGAAGAACAGGTCCTTGTCAAAAGAAAAAGCCAACGTATCATTCCTTTTGTGGGGAATGATACGTTGGCTTTGTTTATCTAGAAAAATCTCATGCACTTATTTGCCGACTGCGGAGAGGCGGAGCGTGTAGGTGAGGGGTTTTTCCGGCACACGGTACTGCGGAAGCGTGTCGACATCCTGTCCGCAAGAGGCGTTACCCACGCCGCGGGTCCATGCGTCGAGATGGAGCACGGTGTAGGGACGGGGAGTGAGCTGCCACATGTGCTGGGCGTTCATGAGGTCAGCGTCGGTGAACTGGAGGGCAGAGAAGCCCACCTGTCCTTCGGTCTGAATGCGGAGACCGAAGCCCTTGCTGTCCGTGAGGGTGAGTTCGCGAAGCTGTTCGCGTCCGCCAGTGCTCTGAGGCTTCATGTAGCGCTCGGGCATCTTGGCCACGGTGGTGGCGTAGCGGCCTACGATTGCGCCGTCGCGACGGTCACAGTAGTTTTCCCAGGGGCCAAGGCCGTAGTAGTTCACGCGTGAGAGCGTCGAGTCAATCATGCAGACGAGGCCTGCGCGGCGGAGGTTAGGGGTGTGAGGCGTGAAGGTCGTGGTCATGTCGACGATGCCCTGCGGATAGATGGTGTAGCTGATGGCCGTGGAGCAGAGCTTACCTTCGCGGTTGGTCTTCACGACGAGGTTGCCGTTTTCGTTGGTCACTTCGATCGTGCCCTTTTCGTCGAGTCCGTTGTCGGTGTTGCCGAAGCGGTCATTCTCAATCCAGCGGTGGTTGTCGTAGAGGAAGCCCTGACCGTCAGCGACGATGTTGCGACCGTTGAATGCAAGGGCTGTGAGGCGTGCGGTGGCATTGTCGAAGGTGAGCTGCACCTTGTCGTTGCCCACGATGGTTTCGTGGAGAGCACCCGTGTTGACCATTTCGGGAGCCTTGCTGTCGCTCTGAAGTTTGGCGAGAGGAGCGCGTTCAACGAGGGTGAACTGCTTGAGAGCCACTTCATGGCCGGCGGGAGCGAAGGTCTGCGGCTTGCGCATAGCCACGCGGAGGGTGAGCATCACTTCCTGTCCGGCCTTCTCGGCTTTGGCGAGTTTCACCTTGGGGAGCTTGATGGTGAGTTCAGCGCGTTCGCCGGGGGCAGTGGCGGGAAGAACCACGCTCTTGCTGCCAGCGAGACGTCCGTCAACGAGCACCTCATAGCAGAGACTCATTTCCTGAAGATTGAGGAAAGCATAGCCGTTGGTGAGGCTGACGGTAGCCGTGTTGTTTTCCTTGTTGGCCTTTACGGAGTTGAACTTCACATACTGGTAAGCAGCCTTCACCTCCTTGAGCTTTGCACCCTCTTCGCGGGTGGCGGGGAGGATACCGTTGGAGCAGAAGTTACCCTGATGGGGGCCGGGGAAGTCGTAGCCCGTGTGGAGACGGCGTACGCCTTTCTTGAGTTCGAGCGGTTCGTAGATAGCCTGGTCAACCCAGTCCCAGATACAACCACCGATGGTGGCGTTGGAAGCTTCGATGATGTTCCAGTATTCCGTGAGGCATATTCGCAGAGGAACATCGGCTTGTCGAGGTTGCTCGTGTTCTGGTTCATCCACTTCATGCCCGGATACATCTTGGAGTAGAAGTCGGAGTTGCGTCCGCCACCGTAGGAACCGTTGGTGCGAGAACCTTCGTAGTGCACGGGGCGTGAGTCGAGCGCCTTGGCCGCCTTGTAGCAGTCGGTGAAGTTCTCGCCGTCGCCGGCTTCATTTCCGAGACTCCACATGACCACGCTGGGGTGGTTGCGGTCGCGGAGCACCATGCGGTCGATGCGGTCGACAAAGGCGGGAATCCAGGAGCGCTTGTCGCTGATGCTCTGGTTGGCGTGGTCCTCGAGGTCGGCTTCGTCAACGACGTAGAGTCCGTAGTGGTCGAACATGGCATACATGCGCGCATCATTCGGATAGTGCGACGTACGGATGGTGTTGATGTTGTTCTGCTTCATGAGGAGAACATCACGGAGCATCTCTTCGGTGGTGACGGCACGGCCATGGATGGGAGAGGTGTCGTGGCGGTTGGTACCCTTGAGGAGGACGGGGCTTCCGTTCACGAGAAGCTGGGTGCCCTTGATTTCAACTGTGCGGATACCGACCTTGGTGGAGAAGGCCATTTCGTCTTTGCCGGCGGCGTCCTTCTGAATCACGCGGAGCGTGTAGAGGTTAGGCTGTTCAGCGTTCCATAGAAGCGGGTTGGCCACTTCTAGGGTGACGTTGGCTTTCTGGCCGTCAGTTGATTTCATGATGACCGTCTCTTCCTGCATTTCTTTGCCGTCGGGGGCGAAGAGCTTGAGCGTCACCTGCTTGGACTCCTTGAGTTCGTCGCGATTGTCGAGCGTGAGCTGAACGTTGACCTTGGCGTCGTTGTTGCGGTCGAAGGTGGTGGTGATGTAGTGGTCACGCACGGCCATGCGGGGGGTGCTGTAGAGATAAACATCGCGGAAGATACCCGACATGCGGAACATGTCCTGACATTCGAGGTAGCTGCCGTCGCTCCAGCGGAACACCTGAACGGCGAGGCTGTTTTCGCCCTTGTGGAGATACTTCGTGAGGTCGAATTCAGCTACGTTGTTGGAGCCTTGTGTATAGCCCACATACTGTCCGTTGAGCCAAACGAAGGCTGCGGAATAGATGCCGCCGAAGTGGATGAAGGTGCGCTGTCCGTCCCAGTTTTCGGGGAGATTGAAGGTACGCACGTAAGAACCCACGGGGTTGATGCCGTAGTTGCGTCCGCCGTCGTTGAAGCCCGGACGAGCCTTGATGAAGGGAGGCGTGTTGGAGTGTGGATATTCCACGTTGCAGTAGATGGGGCGGTCATAGCCCTGCATTTCCCAGTTGGAGGGCACGGTGATGGTGTCCCATGAGCTCACGTCGTATCCTTTCTTGAAGAAGTCGAGGGGACGCTGTGAGGGCTCGCTGACGAAGTGGAAGCGCCAGGTGCCGTTGAGCAGGAGCGTGCTGCTGCTGCGCGTGCGGAGCCAAGGCGTGTCATAGAAGGCCTTGTCGGCGAGCATGTCAGCCTCAGAGGGGTAGGGAAGGAAAGTCGCTACGGTCTGTTCCTTGTTTTCGGCAAAGATCGTTTCGTCTTCCCATTTCGGAGATTTGATTTTGGGCTTTTCCACCTGTTCGGCGGTGAACCATGCGTCGCGGTCGGCAGCGTCGTAGTCGGCGCAGACAAGTTTGCCGTTTTTGAGGGCATACATGCCATCCTTGCGGGAGCCTGCAGAGCGGATGATGAAGGTGCCGGTGTGGCCCTTGACCGGTTCGAAGACGAACTTGTTGTTGGTCCACTGTCCTTCAACGCCCGTCCACTGGATGAGCTGACGGATAGACTGGTTGTTACCGCCATCGTCGAAGTTCTGGCTGTAGAAGGCGCCTTCCACCACGCGGAGGGTGGGGGAAATCATCTTGACAGACCAGTATTGGCCACGATTCTTGGCATCAACCTTTTCGCCAATGATGGCTGCGTTGTTCTCGCCAGAATCGCCATTGCCGAGAACGAGCTCGGGGTGGGCAGCAGAGCGGAAACGATAGGTGAGCGCCACGTCGAAGCCTTGCGTCTCGCTAGGGATGATGCTGAAATGGGCGGCCTTGTTGCCTTTGGCTTTTGCCTTGCCGATGAGCACAAGATTGCCGGACTGCAGAGCGGCAGCCATGTCGGGACGGTTGGTCGGAATCAGAATCACGAACTTGCCGTCGTTTTCCACTTTCCAAAGCTGGGCTTCATCGGAACCGTTGTTCTCGCCATATTCGAGGGCGTTACCTTCGGTGCGGATGGCCTTGTTGGAGAAGGGATTGATCATGCGCCAAGAGCCAGAGAGGGCATTCATGGTGAAATGTTGGGTGCTGTTGGCCTCGTCCATTTTGGCGATGGTGAGGTTGCCCTGCTGGTCGGCGCCTACGGCGTAGCCAGACTTGGAAGCGGGCACGACATGGTAGAACGCGCCGCGTGTGAACTCCTGCGCCAGCATACCGCTGACAGCGAAGCACCACGCCACTACGCTGAGCGCCAGTCGTTTGGCCAGATTCGTTGATGTCATAGTGTGCATCTGTTTAAGGGTTTTGTTTTTCTTAGTTCGTTTTGCCGACAAAGATAGTGCAAATCGAGAGAAGAGCAAAGTGAAAGTCTGAAGACTTTCGGCTTTGCTCTTCCGAGATGCCGCCTATCTTATCCAAAGATAGTGCAAATCGAGAGAAGAGCAAAGTGAAAGTCTGAAGACTTTCGGCTTTGCTCTTCCGAGATGCCGCCTATCTTATCCAAAGATAGTGCAAATCGAGAGAAGAGCAAAGTGAAAGTCTGAAGACTTTCGGCT
>ERZ1026892.457-NODE-457-length-19231-cov-11.900344_pt1 | contig 19231 bp, 19 predicted proteins | sample MGYA00380176_ERZ1026892 | MGnify/ENA primary metagenome ERZ1026892 (study PRJEB33269, sample SAMEA4719812) | human gut metagenome | biome: human-associated habitat; feature: organic feature; material: feces | place: Cameroon | collected 2013-10 ... | reverse complement strand
GTTGAATGGCTGGACAGCCGCTTACTTTGGGACGCACATGAGTCAGGAAACGCCCGCTTCACAGACTGAAGCGCGAATTAAAACAAAACGTCGCATATCACCGTTCTGGCTATTGCCGGTCATCGCGCTGATGATTGCCGGCTGGCTTATCTGGAATAGCTACGAAGATCGGGGCTCCACCATTACCATCGACTTTATGTCGGCGGATGGTATTGTCCCCGGCCGCACGCCGGTCCGTTTCCAGGGCGTTGAGGTAGGTACGGTGCAAGATATCCGCCTGGCCCGCGACCGCAGCAAAATTGAAGTTCGCGCCAGCATCAAAAGCGACATGGACGACGCGCTGCGTGAAGAGACCCAATTCTGGCTGGTGACGCCAAAAGCCTCTCTCGCCGGGGTATCCGGATTGGATGCGCTGGTCGGCGGTAACTATATCGGCATGATGCCCGGTAAAGGCGAGCCGCGGGATCATTTCACCGCGCTTGATACACAGCCGAAATACCGCCTGAACAACGGCGAGCTAATGATCCACCTGCATTCGCCGGACCTCGGTTCGCTCAACAGCGGGTCATTGGTCTACTTCCGCAAAATTCCGGTTGGCCGTGTCTACGACTACACGATCAACCCCAACAATCAGGGCGTCACCATCGACGTGCTGATTGAGCGTCGTTTTACCAATCTGGTGAAAAAAGGCAGCCGTTTCTGGAACGTTTCCGGAGTGAAAGCCGACGTCGGTCTGAGCGGCGCGAAAGTGCAGTTGGAAAGTCTGGCCGCGCTGGTTAACGGTGCGATTGCCTTCGACTCGCCATCCGACTCCCAGCCTGCCGCGCAGAACGATGAGTTTGGCCTCTATGAAGATTTGGCGCACAGCCAGCGCGGCGTGCTTATTCAGTTGCAGTTACCGAATGGCGATGGGCTGAAAGCAGGCTCGACGCCGATGCTCTATCAAGGGCTAGAAGTGGGGCAACTGACAAAAATGACGCTCAACCCGGACAGTTCTGTGACCGGTGAAATGACCGTCGACCCGAGTGTGGTATCGCTGCTGCGCGAAAATACGCGCATCGAACTCCATCAGCCGAAGCTGTCGCTGGAAAACACCAATCTGAGTCAGCTGCTCACCGGCAGCACCTTTGAACTGGTGCCTGGAGAAGGCGCGCCCAAGGATCGCTTTACCGTGCTTGCTGCGGATAAAACCTTGTTACAGCAACCCGGCGTACTGACGCTAACTCTGACCGCGCCCGAGAGCTACGGCATCGACGCGGGGCAGCCTATCATGCTGCACGGCGTGCGTATCGGCCAGGTCATGGAGCGTAAGTTGAACGCGAAAGGAATCAGCTTCGCCATCGCCATTGATCCGCAATATCGTGACCTGCTGCACGGTGACAGCAAGTTTGTGGTGAACAGCAAGATGGACGTGAAAGTGGGTGTCGACGGCGTGGAGTTCCTCGCGGCCAGCGCCAACGAATGGCTAAGCGGCGGCATTCGCATTTTGCCTGGGGAAAAAGGCCAAATGAAGGCCAGCTACCCGCTGTTCGCCAATCTGGAGAAAGCGCAGGAAAATAATCTTAGCGACTTCCCAACCACCACATTGATGCTCACCGCAGAAACGCTGCCGGATATTCAGACCGGTTCCGTGGTGCTGTACCGTAAGTTTGAAGTAGGCGAAATCACCTCCGTTCAGCCACGCGCCAACGCGTTTGATATCGCCGTACATATTAAGCCGGAATACCGTTCTTTGCTCACCGCTAACAGCGTGTTCTGGGCTGAAGGTGGCGCGAAAGTGCAGTTAAACGGGAGCGGTCTGACGGTGCAGGCCTCCCCTCTTTCGCGGGCGCTCAAAGGCGCAGTTAGCTTTGATAACATCAGCGAAGCGAATAACGGCACCCGCAAGGGCGACAAGCGGGTCCTGTTCCCCTCAGAAACCGCCGCGCGCGCGGTGGGTGGACAGATCACGCTGCACGCCTTTGATGCGGATAAACTTTCTGCCGGTATGCCAATTCGTTATCTCGGCATCGATATCGGACAGGTACAAAGCCTGGAGCTCAATGCCTCGCGCAATGAAGTTCAGGCCAGCGCCGTGCTCTACCCGGAGTACGTCAATACCTTTGCCCGCCGCGGCACTCGTTTCTCCGTGATTACGCCGCAAATCTCGGCCGCTGGCGTTGAGCACCTGGATACCTTGCTCCAACCGTACGTCAACGTTGAGCCGGGCCACGGGGAGCAGCGTCGCGACTTTGAGCTCCAGGAAGCGACCATTTCCGATTCACGCTATCTCAACGGCCTGAATGTGGTGGTGGAGGCGCCGGAATCCGGCTCGCTGAGTATCGGTACGCCGGTGTTGTTCCGCGGCATTGAAGTCGGCACCGTTACCGGCTTACGTCTCGGCAGCCTCTCTGACCGAGTCATGATTGAAATGCGTATCGGCCAGCGTTATCAGCATCTGGTGCGCAACAATTCAGTCTTCTGGCTGGCTTCCGGCTATAGCCTCGACTTTGGCCTGATTGGCGGCGTCGTGAAAACCGGCACCTTCAATCAGTTCATTCGCGGCGGGATCGCTTTCGCCACGCCGCCGGGGACACCGCTGGCGCCGAAGGCGCAGGAAGGCAAACACTTCCTGCTGCTTGAGTCGGAGCCGAAAGAGTGGCGCGAATGGGGCACCGCCCTGCCGCGTTAACGACCGTCCTCACGCGCCGGTGTCCCGTCACCGGCGCGTTTTATGGTAGACTGCGCGCTCTTTATCTCCTTGTGGTATTCGCCAGTGGCTCAAAACTCTGTCTATTTTCCTGATGAATTCCTCGCGCAGATGCGTGAGGCCATGCCGGCTCATCTCTCATTTGACGCATTTCTTGCCGCCTGCCAGCGCCCGCTGCGCCGCAGTATTCGCGTGAATACGCTGAAAATCACGGTCGATGACTTCCTGCGTCTGGTTGACCCTTATGGCTGGCAACTGACCCCGGTCCCCTGGTGTGCCGAAGGTTTTTGGATCGAGCGTGACGACGAGGACGTGTTGCCGCTGGGCAGCACCGCCGAACATTTGAGCGGACTGTTTTATATTCAGGAAGCCAGTTCCATGCTGCCCGTCGCGGCACTGTTTGCCGACGGAGCGGCACCGGTTCGGGTGATGGACGTTGCCGCAGCCCCGGGCTCTAAGACCACGCAGATTGCGGCCAAAATGGGCAATCGCGGAATGCTGCTGGCCAACGAATTTTCCGCCAGCCGGGTGAAGGTGTTGCATGCCAACATCAGTCGTTGCGGCATTAGCAATACCGCGCTGACGCATTTTGACGGCCGCGTGTTTGGCGCTGCCTTACCCGAATGCTTTGATGCCATATTGCTGGATGCCCCCTGTTCCGGCGAAGGGGTTGTGCGTAAAGACCCTGATGCATTGAAGAACTGGTCGCTGGCAAGTAATCAGGCCATAGCCGAAACCCAACGCGAGCTGATCGACAGCGCGTTCCACGCGCTGCGCCCAGGCGGGACGCTGGTCTATTCCACCTGCACGCTGAACCGCGAAGAGAACGAATCGGTCATCGCCTGGCTGCTGGCGCGTTATCCGCAGGAAGTGGAAGTCTTGCCTTTAGGTGAGCTTTTTGCCAGCGCTGACCAGGCGCTGACGCCGGAAGGCTTTCTGCACGTATTCCCACAAATTTATGACTGCGAAGGGTTCTTCGTTGCGCGACTGCGTAAAACAGCGGCCATCGAAGCGCTGCCTGCGCCGGGCTACAAGGTGGGTAAATTCCCATTCACACCGATGAAAACGCGTGAATCCGCTGCCGTTGAAAGCGCAGCGCGAAGCGTGGGTATTGAATGGGATGACGCGCTAACGCTGTGGCAGCGTGACAAAGAGATCTGGTTGTTCCCTGCTGAAATCGCGCCGTTGCTGGGTAAAGTTCGTTTTTCCCGCATCGGTTTGAAACTTGCCGAAACGCACAACAAAGGCTTCCGCTGGCAGCATGAAGCGGTCGTTGCGCTGGCCAATACGCAAAAATTGGGTCACGAACTCACGCTGGAAGAAGCACAGGAATGGTATCGCGGTCGCGACGTGTATCCGCAGCAACCTCCCGCTCACGACGACGTCATTGTCACGTTCCAGGGTTTCCCCTTAGGGTTGGCGAAACGCATTGGCTCACGGTTGAAGAACAGTTTTCCCCGAGAGTTGGTACGCGACGGTAAGCTGTTTTCCAGCAGGTCCGAGTAGCGCTTAAAAAAAACGCACTTTTTCACTGGCGTAATTTTCTACGTTGACTACGCTGAAAAGGTACGGCCTAACTGGTCGTACCACAACGGTCAGCAGATTAACGGAGAGCATTATGAGTAAAACCAGCTTACGCATCGGCGCATTCGAGATTGATGACGCCGTTCTGCACGCCGATCAGCACGGTGAGCGAACGTTAAGCATCCCTTGTAAGTCCGATCCCGATTTATGTATGCAGTTAGATGCCTGGGACGCCGATACCAGCATCCCGGCCCTTCTTGATGGCGAACGTTCCGTTCTCTACCGCAAGCACTACGATCAACCGTCCGATGCCTGGGTTATGCGCCTTGTCTGACCCAAAAGGAACCCGCCCATAGGCGGGTTATTTATTTGGCGTGTGGCACCACTTTGTACAATGAGGCTTCACCGCGCGGGCGCGTTTTAAACCGACGATGCACCCACAGATATTGCTCAGGCGCACGTAAAATCTCACGCTCAATGATTTTATTCATATAGCTGGCAGCCGGGATCTCATCCCCACTCGGGTAATCGGTCATCGCTTCGCTGATATGCAGGGTATACCCTTTCTGGCAGGGCTTACGCACCATGGTCACAGTTAGCATGGCAGCGCCGGAAAGACGTGACAGTACGTTTGTTCCGTTGGTGGTCGCCGCTTCGGTGACTGAGAAGAATGGCGCGAACACGCTGCCTTTCGGGCCGTAATCCTGATCGGGAGCGAACCACACGGCTTCACCGGCCTTGAGCGCCTGCACCAGACCGCGCAGGTTACGACGGTCAATCATCGCCTTGTTTGAGCGCAGACGCCCGGTAGTCTGGACCCACTCCATGAGCGGATCGTTATGCGGACGGTAGGTTGCCATCATTGGACGACATAGCCCCATCGCACGGCCGCCAAGCTCCAGCGACATAAAGTGGACGCCAACGACCATTACACCGCGCTGTTCTTTCAGGGCGTTCATCAGGTTGGCATAACCTTCCACATCAAACCATTTTTTGACGCGAGCATCGCTCCAGAACCAGGCCATCCCGGTTTCAATCAGCCCCATGCCCAGCGACATAAAGTTTTGCTCAATCAGCTTTTCACGTTCCGCAGCATCCATATGCGGGAAACAAAGTTCAATATTACGCGTGGCAATCTGCTCACGGCGTTTTAGAAAACGGCGAGATGCTTTACCCAGAGAGGTGCCAAGCCAGTGTAAAAGAGGATACGGCAGTTGAACGACCAGCCACAGTAAAGCGAGTGCAAGCCACTTCAGCCCATTACGCGGGTGAAGCAAAGCGGTATTAAAATTTTTGGACATCATTTTTCCAGCAACGAAATGCAAGGGTAACACTTAAGGAGAATCGAATCCGTTCATTCATCTTTATGCGTTTGTGTATATGTTGGACCCTGCTGCATTCGACAAATTCACTTCCCAGACGTTTATTTACAAACGGCTGGTAACAGAGGTATGGCGCGGGGGTGGCAGACTGTGGCTCAACTCGCCGAGAGCATGCGCCTTTTTCATGCAAAAAAATAGAGAATTTAATTCACATTACAAAATAATTTTTTTAATGCTAACGTTTTGTATTATTAGCGGGTTATCAATTTTCTAACATCATAATTTTAATCATGTTTTCTTTTCTTATCAGCGCGACGTTAGGTGGCGTTTTGACTATTGGTTGTGTTCGGGACAGAACATAAAAGAGACCGGGTAAGATTCCTGGCTACCCTCGCGTTTCTGCGCGGATAAGGGATAAGAAAATTCTTCTTTGCGATAAAATTTACGCCGATGAATCTTCCGTAAGCGTTAAGATAAGCATTCAGCCGAGTTGCCCCACCAGCGACTCAAAAGATGAAGGGAGTAACCAGAACATAATGCAGCGTCAGAACGTCTCATCATCACGTATAAAATCAATTGGTTACGATGCAAAGCAAAAAATACTGGAAATAGAGTTCTTCGGGTTAGGCATTTACCAATATGTTGGCGTCACCTCAAAAACGTACGAAACATTTCTCAGCGTGAAGTCAAAAGGACGCTTTTTTGATGGCGTCATTAAAGACAAATTCCTCTGCCGAAAAATAGGCTGAGCAGCCTTTCGGGATTTGCACATAATGCATCGCCATAACAGATAGCAAAAAGCCAGCGATTAGGCTGGCTGAGTGACTCAGATGCGTTGTCGGGTGACGCGTATCAACTCCCTTTGTAAGTGGAGTATCCGTACTGACTTAGCAAGAGAGGGATATGAAGCTTTTCGTTGGTCTGCGTCACGGTGAATAACACCGGGACCTCAGGGAAAAATGAGGACAGCTTTTCACTCTTAAAATAGTCGCCCGTTTTGAACGTCACCCGGTACACCCCTGGCTGCATGTCCTTATCTTCCGGATACAAGGATTTAATACGGCCATCATTATCTGTTTTTCCTTTGGCAAGCATGTCCCAGCCTGTTGGCTGTTGTTTTTCCAAAGTAACGTCAACGTCCCTGGAAGGGATCCCCGTTTGCTGGTTTAAGATGTGAACACTGAGCGTTCCCGCAGGCGCACTAAACGCAACTGGCGTGAAGATAGCGGTAGACAGCAACATCAGACGGGCTATTTTGTTCATTTTTTCTTCCTGTGGTTACAAGCACAGGTCAAGCTTAAACGTGTTTTGGATAAAAAAAATTCAACTTTTCGTTAAGAATTCGGACGAGCACAATACGAAGGATAACGTACGCTTAGGCACATGCAACTAAGCAGATACTCCCGGAGATTTATCCTTGATGACAGTTGTCTCATTGGGCACCATATTGGTCTTGCAAAAAATACATTTTGCACCAAATGGATTTCTCTCTGAGACATCAAATATTGATGTTCGATATTGGGAACCATGACAACATGGACACCTGAAGTGAATATTTAAATTCATAATTTATACCTCTCTGATAACAGTTGTCGCAGCGTATTTTTATCGGAAATTTCGCTTTTTTTTACGTTCTAACGCTCTGCAAAATATCTAAAAACACAAACAACTTCTAAATAAACGTGTATGGTGGCAGCCCCCTATTCAAATCCTCGCAACATTCCTAAAAACATTGCTATTGCCAAATGGTCAAGGTCGATATCGGACCGGCTCATTTGAGCATCTCAATTTTAATGATGATAATAAACGCATAGTATTGTACGTTGGACTCAAAGAGAGGTGATATCAGCGGTAGAGTCTGGCTATGAGGACTGCTTTGTAGAAAGTTTTACGTTTGTTTGTATTTCAAACTGACATCTTATTAATGCATTTCCTGCGCTGATTGGCAAATTTTATTTTAGCCGTCCAGGAGTCTCCATCTAAAATACACAGATAGAATTAGCTTTTTATTTTTTTTAGCGTATAATCTAGCCGTGTTTTTCATCAAGGAATCTATTTGTCTCGTAAAATGACAGGAATTGTCAAAAGTTTTGATGCCATAAGTGGCAAAGGCTTTATCACCCCATCAGACGGCCGAAAGGACGTTTTACTCCATATCTCAGCACTCTACAGCTGTGAATCTGAATCCCCAAAACCGGGAGACCGTGTCGAATTTTGTCGTATGAATGGTCTGAAAGGACCTGTGGCTGCGAATATCTACCTATCCTGAACGGTATCCAAACCCAAAAACCTGTATCGTCCATCGCCCTGCCGTAAGTTAAGTCGCCCATTGTCCAGACCATCATGGAAAAACGGAGGCAGACTTCAATTGCACTTTTGAGTTGAACTGTAACCCCTCATAAGTAGGGAGTTAGGCCATACTGCAATTTTTATTGACTAGCTAAGTACGCATAAACTCAGGTAAGTCCCTTAAAAAATGCATAGCAGATCAGCCCCACTAAAACCAGGATAACTAACGCCACCACTATTGCTATGAAAATATGCCATAGTGCCTTCAGGATAGAGATAAAAGCGGATGCCTTTTGGGCCGACGATAAGCAAGTTCCATGTTCTCTCTCCCACTCAGTAGACCAAATAGTGTGCTCCCTCATCCATGCTACCACATGTGCATAGACAGCAAATCCAACCCCAAGACCGACAGCTACTGATGCAAGATTGATACAGTAGTACAGGAGTTCAGATTCGAAAAAAAATGGATTGAAGCGATCGGTTATTGCACCAAATAAAAGACCGACACAGGGAATCAGAATCCCACCATACTTTTCAAAAGCGAGTGTAGATACGTAACTAAAACGCCTCAAATCCCCTCCTAAAACAAGTCATGTAATTTTTATTTTTTGCACCAAAGGTCAATTCATATCATACATGAATGAACCATTTTGATTATCATACTCCTACAACTCACTTACCCAAAACATGGGATCGTTATGAAAAAACGCTTAGTCATCGCACTCATCACATTCAGCGCTAGCTCGTTAGCTCAGGAAGAATTTTTCTACAAATGCGATGATGGAACCAAAGCCCATCAGTATCTGGACGAAAATGGCAAAGCGGTGATGGATTTCCATGGTGTAAAAACCACCTACAGAGGCATCAACGCGGCCAATGAGCTTAGCTTTGTTGCGGATGGTTATAGTCTGAGTATGAAACCACTGACAGAAACCCGATTTAACATGGATTTGTTGGGACAAAAAACACGCTACGCGACAAATTGTGACGAAATACAGGAATAGCTATTTTTCGAAGTCGTCCCCCCCTCCATTTCGAGGGGGATAAATCTTGCTGCAATCTGTTTCGGCTAAAGCAGTATAAAAATCTTCATCATAATCATCTCGATACGAACTACGACGCTCCTCTTGACTATCTTCATATCCGGCATCCAGGCGGCCATCATAATCTTTGGATGGGTCGAATACACTCTGAATAGAATGATATAGATAGCAAGAGACCAAATACGATTCCTGTTGGCGGCGGAGAACAATAAAATCTTCATAATTCAATAAATTAATAAATACTTTATGCTTTCGTCATCCTTAAACGTTACATCACATCCCTTTAAATACAGATAGTTATAATTTTCTACTGCAGAGTTCGGCAGAATTTCAGGCGTCTTACCACTCAAAATGCTCTCACCGCCATTTCCTGTGGTGATAACATCTAAACCTTCCTCTCTGTAAGGGCTTTGAAATGAGTATTATTTATGTCGTTGTCTTAACGTATGTAAAACCACTGCAAGAAGTTGACGCTCAAATTCCTGAACACGTTAAGTGGCTTAAAAGAGGCTACGCAGAGGGCGTATTTCTCGCGTCAGGCAGAAGAATCCCTCGAAATGGCGGAGTTATACTCGCAAAATGTGACAGTATCGAGTCGCTTGAGGAGCGCCTTAGTCAGGACCCATTCCAAAAATTGAAGATCGCTGAAGCTGAAATTATTCCCTTTGATGCTTCTATGAGATCTGAATTGCTGGAAAATATTCTTTGATTGCATATCGGCTCAATTTCCCATGTTGGGCCGTTCATCTAGAGCAACCGCTCCCAATTCGCTATCTAGCGCCACCTCATAGATTACCCTTCCCCACCAAGCTGATCATCTGGGCTCGTGGTAAGGGATCGCCAGCGGTTACTGAAAAACAGCCTGAAACCAATTGTGGAATGATCCAAAGCAAACCAGCGCGGATTACTCAACAGTTAAGCAGATGCTCTACCAGAAGTAGCGATAAATCCTCTCAGTTGCCACATTTCATCCGCTGCATGCTGTTATCTGATGTAAGATTTATGTAATGTCCCGCAGCGCTATCTCCAACGCAATTTATTAATAAGTTCTATTTGTCGTATCAATTAGTGAATATCTGTATTTTAATATTAACCCTCGAAATTTCCGCATTTTTTGTACTTTTTTGTTTTTATGTCCTAATTATTATTTCCCCTTAAGGCTTTCTTAAGGAATTAGCACTACGGGGGGCATTGAGCGCTTTTGTCATTCCCAATAAGGCATATTGACTTCCACTGCAATATCAGAACAACACTTATGTATGTGATAAGAAGTAACATATGATAACCAAGACCAAACTTTGCAACTTCAAATTATACTATAAAGATAATGAAGAGAAATATAAGTCAATCTTTGCCGATGTGGTGAACTATCGGTTTAGAACGCTAAAGGTATTTCGTAACACTAACGATACGAAGGTATCCTTGATTGATACTGAATACGGAAAATATATCCTCAAAATATTTTCTCCCAAAACGCGAAAGGCTGAGAGATTTTTAAAATCATTTATTAAAGGTGACTATTATAAACATCTGATAGTTAAAACCGATCGTGCAAAAAAAAAGGGACTTGTTTTTCCGAATGATATTTATTTTCTTGCAGAGAGAAAAATCTTCAACTATTCAGGGATCTTTATCATGCTGAATGAGTATGTGGAGGGTGAAATGCTCTGCGATTATGCCATCATCCCTGACGCCTTTAAGAACGAAATTAAAAAGTCGATAGATAAGTTGCACTCTTTAAACCTACTTTCTGGCGACCCGCACAGTGGTAATTTTGTTGTCACCAAAGAGGGTATCCGTTTAATCGATCTGACAGGAAAACGATGCACGCCAGAAAGAAAAGCCCGCGACCGAATTTCGTTAGAGGAAAATTTGGGCATTCCAAATGAAATAAAAAATTTTAGCTATTATCATGCTATTTTTAAGAAATGCATTCGTAAATTTATTAGAAGGAAGAGGTAATATAGATTATCGCGATTAATTAATCATTAACTGCCAATCGCAGACTCCGCGATATCACTTAATTTTTCGGCAATGGCTGCCACATCGTTTTCCCTTCCCCGCCTGGCCGGATAGTCAGGGCTCATGGTAAAGGGTTGCCAGGTGTTATGAAAAAACAGCTCGCTGTCGATGGTAGAATTATCCACAGCAGAGAAACAAGCTTCACGCACCAAAGGAGCCATTTTCGGACGCGGAACATCACTGTGTTGGCGCACTATCAATCCGCAGCCATACCAATGCTAATTCATACGTCCGAGATTCGTAGCCTGGCAGGTCGCGTGTAGGAAGATGCCTACGGTGAAGAATTCACGCAAAAGCGGCTGGGTCACGCCCCGGAGAATACGACCAAAATCTATCCCGATGAGCGGGACGATAGCGCTTATAAAATGTTATGAATCCTTGTAAAAAGAATGTTAAAGGTGGTATAACCAAAGGTGCCGGAATACAGAAGTTCGGATATTCTCGGGCACTGCCTTGTAATAGATTGATTTATAAGACACATAAAAAGAGACCGAATACGATTCCTGTATTCGGTCCAGGGAAATGGCTCTTGGGAGAGAGCCGTGCGCTAAAAGTTGGCATTAATGCAGGCTAAGTCGCCTTGCTTTATAAGAATAGATGACCGTGACAGCTTTTCCAGTCCACAGACCTGGAGAGTGGAAAATTTTCGTCGATTAAACGGTATAGCTTAAAAAAAACCGCAACCATTCTGCGAGAGTGATTGCGGTTTTTTATTGATTATTAAACAGATACGCTATTCGTTAGCAAAGTTTCTCTGCGCGTTCAATAAACGGAGCGAGGCTCATTTTCACTCCCGGCTGATGCGGATCGTCAATCTGAATGACGCTTAGCGGCTGCGCCTGGGTCTTACCGGCCTTGACCTGCTGCTCAGCGACGTCGTTCAGCGGGTACTGCACCAGAGTACTGGGGTTAATCACATACAGTGCGTTATCAGCACGGCAGGTGAGCATGACCTCTTCGCGGTTAAACGCCCACTTCTCTTTTCCCACCTCAAAGCGGCTCACGGTGATGACCTGTGCAGCCAGCGCGCTGCTGGCCGTCGTTAACAACAACAAAGAGAGAATAATCTTTTTCATAATTCGCCAGTTCAATTAAAAAGGTTCCCAGGTGGAGAAAAGACTGACGCACGCCAGCACCAGCGCCCCCAAAACAATTTCCACCTGCGTGGTACGTAAAAAGACGCGCTGCGCCCATCCATTCGCTGCCGTCATCCTTGGCACCAGTAAATAGCGGTTAAGCAGCGCCATGACTATCATCAGCGCAACCAGTCCCACTTTTACCCATAGCGCAACGCCATACGGTGTTGCTGCTGTGAAACCGCCCTGAATCATCCAGGCATTTACCAGCCCCGTCGCCACCGCAGCTGCCACGGCCAGATGCCCATAGCGGGAATAACGCATCATCGTGGTAATAGCTAACTTACGCCAGCGGCCTTTTGCCAACCGTAAACAGTACAAGAAGGGGACCAGACCGCCCACCCATGCCGCTGCGCAAAGCAGATGCGCTGCATGGTTAATACGCTGTAGCACTCCGGCTACGCCTTCATACATCGCCGCATGGCCGACGCCCGCCAGCAGAATAAACTGCGCGACGCACAGAAGCAAAAGCCGCCGCATCATCTGCCGTGGCTGTACACAGGCAATACCGAAGGCCACCCATGCCAGCACAATTTCCCACAGCCAGACGCTACCAAACTGCGTGTGCAATACTGCCTGCCAGACCTCCGGACGCCAGGTATCAGACCAGCCATCTCCCATCAGCCCGCCTTGCGCCACCAGCATCAGCATGGCCGACAGCACGCTCAGCGTCAGCGCACTGCGCAGTAGTTGGGAAAAACGCTGAATCAACAGTCGCCGTAGCTCAGAAGGTGCCCACCAGCCCGCATAAAGCGTGCAACCGAAGGCCACCATCAACGAGGCAAAATGAATAAACCGTAAACTAATATAGAGTGCCGCTAGCATGGTTACTTCACACTAAACTGGTACTGACCTTTCGTTTTGTGCCCGTCAACCGACACCACGTGCCACTCAACGGTGTACAGACCGGGTGTCAGCGTCTGGGTCAGTGGCACCCTCATCTGCGTCTTATCATTTTCGCTGCGAGTGGCCTTGCCTGTTCCGATGACCTGCTTATCCGGGCCGGTAAGCTTAACGCCACTAAAGTTGGCTTCGATACCTTCTGAAAAATTCAGCGTCAGCATTTGCGGTGCTGAGGTGACTTCGGTATTGGCGGCAGGCGTCTGTTGTTGCAGGTGGGCGTGAGCCCATAGGGGCGAGGAGCCGAAGGCACTCAAAAGAAACAGCGTGGCACAGAGCGTGCGAGGTGCGGTGAATTTCATTTCCATCATTCCCTTTTGTTATCAATATAAGTCAAAGAATAACGCTGTATAATGTTCACGTCGAGATGGGCGCCCCCTGGACTTGCCATTTTGCGAGACTCTTAGTAACTTTTGCGCGTGATCCTAAGGAGAAAACCATGCAAACCAATCTGGCAGCCCTGCCTCAGCAGGAAATGGATAAAGTTAACGTCGATCTTGCCGCCGCGGGCGTTGCATTTAAAGAGCGTTATAACATGCCGGTCGTGGCCGAAGTCGTCGAACGCGAGCAGCCCGCCCATCTGCGCGACTGGTTCCGCGAGCGGCTGATCGCGCATCGTTTAGCTTCTGTAAACCTTTCCCGTCTGCCTTACGAACCCAAACAGAAATAATTATTACTGTTAGTTACAATTCCTTACATCCGGTCTGTTACTATTGCTCAGAATAAAAACTCGCTGACAACGTGTTGAAGGACGCAACTATGCTGACATGGACTATTGCCGCAGCGCAATATGCGCCCCGAACGGGAGGCGTCGCCGAAAACATCACCCACCATCTGCGCTTTATTAACGCCGCCGCCGAGCAGGCGTGTAAGGTGCTTATCTTTCCGGAACTTTCTCTTACTGGCCCCAACGACGAACACACGCTCCCCGCGCCGCCCTGTGATAACCAACTACAGCCACTGCGCGACGCCGCCCAGCGCCACCAGATGACAATCATTGCCGGGCTACCGATGGAGAACGAGGGCAAGCGTATTAAAGGCATCGTCATTTTCGCTCCCGATGCCGCCACCCCGCTTAAACAGCAGCAGGGGCACGGTACCTGCCTGGCGCCAGAGTCGGACCAGGTCAGCGTCTTTGAACTGAACCATGAAGGCTGCGAACTTTCCCCTCAGGCGTCCCTACTGGCTACCGTTAGCTGCATGGCGGAACCGCAGCAGCAGCGGACAACCCAACGCCTGCAGCGGTTTGCGCATAAGTACGCCATCGCGGTATTGAAGTCGAATTACGCCAGCGGAACCTTTTCCGGCGGTAGCGCGCTGTGGGATGAGAGCGGCCAGCTGATCGTGCGCGCCGACAGCGGAGAATTGCTGTTAACCGGCAGAAAAAGCGCCCAGGGTTGGCAAGGCGAGATCATTCCATTACGCTAGTCGTTTTGGCCGGGAGTTCGCCATGCTGCGCGTTATTGATACCGAAACCTGTGACCTGCAAGGGGGCGTCGTTGAGATTGCCTCCGTCGACGTTATTGACGGGCAAATCGTCAACCCGATGAGTCATCTGGTTCGCCCCGACCGTCCCATCAGCGCACAGGCGATGGCGATCCACCGGATTACCGAAGAAATGGTCGCCGATAAGCCGTGGATTGAAGAGGTCGTCCCCTTCTATCAGGGAAGCCCATGGTACGTTGCCCATAACGCCAGCTTTGACCGCCGCGTATTGCCGGAGATGGACGGCGAGTGGATTTGCACCATGAAATTAGCGCGTCGCCTGTGGCCTGGCATTAAGTACAGCAATATGGCGCTCTATAAGTCCCGCAAGCTGAGCGTAGCCACGCCCCCAGGACTACACCACCACCGCGCGCTGTACGACTGCTACATTACCGCCGCGCTGCTGATCGACATCATCCAAACCTCTGGCTGGACGCCGGAACAGATGGCTGACGTCACCGGACGGCCTGCGCTGCTCCGTACCTTTACCTTTGGTAAATACCGTGGACAGGAAGTGGCAGAAGTGGCGAAAAACGATCCGGGCTACCTGCGCTGGCTGTTTAACAACCTCGACCGCATGAGCCCGGAACTACGTTCAACGCTGAAGCACTACCTTGGCCAATAGCCTAGCGCTCCGAGCGCCCTGGTAGCGTTCCCTGGGCCAGGGCAATCAGGAAAGCATACTCCAGCGCCACCCCCTCATAGCTCTTATAGCGCCCGGACTTGCCGCCATGGCCGGCATCCATCTCGGTACACAGTAGCAACAGGTTATCGTCGACCTTAAGTTCACGTAGCCTGGCCACCCATTTTGCCGGCTCCCAGTACTGCACCTGCGAATCGTGTAACCCGCTGGTGACCAGCAGATGCGGGTAAGCCTGCGGCTGTACGTTGTCGTACGGGCTGTAGGATTTCATATAGCGATAGTAGGTTTCATCCTGCGGATTGCCCCACTCTTCAAACTCGCCGGTAGTGAGCGGAATCGACTCATCCAGCATGGTGGTCAGCACATCAACAAACGGAACCTGTGCCACTACGCCGTGAAACAGCTCCGGTCGCTGGTTGATAACCGTCCCCATTAGCATACCGCCCGCGCTGCCGCCCATGCCGTAACACAAATTCGGCGCGCCATAGCCCTTCGCCAGCAGCGCATCGCAGACGTCGAGATAGTCGTTAAAGGTGTTTTGCTTCTTGAGGAATTTGCCGTCTTCATACCACTGCTGGCCCAGTTCACCGCCGCCGCGAATATGGGCAATCGCAAAGACAAAACCGCGATCGAGCAGGCTCAGGCGGCTGCTGCTGAAATCGGCGTCCATGCTGGCGCCGTAAGAGCCATAGCCGTAGACCAGCAGCGGATTTTTCCCCCGACGAAAATGCTCGTGGCGATAGACCAGCGAAACCGGTACCTCAACGCCATCCCGTGCGGTTACCCACAGGCGTTCGCTGCGATAGCGGCTGGCATCGAAGCCTTTTACCTCCTGTTGTTTAAGCACGCGGCGCTCGCCGCTATCCATATCAAGCTCAAACAAGGTATCCGGCGTGGTCATCGAGGAGTAGCCGTAGCGTAAACAGGCTGTTTCCGGTTCCGGGTTATAGGCAATCCAGGTGACATAGGCCGGATCGTCAAAGGCGATAGCCGTCTCCTGATGAGTTTGCCGATGAATCTGCCGCAGGCTGGTTAATCCACGCTGGCGTTCTTCCACCACCAGCCAGTCGCGGAATAACGTGAAATCTTCCAGCATCACCGTCTCGCGCGCGGCGATTAACGTCAGCCAGTCCCCTTCTTCCCCGTTAACGCCACGATAGAGGCCAAAGTTTTTACCTTCGCGGTTTGAACGAATATAAAAATGCCCCTGGTAATGGTCAAGGCTGTATTCATGATCCTTACGGCGAGCTAAAAATGTCTGCGGCTTCGCGTCAGGCGTATCGGCATCGACCAGCAGCATTTCACTGGTTGTGGCGCTGGACAGCGCAATCACCACGTACTGGCGCGACGAGGTCTTATGCAGGCTGACGTAAAACGTTTCATCCTGCTCTTCATAGATAAGCTCATCGTGCGTGGAGGGTGCCCTCACCTGATGACGCCAGACCTGCCATGGCAGCAACGTCGTCGGGTGCTGGCGCACATAATAGAGTGAACGGGAGTCGTTCGCCCACACCACGCCGGGCGAAACATTGTCAATCACCTCCGGTAGCCAGGTCTCATCTTCCAGATGACGAATCCGCAGGCTGTACTGGCGGCGAGAGAGGAAATCTTCGGTTACCGCCAGGAGATTGTTGTCGGGAGCGACGTTTAGCCCTCCCAAAGTATAAAACTCACTGTGCGCCGCACGCTTGTTTTCATCAATCAGCAGCGACCAGCTCTCCTCTCCCAGCGCCTGGCGCTGATAAAGGGCATATTCGCGCCCCGGCTCAAAAACCTGACGGTAGCGATAACCATTTTTGATATACGGCGCAGAAACCTCGCGCGGAGGGATCCGGTCCACAATCTCTTTCAGCACGCGATCCTGTAGGCTGCGCTGGGATGACATCACCTGGCGGCCATAGGCGTTTTCCTGCTGTAAATAGTCGATAACCGCAGGCCTGGCGCGCGTGTCATCGCGCAGCCAGTAGTAGTTATCAATGCGCGTATCGCCATGCAATGTCATGGCGTGGGGGATCCGTTTTGCTTTTGGCGGCATCTCATTATTCTTCTGTTTTAGTCACACCCTATAAGGGTGGACAAATTAAACAATGATGCAAGCAAAAGCGGTGATAAAAGTAATTAAAGTTGCTGTTTTTGCTGCTGTAAATCGCGCTCGATGCCCTCACGGACCTCCGGCGGCAGTTTCAACGCATCGCCCAGCGCGTTCAGGTAGCTGCGCTCCATAAAATGATCGATATCGATTGCCGCACAGCTAATGAAATAGAGTTCCAACGCTTCTTCTTCATTGTGGACGTCTCGCGCCAGACGTTGAGGGTCGAGCGGTTGTTCCATCGCCCGCGCAATCAGCGCACGCCCCTGCTCTGCAATACCGGCTTCACGCAGCTGCTGTTCAATCGCCTGCTGCTCTTTCGCATCGATATGTCCATCGCTCTTCGCCGCAAAGACCAGCGCCAGAATCAGACGTTCGGTACGCACATCCAGCGGCGCCGCCGATTCGCCGTACTGGCTGGCCGCCTGCGGGTCTGCGCGCAATTTATCTTTGTACTTGTTCCACAACACGCTACCAGCCACCGCGCCACCGCCCACCAGCAGCGCGCCGGTACCGTACTTCGCCAGTATCTTTCGCGATGACTTACTGGCCAGCAGTAGCCCAGCCAAACCGCCTAACGCACCGGGCACCAGCATTTGGCTAAGATCGCTTTTACTCTCCCCCGATTTTTGCCCCAGCAGAGACTGCAGTTGATTAAGCCAGCCTGACATACGACCTCCAGTAGAAATAGGTGAGAAACTCAGCCTATGCGAGCAGATGTCAGGATATGTCTATGCCAGATAAAGATGCGCAAATATCCAGCAATAGCAACGTCTGACCGTTGTCAGCGAGACAGACGCAAACGTTTTCGTTTATAATGAGCCAAATTTTTGTGAGACGGTGGAATAGGTAAAATGACGTTATTAGGCACAGCTCTGCGTCCGGCGGCGACGCGCGTAATGCTCCTCGGTTCGGGCGAGTTAGGTAAGGAAGTGGCGATTGAGTGCCAGCGGTTGGGCATTGAGACCATCGCCGTCGATCGCTACGCTGACGCCCCGGCGATGCACGTCGCGCATCGTTCTTATGTGATTAACATGCTCGACGGCGCGGCGCTGAAGGCGCTGGTTGAGCAGGAAAAACCGGACTTTATCGTGCCGGAGATTGAAGCGATCGCCACCGATATGTTGATTGAACTGGAACAGGCGGGTCAGCACGTGGTGCCCTGCGCACGCGCCACGCAATTGACCATGAACCGCGAAGGCATCCGCCGCCTGGCGGCAGAACTTCTCAAGCTGCCAACCTCAGCCTATCGCTTTGCCGACGGCGAAGCTCAGTTTCGCCAGGCGGTCGCCGACATCGGCCTGCCGTGCATCGTTAAACCGGTGATGAGCTCATCCGGCAAGGGCCAGACCTTTATTCGCCGTGAAGACCAGCTCGCTCAGGCGTGGCAGTACGCGCAGGAAGGTGGCCGGGCCGGTGCCGGGCGCGTGATTGTGGAAGGGGTGGTCAATTTTGATTTTGAAATAACCCTGTTAACCGTCAACGCCGTAGACGGCGTACACTTCTGCGCGCCGGTTGGCCACCGTCAGGAAGATGGCGACTACCGTGAGTCCTGGCAGCCGCAGCAGATGAGCGCGCTGGCGCTGGAGCGCGCGCAGGCGATCGCCCGCGAGGTGGTGCTGGCACTCGGCGGCTACGGCCTGTTCGGCGTTGAGCTGTTTGTTTGCGGCGACGATGTGGTGTTCAGCGAAGTCTCTCCGCGTCCGCACGATACCGGGATGGTGACGCTGATTTCGCAGGACGTTTCAGAGTTCGCGCTGCACGTCCGTGCGTTTCTTGGATTACCGATTGGGGCTATCCGTCAGTATGGCCCTTCCGCCTCTGCGGTACTGCTGCCAACGCTGAGCAGCAGCAACGTGACCTTTGATAACGTGCAGAATGCGCTCGGCGCGGGTGTTCAACTGCGGCTGTTCGGCAAGCCGGATATCGCCGGTTCCCGCCGTATGGGCGTAGCGCTGGCTACTGGCGATAGCGTTCAAGATGCCGTTGAGCGCGCCAAAATCGCTGCAGCGGCGGTCGTTATTCAGGGATAAGAAAATAAATATCCTCCGGCATAGCCGGAGGTTTTTCTTATGCGCCTATAAGGCTC
>ERZ1026892.446-NODE-446-length-19427-cov-17.222693_pt1 | contig 19427 bp, 20 predicted proteins | sample MGYA00380176_ERZ1026892 | MGnify/ENA primary metagenome ERZ1026892 (study PRJEB33269, sample SAMEA4719812) | human gut metagenome | biome: human-associated habitat; feature: organic feature; material: feces | place: Cameroon | collected 2013-10 ... | reverse complement strand
GCACATCCACAAACACGAGCTTGGCACCCACATGCTCCACAATAGAAGCACTTGCTGTATAAGTATAGGCAGGCACAATCACCTCATCGCCCTCACCTACTCCCAACAGTCTAAGAGCCATCTCACCACAAGCAGTCTGCGAGTTAAGGCATACAGCCTTCTGCACACCAATAAACTCGGCTACTTCTTTCTCTAACTTCTTTGTGCGCGGTCCAGTTGTAATCCAACCAGACAAAATAGCATCACGCACCTCTGCAGCCTCGGCCTCCGTCATATCAGGCGGAGAGAAAGGCACATTACGCAATTTCATTGTCATAATATGATTATAAAATGTTTAAATGATTAAATTATTTGTTTGGAAAAAGTCTATTTTCCGCGATTTATTTGTTTGGAAAATTTCGTTTTTCGCCAATTTATTTGTTTGGAAAATGTCATTTTTCGGCGATTTATTTGTTTGGATAATTTTATTTTGTTATCTTTGTCACTGAAATACAACAATTTACGAATCACTATGTACTACAAGAGAATTATAGATAAATATCTATCAGAATGGGCTTCACGCGATACACGTAAACCTATTCTACTTCGAGGAGCACGCCAGGTAGGCAAATCTTCTGCTGTGCGTCATTTAGGCAAGCAATTCAAAAACTTTTTAGAAATAAATTTTGAGATGGAACCTCAATACAAATCTATCTTCCAGCCCGACCTAAATGTCAATCGTATCGTTATGCAGATTTCTGCAATATCAGGCTCAAGGATAGAAGAAGGCGAAACACTTCTTTTTATGGATGAGATACAGGAGTGTCCAGAGGCTATCATGTCATTACGTTTTTTCAAAGAGAACATGCCACGACTTCATGTTATTGCTGCAGGTTCCCTATTAGAGTTCGCCCTTGCAGAATTACCGACATTTGGCGTAGGTCGAATTCATTCTATGTTTATGTATCCAATGACCTTCGATGAATTTCTTCTTGCCAACAATGAAGATCTATTACTCGAAGCTCGTAACGCAGCATCTTCACAATCACCTCTTCCTGAGCCATTGCACGAAAAGTTAGTCAGTCTTCTTCGCACATACATGCTCGTAGGAGGAATGCCCGAATGTGTTGGCAAATGGGTTGAGACTCACGATTACTTGCTTTGTCAGGAAGTTCAAAATGATATACTTGTAAGCTATGAGGATGACTTTCCTAAATACAAGAAAAAGGCAAACGTCAATTTACTTCGCAACATATTGCGTAGTGCTGCCGTACAAGCCACGAAAAAGTTTGTCTATACCAAAGTAGGCGACTATAAGACAGCAGAAGTCAAGAGTGCGCTCGACCTACTCATTCTTGCAGGATTACTAATCCCCGTAACTCATACCAGTGCCAATGGACTCCCTTTAGGTAGTGAAGCTGACAATTCCTATCGCAAGATTCTATTCTTTGACTGTGGACTTATGCTGCGACTTCTGGGCATAACTATAGGAGATACCACCATGCTTACCACCCAGATACTTACAGCCACAGCAGCCGACCTTGTCAACAAGGGTACTATGGCAGAGCTTGTTGCCGGCTTGGAGATACTTCACTATATGACACCCAACTTGCGACATGAGATGTATTATTGGGTACGTTTGTCAAAGAATTCATTAGCAGAGATTGACTATCTCCTGCCATCGCACCTTAATATTCTCCCCATTGAAGTCAAAGCCGGCAGCCAAGGTGGAATGAAAAGTTTGTGGGCTTTTATGCGTGAGAAGCATATCACCGAAGCCGTTCGTTGCTCATTAGAGAACTTCGGAGAATTTAGTTACACCGACAAAGAAGATGCCGATGCCGTTCGTCACGTCAACGTTTTCCCTCTCTATGCCGTTTCACAGATAATAAGATCCACAACATCCGAACCTCAGTAAATTATCCCACACGGATTTTGTGCTGCTTTATTAACATTCAGCACAAAATCCATGTGATTCAACTTTATCTCTCTTTTCTTCTTAAGAATCCATACACAAACTGCCACACATAACCAATCATGCTATAGTGTGCCACGTCCCTGTATTTCCATGAATATCTGAAAGCGTTGCCAATAACATGCAACCGCTGATACCATTGTCCTTTGCCACGATTGTAAATGGAGGTATCGTCATACAAAGCACTCTCGATGGTCCTTTCTGCAAACTCGCTGTCAGCAAATATTCTCTTGTCATTCAGTTCCACACCAAGGTATTTCACTGCAATAGTATTCAATACATCAGCAAAACCGTCCAGTCTAAACCGCTTGCATAGAGAATAAAACTCCTCCCATTCCACTTTGTCTTGATTAGTCTTAATCCAGCAAGCCCAATCAACAAAATGCCTTAAATTGATACCTTCCACCAAGAAATGCGTCAGCGAATGATAGAGCATAAACAATCCCTCTGCCTCAACTGGCAACACATAAATCTCCGTTCCGTCAAGTCTTTCCAGTTTACTTCCGTTGCCTATAGCCTCAACAATATATTTATGCAAAGCCAAATCCGTTCCGCCACGACGAGCTGAAGTAAAATACTGATGGTTCTCAATGGTCAGTTTCTTATAAGCAATATGCGAATGCTTATACCAACCATCATCCACCATCAAGCCCTTCTTCCTTGCCACCTCATTGCCTTGCCTATAAGCACACTCGCCATAAGCGTCAATCAAGTAGCAGTCGAAGTCGCCAAACTCCCTATGCTCAGCCCTTGGATAATAACGGCTGTGAGCCAGTCCCTTGAAGACAACTGTCCTTATGCCATGCTGTTTCCAAAGTTCTACAACATCCTTAGCCAAAGCCACATGTTGCGCAAACATCTTTTCCACAAAAGCAGTCTGTGCATACCATTGCATCAAAGTCGTGCGATCAGGGAAACAAGTACAATCAGCATCCTCCTGCTTCAACAATTCCAAAGCCTCATACGCCAACCCACGCACACCCTGTTTCTGTGCAAGAAGCAAGATATTCCGCCAATCCACGTTATCATCAATCTCCTTCACATTTCCGTTTATAGCAATGTCAAGCAATCGCAATAATGTTTTGGCAGACTTTTCCATAGTGTTTTCTCTCATTGTTTCTTCACATACCACATTTTCTTCCATCCATTACCCACCACGTTCATCAACGTCCAGAATGTGGCCATCGCAGGATTCATTTCTTCTGCCACATGGAACAGTGGATAATGCGCCCAAATGCGTTTCCATAAAGGCTTAGGAGTGATGCTTACTTTACGTCGGCGATACCTTGCCAAATTCTCCTTCAGCAAATAGCAAGGAGCCTTTCTAACAACCTTAAGCCATAGAGCCGTATCGTTATTTTTACGTACATCCTTTATCTGCACCAGTCCTATCCGCTCTCTGTCGTACATCACAGCCAGGCATCCTGGCCAACAGCACATAAACATAGCCAACTTACTCACTTTCTTTATTCCCGACACATACACGCCCAAGTCTTTGCCATCCTCACTCATCTCTGTATATTCATGATAAGAGAAGGCATAACCATTCTCCACCATAAACTTCAGTTGATGCTCCAATTTCTCAGGCAACCACAAGTCATCCGAGTCAAGAAAAGCAATCCATCTGCCCTTTGCCATACGCAAGGCATTGTTTCTGGTAATGGCCGCCCCAGAGTTCTTAGGATTGCATTCATAATTAATACGCTTGTCAGCCTCCATAAACGGCTTTACAACCTCCAACGTATTGTCCTTAGAGCAATCGTCTTGAATAAGAAGTTCCCAGTTCTGGTAAGTCTGACATTGAATACTCTTGATTGTTTCAGCAATGAAGTCTGCACACGCCCAAGTGGGAGTGATGATAGACACCAATCCGTAGTCTTGCATAATAAAATTTTTGCTTGAATATAAAGAATACAATATACTGCCGTATGAGCATCAAAGCCCATACAGCATGTTGTAATAAAAATAAAATCAAAGTGAAGTTCCCCACTGCAGTATCGCTCTGCGCTTATGCCGCCACTCGGATGAGGATTTTATTATTATTTACTGTTGTTGTCTATTTTGAAAGAATAGTCATGACTTATTCTATAATAATCAAAGCCAAACTGTTCTATTTGTGGACAACTTATCTGTGCGCCATTTTCACCAGCCTCCTCTGCTTCCATCAATCGATTTCTGTTGAAAGCATTAATAGCATTGTTCTCTGTTCGTTTTATGAGGTATGACATTAAACATACCTTTCTTTTCTTGTTGCTTATATACGACGATATTGATGGTACCTCAGTTATAGTTTCCAAGCTTTGATAGAGTTGAAGTTCTACTTTTTGATATTTTCCCTTTGGAAAAACAACAGTTCTTGTTCCATCTTTTTTGGTCTTTTCAATAGGACGAGATAGATTTTCTATTCCACCTATAGAGCTTGTCACCTCGCACAAAACAATAATATTATTAGTGTCAGTATCTGTCAGGATAAAGTCACATCTGCGCCTACCATTAGCGATTTTTGTACCTGTATATTTGCCAATATATGTATCATAATTGACTACACTCAAGTTAAACGGATTGCCACAAAAAGACGCATACCCCTTTTTGTAATCAACAACAAATTGTGTATCATCCTCTGTAAGGTCAAATTCACTTAAACTCGTTATGTTTTCATCACATATACATCTTCTGCCTACACAATAAAATGCAGGAAGATCATTTTCCAAGAGATTCTTCATTTTGCAAACGTTTTAGTTCTTGGTATTTATCATATATGTTATTGATGTCCTCTGAGAGTCTGTCTGTATTGACGTAGTGAATGTTTTTAACTTTCAAGTCAACTACACCTCCCGATACAATTTGATATACCGACAAATCATCATAGCCTACATGTGCACCGTCAATATCCGTCTTGCAATCGTGAGCCTTCATCAACAAATTCAGAGAATTAATGATATATGGACTATGTGTAGCAAGTACCAAACCTATTTCCCTGCTGTCGACCTTTGAATAGAACGCCAACCGTATTATCTCGTTCAACATTTGAATCTGAGATGTTGGGTCAAGACTCAATTCAGGTTCCTCTATATGTATGTGTACATATTTTGGCATATCTGTAAGTTCCATTTCTGGGCGATACTGAGTGGTGAGGTTCTTTTCAAACAACAAGTCAATGATACTACGTTTTTGAGCCAACTTAAAGTCAAAAGCCTGAGCATAATAGTTCATCATGGCTATTAAAGGCGCAGTTGTCTGTATACCTGAAGACGCATGTCTAAGTTCAAACGAAGAGTAATTTTTGTCTTTAGGCTTAAGTATAAACTTCTTTTGGTTGTTGCCTCCGCGTTCCACATTCATGTCCAAACCTATATAGTTCAAGTCAAAATGCTTTATGGCATCAGTAGCATTGTCAAATTCAGTGAATGTTTCATTAAAGAAAAAACCTAAATAAGCGTTTTTTGCCAATGTGCCTTGACTTGATAGTGGAGCTATTGCACTTCTTGATTCTGCCACCCACACTTCTTTGAAGAAGCACAAGTCCTCATTTGGTATTATAGCATTGTAAGACAACTTGCCACCTGAATAACTTACAGAATACGAATTCCCGTTTATAGTAACAACATAATGAATGTATGTATCTGCAGTAACCAATACACTCATATTATCACGCAACAAATCCCTGAATCTAAAGTTTATAACATTCTCTTCTATATGCGAGTTATGGAAATAAGCTCTGATAGAAAGGCGTTTGAATATGTATCGCATCAATACAAGAGCCTTCATGAGCGTACTCTTGCCACTTGCTGAATTTCCAATAAATACCGTCAGTGGTTTTATATCAATAACGCCAGTGTCATTGAGAGGTCCTAAGTTTTTTATATGTATCGTTTCGTGTATCATAACTTCTATTATTTAGTAGATATACTTTAGAATACAAAGTTAAACTTATTTCTTGAACTTTGCAAAATTGCGACCTTAAAAAACTATAGGCGTTTTATACCAACATGAATCCAATCCCCCTAAGCATCGTTTATCAGAACTTTCTATTCTGAATTTTTGTTCCGCCCGATGGTATCGCACCATATCGCTCTCTGCGACCACTTGTGCGGACGGAAAGGCCATTACTTTATTCACTAATTAATTCCAAAAACAGTATACCATTTCTTTGCAATAATATCCCCAGCAAATTCCTTTGCTGTATTTACTGCATTTTTTCCCATTTCTTTACGTTTTTCTGTATTTTCAATCATATAACATATAGCATCTGCAAGAGCTTGCTTATCTTGATTTTTTACCAAAATGCCATTGATATCAGACCTTACCATATCAGATGGACCTGTAGGACAATCAAAGCTTACTACTGGCAAACCTTGAGACATAGCTTCGGCTATTACCATTCCGAAACCCTCAAAACGGGATGACAACACAAAGAATGAAGCCTCTCGCATAGCAGAAGGAACATCATCTGTTCTACCCTTTAATATTACTATATTCTCCATTCTGCATTCCTTTATATGTCTCTCTATATCATCACGGAAATTTCCATCTCCATAGATATAAACTTTCCAGTTTGGATGTTTCTTATGAACCATAGCAAAAACATCAACTAATGTGTCAAATCCTTTTTGATATTGAATTCGACCCATAGCTATAGCATTTTTATTGTCCAAATCAGATTCAAAATACTCTGGTACGACAACTGGATTAGGTATTAAAACTGTATGATCACTTCTGAAATATCTATCGTAACAATCTTTGTCAGCAGAAGTTAGTACTGCAACTTTCTTGCATCGCTTATAGATAAATAGTCGTAAGTTCTTGAGCATAGTATTGTAATAACCATAATAAACATGTTCTGCTGCTATTACCTTACTCATATCTACACCTGCTATAAACAAAGCAAATACATTAGGAAATGATTGTGCTATTATAACATCATAATGATTTTTTTTGAAGTATTTTCTAACAACATTTATATTCCCAAGCATCGTAGTTATTCTACTTAAAGAATGTGGCTTGGCATCAAAATTTTTATCTGAAAGGAAATTAATTTTACAGTCAAAAGGATACCATGGATTTTCTGATGATCTAAATTGAGAAACAATTTCAATATCCAGACCTTTTTTATCTTTTGAAAACTGTAAAACTAAATTAGAAGTAACTCTCTCTATTCCTCCAGTATGAGTTATGTCGTCTATAAAAAAACAAAGTCTCATATTATCTTATTTTGTTAATTAATGGTTTAATTGCATTTTGAGGCAGAAAGTCATTAGCCTTTCTGACACATCCTTGTTTAAGGTTTGTAATGATAGATGGATCTGTTATTATCTTCTCCATTATTTTTTCTAAATCAGTCGTTGTGTTGAAATCATATCCCAATCCAGTTATTCCCTCTTCTACAACATCTGCAAAACTCTTCCATTTTGAAGCTATTACGGGTACACCAGCTGCATATGCATCTATAATAGTACCAGGAATACCTTCTGTAAAATACTGAGTTGGGAATAACAAAGCGAAGTAACCAGATAATATTTCAACACTCTTATCAAAGGGAGCGTTACCTCTATAGGTGATGGCATCTGTAAAACTCTTTCGCAATTCAGCAAACCAACTTTCATCCTCACCCAGATCTACTGGACCATAAATATCTAAAGTAAATACCTTCCTGCCATACTTTTTGTTGAGTTTCATTACAATATCAGCAGCAGTCCCTATTCCCTTCTTCTCAGTAACACGTGAAAAAGTAACTAATTTATAAGGCTCAGAATATGAAGTTTCCAAATCATTTTTCTTAATGATAGAAAGAGGCTTACAATTTGGAACCACATATACATTGGTAAATCCAAGTTTCTGTAAGGCATCCTTCATCGTTTTCGTTTCCACATAAATTCCCGTGAAATCATGAAGTGCTTTCATTACATCAGGATGATTGGGCAACAAATCTTGTAGCCATCCACCTATTACAGAATAATGAAGTCGACGATGAAATAGTTTGTTCAACTTTGATAGAAGCTTTGACAATACCACCAAACCATTGTGGGCAGGCAATATGACAACATCCGTGCACGTTATCATTGCCCATAATAGTTGAAATGGCATTTTTATCCTGCTATTTTTAGCCAGTGTATCTATTCGATATATCTTACCGTATTTTGTTTCGAGAGCATCAGCAAGTATACATGTCTTTACTTCTTGTCCTCCCTTTGGAACATCCCATAAACGGAACGCTCCACAAACACATATTCTTCCCATCCTATTCCTTTATCTTTTGAATTGCTTTTATTAAGAAAGCCAATGATTTGCAGAAAACATTCCGTTGTTGTTTCTGCCATCTATTGGCATATTCCTTGAATATTTCCTTACCTGTCAAATCATACATCACTTTCATTTGTGCTATATGTAGATTATGATAGAAAGGTGAAGTTAGTTTTCTATCATAATCATATAAACTCCAATAATTGTTCTTGAAAATAGGCAGTGATTTAACAAGACTATCCAAAGAATTGTTTAAAAGACTCTTATATCTATCATTATCATTTGTAGACAAAACATAATCATACAATCCCCACCATGCAAATATCCATCCATTTAAAACAACTGGCTGATTGGTATATTCTCTGAAAACAAGTTTTCCATCAGCATATTCTGTAGTACCACCTTTCTCTATATCTTGAAGCATAAAATCCACAGCCTTTTGAGCAGCTTCACGATAGCTTACATTTCCGGTCAACGTATACGCTCTCAATAAAACAGAAGCTCCTTCTCCTTGAGCCATAGCTCCATAAGGCGCATTCTTATATACATGCGAGAAATTGTCCCATCTTCCCTTTTCGTCTTGTTTATCTAATGTCCATAAGGCGCATTGGATAAACTTTTTCTTATAAATCTCATCTTTTTCTATAAGCCACAAATCATAGCATCCTAAAGCATATTGGAAGATAGCCACAGGAAAATAAATATACTGACCATCTAATTGCTTAATCAAAGGTAGCTTATCGCTATACAATAAAGATTTGTCTATTGTAACTTTTTCAGTCAAATCATTATAATATCCTTTTATTTCGTCCTTGCTATAGACTTTTCCTTCTCCCTGATGAACATGTTCCACACTTTTACCTAAAAGCATTTTTGTCCATCGCTGTATTTGAATTATATTTACTGCCATTTGCTCATATATAAATTATCATAACCTTTGAACATTCTTTCGGTAGAGAAATCTCTTGATTTCACAAATGCATTTTTACCTAAATATTCACGCAATTTTGCATCAACCATAAGTTTCTTTATTGCAACAACCAGTTGATCTGCATTAGGACTAATCAATATGCCAGACTTTCCATTCTCAATCATATCTGGAACTCCACCAACAGCAGAAGCTATAATAGGCAAACCGCATCCCATTGCCTCAACAAGTGTAATAGGCATTCCTTCATACAATGATGGAAGTATAAAACAATCGGCAGATTGTAAAAATGGATAAACATTTCCTTGTAGACCACAGAAACTTATTTCATTTTCCAATCCTTTTTGTTTTACTTCTTGCTTTCTTTGATCTTCATTACCAGCCCCACCAATAAGTTTTATTACAAACTTTAATCCTTCTTCTTTTAATTTTTGTGCTGCGTCTATAATAACACTATGATTTTTCTGCGGATTAAATCTACCTATATGTACAATGGTGAAAGGTTTGGAAGCGCGATAATCGGTTTTGATTAAACATTTATTTAAATCAGAGCCATTATATATTACCGGAGTTTGTTCATTTGTAATATGATATTCTTTCATAACACTCTTTTGTATTAGAGGGCTGATACTAACGGGTATAACGCTACAATGCTTAAAAAAGAAATGTGCCAATATTCGTCTGTAACCATCTACTTCCTTTGTGGCAATGTTATGTACTGTATGTATTCTTACCTTGACTCCTGCCATAATTGCTGCTGGTATGGCATATTGCATTACATATCTATGTGTATGAACAATATCAATATTGTATTCCTTCATCACTTTATATAGTTTATAAATAATAGATATGTCTATACCTGGCTTCTTATTAAGGTATATTATTTTCAATCCAGATTTTTCCATTCTCTCAGTTATTGGAGAATGAAAATCAAACAAACTTGCCACAATCACATTGTATTTACCAGATTTTTGTAATTGGTAACACAAAGATTCACACATAGTTTCTGCACCCGCAAGACCAAATTCGGGCATTACTTGTAGTAAATTTTTCATTGATTGAATTTATAAATATGATATGGTATTTAGAAAGAAGAGGAAAATAATTAAATTCCTTTTTTTACTGTACTTAGAGTTCTGTAAATAATAAGCAAAGGAAATTGCAAGTGGAAACATTGCAAAATTCAAAGTTCGAGTATATAAGAAGGCAGATACATTTTGCCCATAAAAAAGGAAACTAACATATACTAAAATATATGTGTATTTTTGTATATATATTATAGCTTTATTGCATGTATTTTTTATGTAATATTGAGTTGTTTCATAGAAATACAAGAATAAGGCCATCCACATAATACTATTGGTCAGAATTCCAAAAATATTGTATGCCCCCTCTGATCCACGTTCCAAATAACTTGTTCCTCTATCAATTGTTTGTTCTCCCAGAAAGCCCATTTCCAAAATATCACTTGATAATGTATAAACTGCAACATATAATACGGGAAATAAAATCAATGATGATATTATTATTTTTTTATTATAAGGCAATAATACAGCCAAAGGGAATAATAATGCATAGATTCCTAAAGACTTATGGAAAAAAGTTGACGCAACAATGGTTGATACAACAACAACAAATTTTATGGCATTACCTATTTTAAACGGAACATAAAAAACCAATGCAAGCATCATCATTGCAAATCCCAAAGTACCTCTTGTCTGTGCGAAAGGTATTAGCATTATAATAGCTATAACGAATCCAGTAACATCTGCTCTTATTTGTAAATGCTTAAAAGCTTTGATATATAATATGGCAGAGACTCCCCATACAAATAAACGCCATAAATAATAGCCATGTGGAAGATGCTTTATTATCCAGAAATGAGCAGGTTCTATATGCCAAGGAAATTGTGATTTATATAGATCTTCATATAGGCCTATATAATGATATGTATCAGCTTCAGCAAAAGCAAATACACTATATAATGTTAAATATAATATAACAAACTTATAATTATTAACATTTCTCACAATGCTATGACTCATGTATACTTGTTTATATTTTACTATCACGAGTAAGAATATTGCTAAACTAATACATGCGAGACCAGAACTATAACCAAATTCATTAACCATATCTTTATTTATATTAATGCATATATTTAATCAATGGACGACAAGCCCAATACATTCCATAAATAGAAAAAAAACATACAGTTCGTAATACCAAACTATGTGGACCAGATATTAGTGATATATATTTACCATATTGCTTAAAATTGGAAACATAATAACTTGAATCAAAACTATTAGTTTTCATTGCCCGTTTCATCACATATGGCACAGTACGTTTATACATTGCTATCAACACAGCTTTATTATCACCCAACAATGACTCTAAAGTATGCAACATCTTTAAATCCTGCAATGAACGTTCTGGAGATATACTCTTAGACTGGCTGTCCGTTGTTGTTATCATATAATGATAATAAGCCTTATTTATATAGCTAATCTTTGGCTTACACTTTAAAACCTGTATACACCATATCAAATCCTCACAGCAATTAATGCCTTTCGGAAAGTTTGCCTTACCACTGTAACAAGCTCGTTTCACGAGCTTGTTACAGCAACTGCCATGCAGTTGCTGGAACAGTTCATAAAGTACAACATTGTTGTCAAGTTTTGTTGGCTGTTGCTTTATATAATTCTGTAGAGAACCTTCGTTTGTATAATAATCACAGATAACCATATCTGCATTATCATCTTTGGCTTTTTGATACATTTCTTCCAACATCGTTGGCTCAACCCAATCATCAGGATCTATATGAATCGTATATTCCCCACATGCCTCATCTTGTCCTCGTTGTCTTGCCGAGCTTACCCCACCATTCTCCTTATGAATTACTCGTATGCGAGAATCTTTCTTTGCATATTCATCACAAATCTCACCACTCTTGTCTGGCGAGCCGTCATCTATCAGCAGCAGTTCCCAATCTGTAAATGTTTGGGCAAGAATGCTGTCAACGCAACAATGAAGAAATTGTTCAACATTATATATAGGAACAATTATTGATATTATAGGTTTATTCATTTGATTCTGGTTATAATTTTATTTACTAACTGAATAATCAACATTCTTTCTGTTTGGTCAAAACATATAATATATGAGTATGAAATTACAGCTAAAACACTAACTACAATAACAACTATGAAATCCAGTACTATATTAGATATTAAATAATGTGGTATTACAGTCGTCAATACAGACAAAACAATGACACAAGCTAACGGAAAGGCTACATTATATATGTATTTTTTAATAGAAAATGACGTGATTCGCTTTAACGATATTAATCCTGCTATATGATTGGTAAACATTGTTATCAAAAGAGCATAAAAAACAAATTCTGGCACACAATCAATACACAGGAAAACATATGCCAAGGGAACAGACATTAAATTTGAAGCACTTGATATTGTTTGATAAAACTTCATCTTACCTGTAGCATGTACGATTACAGATATGGGAGCAACCAAACTTCCCCATGTGTTTGTTATAAGCATAATAATAACAAAAGAAGATGTGTGCTCTGGAACATTTCCTCCTAACCACATATTTAATATCGGAGAAATCAATAAACATACAGGCAACGACATCAAGAGAAATACTATACATGATAGTTTACTAACACTATTCATAAGATGAAAAGAACGATCATATTCACCTTTTGCGTAAGATTGCACTATCTGTGGTCTTGCAGGGGTTAGGATATTACTCGTAAAACCTAGTAAAGCACCATTTACCTGATTTGCAACACCTCTGGCAGCATTTACAATCGGACCAAAGAAGGCATTTAACAACAGATTAATACCTTGGTCGCGCATCATATAAGAAAATGATCCAAACATATTCCAACCAGCAAATTCAAGCATCTCTTTGAAAAACGCCTTGCGAGGCAGTAAACCCAAACGAAGATTCTTAAATTGTTTTTTAGCATACATTCTATAAGCAAAATAGTCAAATACAGTTATAGCCATGAAAAGGAAGCCATACAATATTAGCCTATCCCCATCAGATAGATACAAGGCAAATACTATTAACAACTTCAATACAGCGTCAATAATGCCTATATATGCATAATAGTTCATACGTTCATAAGCCATTATTGCTGACATATAAGGCACATTCACTATATTTAGGAACATAGACACTACACTAAACTGAAATATCCAAAATGCAGCAGACATTCTTGTTTCTGGCACAACCAATTTATTCTCCAAATACCATAAGCCTCCTATCTCTGTAAATAGGATAATGATAACAGCTAAAAGCCAATGTATCAACATAGATGCATTATATACCTTTTGTACACCTATTTCTCCATTTTTCCCTAACTCATAGTTGTAATATCGTTGAGTTGCACTTGCCATGGAATTATTAAGAAATGAGAACATGGAAACAAATCCACATACGACATTATATATTCCATAGTCTTCAATACCCAAAACCTTAAGAACAGCACGTGTTGTATATAATGATATAAACAATACAACAATCATCCGAATACTCATATACAAGCTATTCTTCGCTATTCGTTTATTATTTTCTGATGTTTTATTTGTCATTAAAATGTATTTTTATTTTCTATATCCAGTACACATAATATTAGCTCCTGTTATTTCGCTGCTAATCTCATCAATGAATTGCGGTAAGCCCAAGTCTATAAATTCTCGAATCAACCAATTTTGCTTTGACTTCATCAGTTTTTCAAAAATATTGGGGCTATATCGTACTTGCTCACTCAACCAATGCATAACACCATAAATTATGGTCATGCTATGTCTGTCTACTAAATGAGCGTTTTTCGGAAGTTCCTTTTTTATATACCATAACATTTGCGAACCATTAATATAATAAAAAGCCTTTCTTGCTTCTTTATGGTATTTAATCAAGGCATTCATACGATCAGACATTCTTTCATGGATATTCCACTTGAACTGTTTCTTTATACGATAATATGGAACTTCATCGCCTGGCGGCACTGCGTATTTCACTTTGTTAGGCAAATAAGTTCTCATTCTAGAATTGTCATAGATACTATCTACACTGAATCTTATATACGCCTCCCGTTTTGCCACATCTGCATTATTTGTCAGAGCAAAAGTGATATTAGAAATAGGTATGAACAACTCAGTTGCATCAGGATTAGTAATAGTGAAAGTACGATGTACACAAGGTAAATTATACAACAAATCATATACCGTATATTTTTTCTTTTCAACTGATTCGTCCAGAATGCTTGACAATTTACATAATACACCAGTTGCTGCATAAATAATTTTATCATTTCTTACATTGCCAGTTATATCCTGACGAGAAGAACTTACACCATGCCCAATTCCAATAACATCTTCACCTTTTATTACTAATAATGTTTTTGTAGCATTCATTATGCTATAATAAGATGTTAAAGGTTTGGCATCAATCGGTAATTCTAATGATGTATTATAAAAAATACGAGATTGATTCCAATAGAACAAAGCTTCTTTGTACTTATCTCCTTTTTGATTTCTCAACCACAGTTCTACATACTCATATGTTGAATTTGAAAGAACTGTTCTACAATTAAAGTCAGGCTTACTATGAGCCTTCATCAATTTAATTGGACGATTACCTATTTTTAGTACCATATTTGGTATAATATAAGTTTATTAGCATGTTACCTGTTCCATAAAAGAAGTTTATCTAGATTTCAAAAATGCCTCTTGAATATTTCTATTTACACAGTATTTTTCGATTAACTTCCTCCCATTGAACAATACTATCATACAATTGGGTCCTTTGAAAATCAGCAAATGTATAAGTATCAACCAACCATTTCTGAAGATTAGATTCGGTCATTCCAATAGATTTATCTTCTGAGTTTATCTGGAAACAAAGACGGTTTAGAAAGTCATGACCATTCATCAGATGGAAATAATCCTCTTCAGATACTGGATTGTCACATAAAAATGATCTGATGATAGAATATATTATCCAACAGCCTAACTTCCCATCTATATAATCTTTATCCAAAAGAGGTGTTCTTGAGATACAGTCATCTATAGTATCCTTGAAATTGATACCTACAGAATATTTCATGTTGTACCACTTATAATATGACAACAGTTTAATGTCAGAAAAGGCAGATTCTACATTAAAAGTCAGCCCTTCATTGTTTAATTTGTTGTAATAACGAGTGGCAAAATTAGTATCTGCAAAACAAGTCATCTCCGTGTCATGGTAATCCGTGAACAAGTGATTACAATTATTCCCTAAGACTCCAAAATGGCGGAAATCAGAGTCCTGTATTACCAATATCACAAAGCCCTTGGTATTAAGTTCTGTTGACACATATTCCATGTTGTCACATCCTTCTGTTTGTTGCAAAACTACAGCATCATTATCAAGCAACTTAGAATAAAATGGAATGTCATAGTATCCTTCTACCAAAACAACAACCTTGCCATTGTTTAAATGGGTGTTATACATGCTTATTATTTTGTTAACAATCCGCAGACCATTACCAGCTCTTGTCTTAAGGTTATAGTTCATTGACATTTTTCTTCATCCCTTCAAACAAATCAAAACAATCGCCCCAGTTTCCATTCACAAAATCCACAGAATGTGTTGCGACTATTATCTGTAGTTTAAGAACATCTGCAATAGTCCGTAGGTCTGTCAACATGGTTTCCTGCCATGCCACATGCAAAGAATTTTCCGGTTCATCCAAACATATTGTCATGTCTGGTGTCGTTTTAAACAAAAGATAGAAATACAAAATTATTAGGTTCTGCTCACCACTTGACAATTTATGAAGTGGTATCGGAGAATTGGTATCCATGTCCTGTGCAACCAAACCTTCTTTCGCATTAATTTTCATCTGTTTGTTGGCAAACTCTTTACTTTTCAATATTTTATCAAAAGAACTCAGACGTAACCACAACTCTTTATATGCATTGATTTTTTCTATCATATCAGAAATGTACTGATACAATACTGTTCCATATCGTTCATCATATCTATAGTCAATCTTTAAGTCTGTAGCCAATCCGTATTTTTGATAGGTTTCTAAGATTTCTTTTAGTTGGTTTACGAATTTTTCATAACTTCCCTGATCCAAGTTGTTATTTTTATCATCAAGAGAAAGCAGATTACCAACAAATTCGGAATCTATCTTCTGACATTTTTCTATATAATCATTCTGATAATAAGAAAGAATAGCCTTTAGGTCACCTGCAATTTTGTCTACGTTATATTTGTTAACAACATATCTTTCATATCTGCTGTCCAACCCTTCATATTGTACTCTTTGCTCCTTCACAAATAAGCATTTCTGTGTTTGTAGAAAATCGGAAAGCGTTTTATGACCTTCTGGGAGAAATTCGTCTTCTGCAAATACATAATTGCGGTTCAGAATATCTTCGAAATCTATATTTTGCTTGGAATCGATTGTTCGATAAGCAGAGGTCGTCCTACGTAGTTTTCTCAATATATAGTTCTTGGAAAGAATGAAAGTGTTTACTTTACCATCCTTGTTTTCACGTTCGTCAATAAGACAGAAACATGATTCTGTAATTTCTCCATTTCCCTTAGTACCAAACAAATCAGGTTCGCCACCAGTCTTATAGATATGGACCTTTACACTATCATTGAACTCCACAATTATATCTCTGAATATCAACAAATTGAAATACCAATAGTCGCGATTCATTATATGATACATTATCTTCAATATCGTGGTCTTTCCATATCCGTTTGGACCGATAAGAATTTTTATTCTTTGTGTTGCATTAAACATTATATCATAATTATAATGTCCATACAACCCTTTAATTTTTAATCTCTTTATCATATTCTCTTATTTGCTTATTCATACAATTTGTCACTATCACGCAACCTTTGTTTTATACCCTCTAAAGTCACGTCAGCCCAATGCTCATAGTTATTTTTCTGTTCCTCTTTCTCTTCATTAGAAAATTGAGAGTGCTCGATGTAATCTTTCATACATTCAACTGCCGTCTTCTTGAGCTTATCAAGATCCAGACTCTGAATCTTACTGGTAATGAGATGCTCGGTAATGGAGCAATACTTATAGCCATAAAAATAGGCACACATGTCTTTGGGTTCTATCGTTTTCATATCGGATTCGATTGTTACATGGATTTCTCACTTAATAGGTTATATGAAAAAGATAGATGGTTACGGTTTATTCCTTATTTAAAGCCCTATAACGTTTTGTTGCAAAAACAACATGGCTACCATCTGCCCATTCCCATACATTCGTTATATAATAATGTTTGATTGGCTTTTTATCATGTCTGTCTGGAAAAGACGTGGTCTCCACAACCAAATCACACTTAAGAGTTGTACCAGCATCAAATTTAACTTCATAATTGTTGACTTGGGTAATGAAATCATCATCCTGAATCTCAGCAACTATTTGTTCTCCATTAAAAAGGCAATGCCATTTCAATTTTATATCATGTGCAAATACAGGAGAGATTACAGCTACTGTTGTACCTGTAATTGTTTCTGATGTTTTCATTTTACCATCGGGTATGATTTTACGTTCAAAGTCAGCACGCTCAATTTTAGATAACACATGGTTTCCACCTTCATCCGCAGACTTAAAAGAAGATTCTATAGAAACAATTGAGGGCTCTTTTTGTGCATCTTTATAAAAAGAAGAAACACATTTATGCAAAGTTTCATCACTTTCTACTAGAACTTTAGCCTCTTCTGCAGAAATATTTCCACTTTTCAACTTTTCTAAAATTTCAATACGTTTATCTATGTTTTCTAATGCATTTTGTTCTTTGTTGAAAAAACGATTAACAGCACCAGCCAATAAAAGAGAAAGTGTTGCTCCTAAAATAGTATCCTTATTAAAGATAACCTGCAAAGAGCTGATAACACCTCCTGGTTCCAATGCACAAGCTTCAATTCTTATACATTCACCCGTGTACTGTGCAATATGCTGCAATGCCTTAAATAACTGTAATTGGCATTTATTCAACACAAATGCATCCATCTGATGCTTTTGTTCTTCGTTTAAATAAAAATGGACATCCAAATCTATTACAGAGAATTCTTTATTCATAATTGCATCTTTTTATGTTAGTGTTAAATGTAGGGCATATCCCTTTGTATAGGCACTTTTGCTAGTGCCTATATGTTGAGTAATTATCAATAGTTTATTAAGTGTTTCAGACATTTTACATACATGTGATTTTCGGCTGCACTCAGCATAGCTCAAACAAGTTTGGCTCTGCACTCGTTGGCACGAAAATTCTTCGCTCGACAATTTTAAAGCAAGCTTGCTTTGCTCATGACTTATCGAAAAAGTTCCAAATCTTCACTGCAGTACATAATTCAATGTTTAAAGTTAAGTTGTGAAGATACTTCTTTCTAAATTAAGCCCTAAATTGAGTGCATACGTTACTTATCATTTATTCTGCAATATTATTCACATACCCTTCCGTTGCCCAATCTCTATGCTTTATTATACATGGATTTCCAAATACAACAGAATGTGAAGGTATATCTACATTTACAAAACTGTTTGGTGCAATCAGCACATCATCACCAATAGTGACATTTCCAACGATAGCCGAATTGATGCCAATCCAAACTCTATCGCCTATAGTTGGACAACCTTTACGAGAGCCTCTATTGGCCTGTCCTATTACTACACCTTTATGTATATTTAAATTGCGACCTATTATTGCATTCTGGTTAATGGTTATATTATATGCATGACCTATATAAATCCCCCCCCGATAGGATTTGTAGTACTTATTTCCAATCCTCTTCTTTTTGTCCATAATCTAAATGCAACTTTATATAGTATCTTTAATATTGGTGTTTTACAATAGCAGCACTTACGGTATAAATATAACCATATACGAATGTAAGTATCTGCATTTCCATTATAACGTTTTATATCTGCTTGATAATTATTTTTAAAACTTTTCATAAATAAGTGATCTAAATTAAGTACCTATATGGTTCATTTCTCGTTTTATAGAAAAAAGTAGAATTATGAAACCAATAAAAGTACTTGAATTATCAGAGTTTTTTCGCCTCAAATTAGAGAAAGGCTATCATAATGGCCCTACTCAAAGTTTTCGTATCAGATGAATACATCAAATATCTTAACCAACTTCCATTTTTACGTTAATATCTCTGAATGAATTATCATCGATAATATTCAACTGTCTGAAATCAATACTATAGTTACCATTCTTATATACGATAGATTGA